>Ga0182736_1001607_pt1 | contig 20752 bp, 20 predicted proteins | sample eDN5th30CKraftBY_FD_128882 | JGI IMG/M metagenome (GOLD analysis project Ga0182736, IMG submission 128882) | Enriched backyard soil microbial communities from Emeryville, California, USA - eDNA 5th pass 30_C Kraft BY (version 2) (version 2) | ecosystem: Environmental > Terrestrial > Soil >... | reverse complement strand
CCTGATTTTCGAGAACCAGAACGGCATCGCTCGCAGCACCGTCACCGACAATCTCTTCGCGCGTGAGCGCCTCGGCTCGACCGGCCTCGGCGAAGGCGTCGCCATTCCGCACGGCCGCATCAAGGGGCTGAAGCAACCGCTCGCCGCCTTCGTGCGTCTCGCCGAACCCGTCGCGTTCGAATCCCCCGACGGCCAGCCGGTCTCTCTGCTCATCTTCCTGCTTGTGCCCGAACAGGCGACGCAGCAGCATCTTGAAATTCTGTCGGAGATCGCCCAACTGCTCTCCGACACCGAGGCGCGCGAGCGTCTGCACAAGGAAGAAGATCGTGACGCGCTCTATCAGGTGCTCACGCAATGGCAACCGTAATAGCCATCCGAACATAGCGTTGCGCGTCCGTGCCGCCTCCGCGCCGGGCGCGCCTCGCTTACGCAAGGCTTCTGGGGCACAATCGGTCAAACGCAGCGCCATGCAGCGTATCGAAGCGACCCGCTTCGTCGTGACGCAAAGGCTGCTCCCGGCTTCCAACGGAGTTCCGGTCTCATGGATACGTCCAGCATCAACGCCCAAAGCATTTTCGACGACAACGCCGCCGCTCTTAAGCTCAGCTGGCTCACCGGGCATGAAGGCTGGGAACGCGGCTTTTCGAGCGAGACGGTCGCCAACGCGACGTCGAGCGCCGACCTCGTCGGTCACCTGAACCTGATTCACCCGAACCGTATCCAGGTGCTCGGCGACGCCGAGATCAACTACTACCAGCGCCAGTCCGACGAAGACCGCTCGCGCCACATGGCCGAGCTGATCGCGCTCGAGCCGCCGTTTCTAGTCGTCGCGGGCGAAGTGGGCGCGCCGCCGGAGCTCGTTCTGCGCTGCACGCGCTCGTCGACGCCGCTCTTCACGACGCGCATGTCGGCGGCGGCCGTTATCGACAGCCTGCGCGCGTACATGTCGCGCATTCTCGCGCCGCGCGCGACGCTGCACGGCGTGTTCATCGACATCCTCGGGATGGGCGTGCTGCTCACCGGCGACTCCGGTCTCGGCAAGAGCGAGCTCGGTCTGGAGCTCATCAGCCGTGGCCACGGACTCGTCGCCGACGACGCCGTCGATTTCGTGCGCCTCGGCCCCGATTTCGTCGAAGGCCGCTGTCCGCCGCTGCTGCAAAATCTGCTCGAAGTGCGCGGCCTCGGACTGCTCGACATCAAGACGATCTTCGGTGAAACCGCCGTGCGCCGGAAGATGAAGCTCAAGCTGATCGTGCAACTCGTGCGCCGGCCGGACGGCGAATTCCAGCGCCTGCCGCTGGAAAGCCAGACCGTCGACGTGCTCGGCCTGCCGATCAGCAAGGTGACGATTCAGGTCGCCGCGGGCCGCAACCTCGCCGTGCTCGTCGAGGCCGCGGTGCGCAACACGATTCTGCAACTGCGCGGCATCGATACCTTGCGCGACTTCATGGATCGCCAACGCCTTGCGATGCAGGATCCCGACAGCCAGTTTCCCGGCAAGCTGATCTGAGCGCGCGCCGAAACGAATCGGGCGCAGGTGCTAAGCTTAGGAAAAGCGAATTTCCCGAGACCCATGCGTATCATCCTGATCACCGGCATCTCCGGTTCCGGCAAGTCCGTTGCGCTGAACGCGCTTGAAGACGGCGGCTACTATTGCGTCGACAACCTGCCGCCGCGCTTTCTGCCCGAACTCGCCGACTATCTCGCGAAAGAAGGCCAGACGCGCCTCGCCGTCGCGATCGACGCGCGTTCGAGTCTCTCGCTCGATGAAGTGCCGTCCATCATCGACAAGCTCTCGAAGGACTTCGATCTGCGCGTGCTGTTCCTCAACGCGAGCACGCAGTCGCTGATCCAGCGTTTCTCCGAGACGCGCCGGCGTCATCCGCTGTCGGGCCCGCCGATGCGCGAAGCCGATGTCGGCGTGCTGAACTCGCTCGCCGAAGCGATCGAACGCGAGCGCGAACTGGTCGCGGGCCTCGCGGAATACGGCCATCAGATCGACACGAGCAATTTGCGCGCGAACGTTCTGCGCGCGTGGGTCAAGCGCTTCGTCGAAACCGACGCCGCCGACCTCACGCTGATGTTCGAATCGTTCGGCTTCAAGCGCGGCGTGCCGCTCGACGCCGATCTCGTCTTCGACGTCCGGACGCTGCCCAATCCGTACTACGACCGCGAATTGCGCCCGTTCACGGGCCTCGACAAACCGATCATCGATTTCCTCACCGCGCAGCCGCTGGTCGGCGAGATGATCGACGATATCGGCGCGTTCGTCGGCAAATGGCTGCCGCGTTTTCGCGACGACAACCGCAGCTATCTCACTGTCGCGATCGGCTGCACGGGCGGCCAGCATCGCTCGGTGTTCATCGCGGAGGCGCTCGCCGCGCGCTTTTGCGAGACGGCGAATGTGATCGTGCGGCATCGTGACGCGCCCATCCCCGCCGGGTAGCGCGATCCACACGCGAACCTGATCGCCGCGCCGGCGGTCCATCCTGGAGGGACGCGATGTCCGCGAATCCTGTTCTGGCCGACTTGCCGCTGTTTCCGCTTCACACCGTGCTTTTTCCCGGCGGCCTGCTGCCGCTCAAGATATTCGAGGCACGCTATCTGGACATGGCGCGCGAGTGTCTGCGCGAGCAGACGCCGTTCGGCGTGTGCCTGCTCAAGAGCGGGCACGAAGTCGCCTCGCCGGGCGATCCGTCGGTGCCGGAAAGCATCGGCTGCCTGGCCGAAATCGCGGAATGCGATGTCGATACCTTCGGTCTCCTTCTCGTGCAGGCACGCGGAACCGATCGTTTCCGGCTCACCGATCATCGTGTCGAGCCGAGCAATCTGATCGTCGGCACGGCCGAGTTGCTGGGTGAAGATCAGCCGCTGCAGGGCGCCGAGGCGCTCGCGAAATTCGGCGCGTGCGCAGAAGTGCTGGAGCGCATCATCGACACGATCAAGGAACGCGAGCCGCAGAATCTGCCCTTCGTCGAGCCCTTTCTATACGACGATCCCACCTGGGTCTCCAACCGCCTCGCCGAAATCCTGCCGATCCCAATGCGCGCACGCCAGAAGCTCATGGAGTTGATGGACGCCGGCGCGCGCATCGACGTCGTGCATCACTACATGCAGCATCATCAACTGCTTTAGAGGAGCGTGCCTGTCAGCGCGTCGAGCAGCTTGCGCACCGGCGCGGGCACGCCATAGGCGTCGATCTTCGCGAGCGACGCCCAGACGGTTTCGAGGTCCATCAAGTCGCGCGGCGCCTGGCGCGCCTCGCCGAGCCGCGGCTCGATATCCAGCTTGAAGTGCGTGAATGCGTGCGACATCGGCGCGAGTCGCTGCAGATGTTCATCGGCGCCGAGACGCTGCGCGACTTGCGCTAGCGCGGCTTCGTCCGCCGCTTCGGGCAGGCTCCACAATCCGCCCCATATTCCGATCGACGGACGCTTCTGCAGCAGGATCGAATCGCCGTCCCTCAGGACCAGCATCCATGTCTTGCGCGTCGGCACGGCTTTCTTCGGGCGCGCGGCGGGCAACTCGCGCTGACGCCCTTCGACCTTCGCCACGCAATCCGATGCGAACGGACAGCGCGCGCAGTCCGGCTTGCCGCGCACGCACAGCGTCGCGCCGAGGTCCATCAGGCCTTGCGTGTAAGCGGTCACATCGTTGTTGTTCGCGGCTTCCGGCAAGAGCGATTCCGCGAGCGTCCACATCGCCTTCTCGACTTTCTTCTCGCCCGGAAAACCTTCGACGCCGAATACGCGCGCGAGCACGCGCTTCACATTGCCGTCGAGGATCGTCGCGCGTGCGCCGAACGCGAACGACGCGATCGCCGCTGCCGTCGATCGTCCGATGCCCGGCAGCAGCGCGAGTTCGTCGACGGTCTGCGGAAACGCGCCACCGTGCTCGTGCGCGACGGCCTGCGCGCAGCGGTGCAGATTGCGCGCGCGCGAGTAGTAACCGAGCCCGGCCCAGAGCGCCATGACGTCGTCGATGGGCGCATCGGCGAGCGCCGATACCGTCGGAAAGCGTTCGAGAAATCGCGCGTAGTACGGAATGACGGTGGAAACCTGCGTCTGCTGCAGCATGATCTCCGACAGCCAGATGCGGTAAGCATCGCGCGTGTTCTGCCACGGCAGGTCGTGACGGCCGTGAATGCGTTGCCACGCGATGAGGCGCGACGAAAAATCGGTGAGAGCGAGCATCGGATATTAGCGTTGGCAGCGCGGGCAGAAGTACGTCGAGCGCTGTCCCTGGACGATTTGCCTGATCGCCGTGCCGCAGACGTGGCACGGCAGGCCCGCGCGATCATAGACGAAATAGTCGAGCTGGAAGTAGCCCGACTCGCCGTTGCTGCCGACGAAATCGCGCAGCGTGCTGCCGCCCTTGTCGATGGCGGCGGCGAGCGTCACGCGCACGGCGTCCGCGAGCAGGTCATAGCGCACGAGAGAGATGCGCCCGGCGGCGGTCGTCGGCCGGATGCCCGCGCGAAAGAGGCTCTCCGACGCATAGATATTGCCGACGCCCACCACGATCCCGCCCGCGAGCAGCGCCTGTTTCACCGACACCTTGCGCCCGCGCGTCTCGCGGAACAGCAGCGCGCCCGAAAACTCCGGCGAAAACGGCTCGACGCCGAGGCTCGCGAGCAGCGGATGATCGAGCACGTCGCCGTCCGAGCGCGGATGCCAGAGAATCGCACCGAATCGGCGCGGATCGCGAAAACGGAGAATGAAATCGTCGAACACGATATCGACGTGATCGTGCTTCGCCGCCTCGGGCGGCTGCGGCACATGCCGCAGCACCCGCAGCGTGCCGGTCATGCCGAGATGGACGATCAGCCAGCCTTCGACGGTTTCGAACAGCAGATACTTCCCGCGCCGCTCTACTTTGTCGATTTTCAGATGGCCGAGCGTCTTCGGAAGATGCTTCGGGATGGGCCAGCGCAGCGCGGGCGTACGCACGTCGACGTGCTCGACGCGCCGTCCGGCGACATAGGGTTCGATTCCGCGGCGAGTGACTTCGACTTCCGGCAGTTCGGGCATTTTTCTGGAGAGAGACTTGCTCTGGCGTTTGTGCCGGTATTTTAGCGACCGCGTTACAATCGACTGAAACATCGTCTGGATTTCCATGAACTCGTTCGTCATGAAGCTGTTTGCGAAGCGTCAGTCCAGTTCGACGCATTCGTTCGCCGTGCCAATGTCGCGAATCGCCGGCGCCGTTGCGCTCGCGATGGCCGCGCTCGCGTTCGCGCCCGCGCACGCCCAGGCGCAGAACGCCACGCCCGTTCCGAGCGCCGACGATCAGGCCGACGCGCAAAACGCCGCCGATCTGCTGACCGCGCCCGTCAGCGGCGCGGAGACACAGGATCTGCCGAATGTGACAATGTCGAGCCAGATCGTGTTCCAGGTTCTGGCGGCCGAAGTCGCATTGCAGCGCGGCCAGCCCGCGCCCGCATTCCAGACCTATCTCGCGCTGGCCCGCGACACGCACGATCCGCGTTTCGCGCAGCGCGCGACTGAAATCGCGATCGCCGCGCAAAGCCCGAACGACGCGCTCACGTCGGCGCAGCTCTGGCAGCAGTTCGCGCCGCATTCCGATCGCGCGGCGCAGTTGAGCGCATCGCTGCTAATCGTCGGCGGCAAGCCCGAAGACGCGAAGCCGACGCTCGAACGCGAACTCGCGAAGGTGGCGCCGGACCAGCGCGGCGACGCCATACTTTCTCTTCAGACCTTACTCGCGCGCGGGCCGAATCGTGTCGGTGGCCTGAACGTGCTCAAGGACCTGACGCAAAACGATCAGAACCGGCCCGAAGCGCAACTCGCGCTCGCACGTCAGCAGCTCGTCGCGGATGATCCGCCGGGCGCGAAGGCATCGCTCGAAAAGGCGTTGCAACTCAAGCCGGACTACCTGCCTGCCGCGCTGACGCTTGCGCGCATGGGCCCGGAAGAGCGCAAGGAAGGCATCGCGTCGTTCGAGAAATACGTCGACAAGAATCCGAAATCGCATGACGCGCGGCTCGCGCTCGCGCAGTTGTATCTGTCCGCCGACAGGCTCGACGACGCGCAGAAGCAGTTCGAGATCATGCGCAAGAACGACCCGAAGGACCTGACGCCGTTGATGGCGCTCGCGCTCATCAACATCCAGAAAAAGCAGTTCGACAAGGCGCAGGATTTCTTGAACCAATACGCGAAGGCGGCGGAAAACACGCCGGGCGCGGATCCTGGTCAGGCCTATATCTATCTCGCGCAACTGGCGCTGGAACAAAAGAACGACGACGCCGCGAGCCAGTGGCTCGACAAGATTCCGCGCACGAGCCAGCAGTATTTGCCTGCGCAGATCACGCGCGCGCAACTGCTCGCGAAGCAAGGCAAGGTCGACGATGCACGCGCGCTGATCGGCAATCTGCAAAGCTCGGATCCGCGCGATCTGGCGCTGCTCGCGCGCACCGATTCGGCGATTCTTTTCGAGGCGCATCGCTACAAGGAAGCGGAGGCGAATCTCGCGAAGGCGGTCGCCGCGTTCCCCGACGATCCCGATCTGACGTACGACTACGCAATGGCCGCCGAGAAGAACGGTCACTACGACGTCATGGAAACGCAGCTTCGCACTTTGATGCGGACGCAGCCGAACAACCCGCAAGCGTACAACGCGCTGGGCTATTCGCTCGTCGATCGCAATCAGCGGCTCGACGAAGCGGTGAAGCTGATCGAACGAGCGGTTTCGCTCGCCCCGAACGACGCGTTCATCATGGATAGTCTCGGCTGGGCGCGCTTCCGTCAGGGCAATGCGGCCGAGGCGGAGAAGATCCTCAAGAACGCCTACAACCTTCAGCCGAACGCCGAAATCGGCGCGCATCTGGGCGAGGTGCAGTGGAAGTCAGGGCAGCAGGATCAGGCGCGCGCCACATGGCGGCAAGCGCAGAAGCTCGAACCTGACAACGACACGCTCGTCAAAACGCTGAAACGACTTCAGGTGAACGACCTTTGATCGCATTCGATTCATTCGCCGGCGCATCGCTTCGACGCGGCGCGCTCGGCATCGCGGCGGCCGCCGCGCTGGTAATGTCCGGTTGCGCGCTGGAACCGCGCGTTCCCACGACGACGAACGCATCCACGTCGCTCGCGACGCAGACGAGCCGCGTGTATCACGGACGCTTCGCCGTGCAGTACAACGACCAGAACGGCACGCCGCGCAACGCCTACGGCAATTTCGACTGGCAGGAGACGGGCGACACCGTCACGCTGCAGTTGCGCAATCCCCTCGGCCAGACGATGGCGATCGTGACTTCATCGCCCTCGCTCGCGACGCTCGAATTGCCGAACCGGCAACCCGTCAGCGCCGACAACGTATCTCAACTCATGCAGAACACGCTCGGCTTCGCGCTGCCGGTCGAAGGGTTGCGCTACTGGCTCCAGCCGTCGGCCGCGCCTAGCTCGCGTGCACAGACCACGCTCGATCCGGGCGCGGACAACGGCCGTCCGAAAGAAATCAAGCAGGACGGATGGACGATCGACTATCTCGCCTATGCCGACGCGCCGGCAACCGGCGTGAAGCGCGTGAATCTCACGCGCAGCGAACCGCCGCTCGACATCAAGCTCGTGCTCGATCAATAACTCAGCCGCTTTCGGTTCAAAGCATCACGCATGTCCTCATCGAACGAAACGCTTCGTGACTGCCTCGCGCCAGCGAAGCTGAATCTTTTCCTGCACATCACGGGCCGCCGTCCGGATGGCTACCATTCGCTGCAGACCGTTTTCCAGTTGCTCGACTGGGGCGACCATCTGCACTTCAGGCGTCGCGACGACGGCGTCATCATGCGCAAGACCGACGTGCCGGGCGTGCCCGAAGAACACGATCTCGTCGTGCGGGCCGCACGTTTGCTCCAGCATCACACGCGGACGAAGTTCGGCGCGGAGATCGAGATCGACAAGCGTTTGCCAATGGGTGCGGGCCTCGGCGGAGGCAGTTCCGACGCGGCGACAACTCTTTTAGCGTTAAATCGTCTCTGGGGTGTTGATCTTTCGCGTGAGATTCTGCAGAATCTCGGCCTGCAACTCGGCGCGGACGTGCCGTTTTTTGTCTTCGGGCAAAATGCTTTCGCAGAAGGTGTAGGTGAGGCGCTCCAGGCAGTCGATCTGCCGAAACGTTTCTTCCTCGTAGTAACGCCTGATGCTCACGTCCCCACCGCGGCGATTTTCTCCGAAAAAAGCTTGACACGGGATACGAAAGTCGTCACAATGATGGACTTTCTTGCACAGCAAAGGTCAGACACAAACTGGCCAGACAGCTTCGGTCGAAACGACATGCAGGCTGTGGTTGCAGGAAAGTACGCGGAAGTTGCAAAGGTGCTCGAGTGGTTTTCCAATCTCGCACCGGCGCGAATGACCGGATCTGGAGCAAGCGTGTTTGCCGCTTTCGCCAGCCGAGCCGAAGCAGAAATGGCGCAAGCCAAATTGCCGGCAAGCTGGAAGAGTGTGGTAACGGCAAGTCTGGATTCTCATCCTCTCTTCGCTTTCGCGTCATAGGTTTCGTTTTGCCGGGTATGTCCTACACTTCCCGGCGAGACTCAGAGTTGTGTAGGGGAGTCGCCAAGTTGGTCAAGGCACCGGATTTTGATTCCGGCATGCGAGGGTTCGAGTCCTTCCTCCCCTGCCATTCCTTTTCTCGCGTTTTTCCTCTCGCCTCCAGCCGCAGACAGGTGCACGATGAGCAGTGACGGCCTGATGGTTTTTACTGGCAACGCTAATCCCGCGCTTGCACAGGAAGTCGTCAAAATCCTTGGTATTCCTCTCGGCAAAGCGATGGTCAGCCGCTTCTCAGACGGCGAGATCATGGTCGAGATTCAGGAAAACGTTCGGGGCAAAGACGTATTCGTTCTGCAGTCCACCTGCGCTCCCACGAACGACAACCTGATGGAACTGATGATCATGGTCGATGCGCTCAAGCGCGCATCCGCAGGCCGGATCACCGCAGCCATCCCCTACTTCGGCTATGCGCGCCAGGACCGCCGTCCGCGTTCCGCGCGAGTGGCCATCTCGGCGAAGGTCGTCGCGAACATGCTGGAAATTGCCGGCGTCGATCGCGTGATCACCATGGACCTTCACGCCGACCAGATTCAAGGCTTCTTCGACATCCCCGTCGACAACATCTACGCAACACCCGTTCTTCTCGGCGATCTGCGCAAGCAGAACCATGACCATCTGCTGGTCGTGTCGCCGGACGTCGGCGGCGTGGTGCGCGCGCGTGCGCTCGCCAAGCAGTTGAACACGGACCTCGCGATCATCGACAAGCGCCGTCCGAAGGCGAATGTCGCTGAAGTGATGAACATCATCGGTGAAGTGGAAGGCCGCACCTGCGTCATCATGGATGACATGGTCGACACCGCCGGCACGCTGTGCAAGGCCGCGCAAGTATTGAAGGATCGTGGCGCGAAACAGGTTTTCGCATACGCGACGCACCCCGTTCTGTCGGGCGGCGCGGCGGCGCGCATCACGGCGTCGGAGCTGGACGAACTCGTCGTCACGGACACGATTCCCCTTTCGGCCGAATCGCTCGCGTGCGCGAAGATCCGTCCGCTGTCGAGCGCGGGTTTGCTCGCGGAGACGTTCTCCCGAATCCGGCGCGGCGACTCGGTGATGTCGCTCTTCGCCGAAGGTTAATCAGAATCGAGCAAGGAACGCGAAGCAGAGGCTTCGCGTTTTTGCATGATCGGCGCGAACGGACGAAGGTTCGCGTCGCTTGTTGTGGGATCACACGTTTTCGATGATCCCGGTTTCCCTGCCTGGTCGCGGGCAGATATAGGAGTCGAATATGAAAGTCGTCGCTTTCGAGCGTAGCAAGCAAGGTACGGGTGCGAGCCGCCGCCTGCGTAACTCGGGCAAGACCCCGGGTATCGTGTACGGCGGTGAAACGGACGTTCAACTGGTCGAACTCGACCACAACGCCCTGTGGCACGCCCTGAAGAAAGAAGTTTTCCACTCGTCGATTCTCGACCTGGAAGTGGCCGGCAAGTCGCAACAAGTTCTGCTGCGCGACGTGCAATACCACCCGTTCAAGCAGCTCGTGCTGCACGTGGACTTCCAGCGCGTCGACGCGAAGAAGAAGCTGCACACCAAGGTGCCGCTGCATTTCATGAACCAGGAAACCAACCCGGCCGTGAAGCTGTCGGGCGCGGTGATCTCGCACGTCGTGACGGAACTGGAAGTGGAATGCCTGCCGGCAGACCTGCCTGAGTTCCTGGAAATCGATCTGGCGAAGATCGAAGCCGGCCAGACGATGCACGCGAAGGACATCCCGCTGCCGAAGGGCGTGAGCCTGACGATCTCCGTCGAGGCGGAAAATCCGGTGGTGGCTTCGGCGACCATTCCGGCTGCCGTCGTGTCGGAAGGGACTGGCGAAGCTGAAGGCGACAAGCCGGCAGCCGAGTAAGCACGCGGAATATCGCTATCCTCTCGATCCGTTCGCAAGAACGGTCGACGTGACCCGCCGGCGCGCAAGCCCCGGCGGGTTTTTTTTCGTTCTACAAGACTCGACATGATCAAGCTGATCGTCGGCCTGGGCAATCCGGGCGCCGAATACACGGCGACGCGGCATAACGCGGGCTTCTGGTTCGTCGACCAGTTCGCACGCGACGCCGGCGCCACGTTGCGCGAAGAGCGCCGTTTCCACGGTTTCTACGGCAAGGGACGTCTGCACGGCCACGAAGTGCATCTGCTCGAACCGCAGACGTTCATGAATCGCTCAGGGCAATCGGTCGTTGCGCTCGCGCAGTTCTTCAAGATTCTCCCCGACGAAATTCTCGTCGCGCACGACGAACTCGATCTTCCGCCCGGCACCGTCAAGATGAAGCTCGGCGGCGGCAGCGGCGGACACAACGGCCTGAAGGACATCTCCGCGCATCTTTCGTCGCAGCAGTACTGGCGGCTGCGCATCGGGATCGGGCATCCGCGTGATCTGATTCCCGAAGGCGCGCGCGCGGGCGCGAAACCCGATGTCGCGAACTTCGTCCTCAAGCCGCCGCGCCGCGAGGAACAGGACGTGATCGATCAGTCGATCGAGCGCGCGCTCGCCGTGATGCCGTTCGTCGTCGCAGGCGAAACCGAGCGTGCGATGATGAACCTGCACCGCAATTCTTGATTTGGAGCCGACAGTGAGCCGTTTCTGGAGCGATATCGTCCATCGTTTGACGCCGTATGTGCCGGGCGAGCAGCCCGCGCTGGCGCATCCCGTCAAGCTGAACACCAACGAGAATCCGTATCCGCCGTCGCCGCGCGTCGTCGATGCAATCCGCCACGAGCTCGGCGCGGACGGCGCGTCGCTGCGCAAATATCCGGATCCGACCGCGCGTGCATTGCGCGAGGCCGTCGCGAACCATCACGGATTGCGCATCGAGCAGGTTTTCGCGGGCAACGGTTCGGACGAAGTGCTCGCGCACGCGTTCCAGGCGCTGCTCAGGCACGACAAGCCGATCCGCTTTCCCGACATAACCTACAGCTTTTATCCCGTGTACGCGCAGCTTTACGGCGTCGAATACGAGACCGTGCCGCTGAACGCCGATTTCGCCATCGATGTCGACGATTACCGCGCGCCATGCGGCGGCGTGCTGCTGCCGAATCCGAATGCGCCGACGGGCCGCGCCCTGCCGCTGTCGGAAATCGAAGTGCTGCTGAAGGCGAATCCGGATGCACCCGTCATCATCGATGAAGCGTATGTGGACTTCGGCGCGGAATCGGCCGTGAATCTGATCGACGCCTATCCGAACCTGCTCGTCGTGCAGACGACGTCGAAAGCGCGTTCGCTGGCGGGTATGCGCGTCGGCTTTGCGTTCGGCGATCCGGCGCTCATCGAGGCGCTCACGCGCGTGAAGGACAGCTTCAATTCGTATCCGCTCGACCGCCTCGCGCAAGTCGCGGCAATCGCGTCGTACGAAGATCAGGCGTGGTTCGAGGAGGGTTGCGCGAAGGTGATCGCGAGCCGCGAGAAGTTGAGCGCGCAGCTACAGACGCTTGGATTCGATGTCGTTCCGTCCGCAGCCAACTTCGTCTTCGCGAAACATCCCGCGCACGATGCCGCGACGCTCGCCGCGGCGCTAAAGTCGAAGGAAATTTTCGTGCGCCACTTCAAACTGCCGCGCATCGATCAGCATCTGCGCATTTCCATCGGCACGCCGGCCGAATGCGATGCGCTCGTCGCTGCATTGACGGAGATCGTCGCTTAGGAATTGCCCTTCGCGGCCATCAGCGCGTGGTACTTGGCCATCAACTGTTCGGGCGATTCGGCGTGCGCCGGATCGCGCGGAATGCATTCCACCGGGCACACTTGCTGGCACTGCGGCTCGTCGAAATGGCCGACGCATTCCGTGCATTTGTTCGGGTCGATGACGTAAATCTCGGGACCCATCGAAATTGCGTCGTTCGGGCACTCGGGCTCGCAAACGTCGCAGTTGATGCACTCGTCGGTAATGATCAGGGACATGCTTCACTCTCTTCTTGCCGGATGGCTTCCGGCATAAACCCGCGCACCTTCGCAGATAAGTGCGCGGGCCCGGCGTCTCAAGGCGCCGCCGGATCTTTCTGCGTCTGCTCGCCGACCTTGTCCATCAACCGCTTTTCCACCGACGGGAACACGAACTTGCTCACGTCGCCGCCAAGCTGCGCGATCTCGCGCACGATGGTGCCGGAGATGAACTGATATTGATCGGACGGCGTCATGAACATCGTCTCGACATCGGGCAGCAGATAGCGGTTCATCCCGGCCATCTGGAATTCATACTCGAAATCGGAGACGGCGCGCAATCCGCGCACGATCACGCGCGCGTTGTTCTTACGCACGAAATCCTTCAATAGCCCGGTGAAACTGCTCACCTGCACGTTCGGATAATGCCCGAGGACCTCGTGCGCGATATCGAGCCGTTCCTGCAGCGAGAAAAACGGCTTCTTCGCGCGGCTGTCCGCGACGCCCACGACGAGCTGATCGAAAATGCTCGATGCGCGCCGCACGATGTCTTCATGCCCGCGGGTGAGCGGGTCGAACGTACCCGGATACACGGCGACAACCATGAGCTTCTCCTCTTCTATTTACACTGGGCCGCGTGGCTGCGACGACCAGCTCTGCCTCGTTTCCCGCGAAATCGGCTGCGTCGAAATCGGGAACGCGCATTATTCCTCATTTTCGCGGCGCAGCAAATGATAGCGGACGGCGCCCGCCTTGCCCTCGCGCACGACGCTCCAGCCGGCGAGCGCATCGATGCCGGACATGTCCAGCGCATCGCCGCATTCGACGTAAATCGCGCCATCGGGCGAAGCGAGCGGCGCCGTCAGTTCGAGCGCGCGCAATAGCAACGCGTGATCGCCGAAAGGCGGATCGAGAAAGATCACGTCGAACGAACCGGGCGCGAGGCTCGCGACGAGCCGCAGCGCATCGGCCTCCGCGATCTCGATGTTGCGCGCGCCGAGCTTGGCCTGATTCGCGCGGATCTGAGCGGCCGCCTTCGCGCTTCGTTCGATCATCAGCACGCGCGCCGCGCCGCGCGACGCGGCTTCGAAACCGAGCGCGCCGCTACCGGCGAACATGTCGAGACAACGTTGTCCGGAGAGATCCTGGCCGAGCCAGTTGAAGAGGGTCTCACGCACGCGATCCGGCGTGGGCCGAAGGCCATCGAGATCGAGCACGGGCAGCGGCGTGCGCTTCCAGTCTCCGCCGATGATGCGGATCGTGTGCGGTTTGCCGCCGCGCGATGGCGTGTGGCTGGTCAGGGCGGAGCGGGTAGCGGACGAGCGAGGCATAAAAGGAAGGTGGGAGTCGGGCGCGCCGGCGTGTTTTTGCTTGAGATCGGATGGCGCGAGCAATGAAAGCCAACGTTACCACACGCACGCCATGACGGGAGCCGCACGGGCGCGCACGGCAGCGCCTGATAAAATATGCCGCTTCCATCCCATCGCGCGGGCCTCGCGCAAAAACGACTCGAAAGCGCGCACAGGGCCATCGGATCACGCGCGCATCATCGTCACACATCCATGTTCAGCTTCTTCAAGAAATTCAAAAAGCCGGCTGATGCGCCGCTCGACGCGCCTCAGGACGAATCCGTCGAGGCGGCCGAAGACGAAGAAATCTCCGACGCCGAGCTGGAACGTCAGGCGCTTTCCGCCGAAACGCCGTCGGAGGAAGTGCAGCCGGAGGAACCGGCGCCCGCGGAACCCGTCGCTCCCGCTGCGCCCACGCCGCCCGCCGCACCGCCCTCGGAGGAATCGAAGGAATACTGGCAAGGGCGCACGCAATCGCAATGGGCGCGCGGCCCAGAGACGGATCAGGCGAGCGAGGAAGTCGTGCCGCCGCCGACGCTCGATGCGGCCGCGAAAAAATCGTGGATCTCGCGTCTGCGGCACGGTCTTTCGAAGACGAGCTCCAATCTGACGGGGATTTTCGTCAGCGCGAAGATCGACGAGGATCTCTACGAAGAGCTCGAAACCGCGCTGCTCATGTCCGACGCCGGCGTCGATGCAACGGAATTCCTGCTCGAATCACTGCGCGAGAAGGTGCGCGCGGAACGCCTGACGGACGCCTCGCAGGTCAAGAAGGCGCTGCGCGAACTGCTCGTCGATCTGCTGCGCCCGCTCGAGAAATCGCTGATGCTCGGACGCGCGCAACCGCTCGTCATCATGATCGCGGGCGTGAACGGCGTCGGCAAGACGACGAGCATCGGCAAGCTGGCGAAGCATTTGCAGCGCTTCAATCAGTCGGTGATGCTCGCCGCCGGCGACACGTTCCGCGCCGCCGCGCGCGAACAGCTGACGGTCTGGGGCGAGCGCAACAACGTGACGGTGATCGCGCAGGAAAGCGGCGACGCCGCCGCCGTGATCTACGACGCGGTCGGCGCGGCGCGCGCACGCAAGATCGACGTGATGATGGCCGACACCGCCGGACGTCTGCCGACGCAATTGCATCTGATGGAAGAGCTGCGCAAGGTGCGCCGCGTGATCGCGAAGGCAATGCCCGATGCGCCGCACGAAGTGCTGCTCGTCATCGACGCGAACACGGGTCAGAACGCGCTCGCGCAGGTCAAGGCGTTCGACGACGCGCTCGGTCTCACCGGTCTCGTCGTCACGAAACTCGACGGCACCGCGAAGGGCGGCATTCTCGCGGCCATCGCGCGTCAGCGGCCGGTGCCGGTGTATTTCATCGGCGTGGGAGAGAAAGTCGAGGACTTGCAGCCGTTCAGCGCCGAAGAATTCGCCGACGCGTTGCTCGGCTGAACGTGAAACGAGCGCCCGCGTGGCGCTCTTTTTTATCGCGCGAAGAGCAAGGAAGCCGCGATCCACCACATCACGCAGCCGACGATCACATCGAGCACGCGCCACGACACGTCTTTCTCGAACCACGGTTCCAGAAGACGCGCGCCGTAGCCGAGCGCCGTGAACCAGACGATCGACGAAGACATGGCGCCGGCCGCGAACCACGCGTCGCCCGGCCAGCCGCGTTGCGCGCCGATGCCGCCGAGCAGCACGACGGTATCGAGATAAACGTGCGGATTGAGCAGCGACAAGGCGAGCACCGTGGATGCCGCGCCCACCGCCGTCTGCGAATCGCCATCCGATGCGTCCAGATGCCCCGGCCCGCGCCACGCCGCGATGAACGCGCGCAAGCCGTACAGGAACACGAAGATCGCGCCGGCCCAGCGGATCACGTCGAGCAGGACGGGCGCACGCGAAATGAGCGCCCCCATGCCGCCGACGCCGAGCCCGATCAACATCACGTCGATGAACGCGCAGATCGACACGACGATTCCTACGTGACGTCGCTTCAAACCCTGCCGCAACACGAAGGCGTTCTGCGCGCCGATCGCGACGATCAGGCTCGCGCCCAATCCCGCCCCCGACAGAAAGCTCGGGAAATCGGCCGTCATTCGGCGTCCGGTTGCTGCGCGGGAGCGGCCCGCGCGAAGGCGTCGATCGTGCTGGCGTGATCGGCGATGCGCGAAATCGTCGGATAAGCGCTCACGTCGATGCCGAAGCGCCGCGCGTTGAACACCTGCGGCACGATGCACAGATCGGCAACGGTCGGCGTGTCGCCGAACGTGAGCGCGCCGACGCGCCTGTCGGCGGCCAGCCGCGTTTCGAGCGACGTGAAACCCATCTCGACCCAATGCCGATACCACGCGTCCTTCACGTCATCCGGCACCTTCACCTGATGCTTCAGGTACTTGAGCACGCGCAAATTGTCGAGCGGATGAATCTCGCACGCGACCTGCATCGCGACCGAACGCACGAAGGCGCGATCGGACGGATTCTTCGGCAGGAGCGCCGGCTCGGGATGCGTCTCCTCGAGATACTCGATGATCGCGAGCGACTGCGTGAGAACGTCGTCGCCATCGACGAGTGCCGGCACAATGCCGTCCGGATTCACCGCGCGATATTCGGGCTTCAACTGCTGGCCGCCGTCGCGCAGCAAATGCACGCCCTCGTACTCGTAATCGAGCCCCTTCAGATTCAGCGCGATACGCACGCGATACGCCGCCGAGCTGCGGAAATAGCTGTAGAGCTTCATGGTCGCGGACTCAGACGACGCGCACGGAGAATTCGCCGATGCCGTCGACGCCGCCCTTCAGCACGTCCCCCTTCACGACCGCGCCGACGCCTTCGGGCGTGCCGGTGAAGATGAGATCGCCGGGGAAGAGTTCGAAGAGCGTCGACAGATACGCGACCGTCTCGCCGACCGACCAGATCAGTTGCGAGATGTCCGAGCGCTGCTTTTCCTCGCCGTTGACCGTCAGCCAGATCGCGCTCTTTTCCAGATGCCCGACCTTCGATACGGGATGAATCGGGCCGATCGGCGCGGAGCGGTCGAAACCCTTCGCCGTGTCCCACGGACGGCCGAGCTTCTTCGCTTCGGCTTGCAGGTCACGGCGCGTCATGTCGAGCCCGAGCGCGTAGCCGTAGACGTAGTCCAGCGCCTTATCGGCGGGAATGTCCTTGCCCTGCTTGCCGATCGCGGCGACGAGTTCCATCTCGAAGTGCAGATTCTTCGTCTGCGACGGATACGGGAATTCCGCCGTCGAGCCCGGCGCAACGTTCAGCACGGCATCGGCGGGCTTGCTGAAGAAGAACGGCGGCTCGCGATCCGGATCGTGGCCCATTTCGCGCGCATGGGCTTCGTAGTTTCGCCCGACGCAGTAGATGCGGCGCACGGGAAACTGCTCGTTCGAGCCATCGACGGGCACGGCTGCTGCCGGCGCCGGAGGAAACACATAACTCATCCCGCTCTCCTGATGCTGTTTTGATTTGCAGATTTCCGGACGAATGCGTCGGCGTTCACGGCCGGCGAGAACAAGGAGTGTAACGTGCGCGCACAAATCGTGGCGAAGCTTGTCGGGCTTGGCTCTGCGAGCTTTCGACCGGCCTTCGGAGCTGCGGCTGGCGCGGTGGTTTTAGTAAGCATCGGCGGAAAAGCGCGCGAAACGTTCGATGGGCAAACCTTGCCAGCGCTCCTCAAATGCGGTACTCAATAGCATTCCTGCACCTTAAAAAGCGCAACGGCATCGCTCAGATTACGGAATTGAGCGCCCGATCGCGCACCTCTCCGATGACCGACTCTGCTTCCCCCACTTTCGCCTGCGCACGCTACATCAAGGAAATCGGCCGCGGGCCGAATGGCGCGCGCGCACTTTCGCACGAGGATACTTACGCGCTCTACGAAGCGATGCTCGACGATCGCGTGCCCGAACTCGAACTGGGCGCGGTGCTGCTGGCCTATCGCGTCAAGGGCGAAACCGCCGCCGAGCTTGCCGCGATGCTTTCCGCCGCGCATCGCTCGTTCGAGCCGCTGCATGTCCAGGATGGCCGCGAGCACGCACGGCCCGTCTCGATCCCGAGCTACAACGGCGCACGCAAGACGCCCAATCTCGTGCCGCTCCTGTCGCTGCTGCTCGCGCGCGAAGGCGTACCGGTCCTGGTGCACGGTGTCACCGGCGATCCCGGCCGCGTGACGAGCGCCGAAATCTTCGCCGAACTGGGCATCGCGCACGCGGCTTCGCACGATGAAATCGAAGACAGCCTCGCCTCGCGCCGCCTCTCCTTCGCGCCGATCACCGTGCTCGCGCCGAAGCTCGCGCGATTGCTCGCGCTCAGACGCCGCATGGGCGTGCGCAATTCGACACATACGCTCGTGAAGATCCTTCAACCGTTCGCGGACCCGGGCGTGCGGCTCGTCAACTACACGCATCCCGAATATCGCGAGAGTCTCACCGGGCTTTTCACCGCGCATCCGGACGCAGCGGCGGGCGGCGCACTGCTCGCGCGCGGCACGGAAGGCGAAGCCGTCGCGGACACGCGCCGCCAGGTGCAGGTCGACTGGTTTCACGACGGCCACGCCGAAACGCTGATCGCGCCCGAGCATTCGCAGCCGGACGCCCCGCGTGTCGAGCTGCCCGAGACGCTCGACGCCGCGACCACCGCGCGCTGGATCGAATCCGTGCTGCGCGGCGATGTGCCGGTGCCGCCCGCGGTCGCGCGCCAGGTTGAAGTCATCGCCAATGTGGTGCGCAAGCCGGTCGCCGGTCAGGAAAATCCCGTTTGACACACTATTCAACGCTGGTTTAAAGTCGAACGCATGCGCTTGACCCAGTTTTCCTCCCTCCGAATTATTTCGGGCCGCCTAGCGCGGCCCCTATCGCTACGTCTAGCGTAAGTCGCCAGACGTAGCGCCGTGCGTTCGCAAGTCGCGCGGTCCTCCAGAAGTTTCCCGCAGTACCTTTTCTTACCAACCTGTAGTCGTCAGCTTTTCGTTCGCGCATCCCGCGAAACGGAAACGCGAGGGTCACATGCACGCTGCTTCGCGCACGTTCACGTTGGTCGCAGGCGTCACCATCGCCGGTGATTCGTGTGAACGCGCGCGCCGCCCGGTCTTACGTGCATGCCGCCACGCCCGGCCAGCCGCCGGACACGGCCTCTCTCGCAGACGCTACGCAAACCGTCCGAAGAGAGATCGACGATCATGATGCCGAACCCCGCCGAGAAATACCGTCCGTTTCCGCAAGTCCGTCTGAATGGCCGCCGCTGGCCGAACCGCACGATCGAAAAAGCGCCCGTCTGGATGAGCACCGATCTGCGCGACGGCAACCAGTCGCTCATCGAGCCGATGAGCATCGCAGCGAAGCTCGAGTTCTTCGAGATGCTGGTGAAAATCGGGTTCAAGGAAATCGAGGTGGGCTTCCCGTCGGCATCGCAGACGGATTTCGACTTCGTGCGCAAGCTGATCGACGAAAAGCGCATTCCGGACGACGTGACCATCGAAGTGCTCGTGCAGTCGCGCCGCGAACTGATCGAGCGCACGTTCGAAGCGGTGGAAGGTGCGAGCAAGGTTATCGTGCATCTCTATAACGCGATCGCGCCGTCGTTCCGCAAGATCGTGTTCAACCAGTCGAAGGACGAAGTGAAGGCGCTGGCGGTCGAAGGCACGCGCATCATCAAGGAATGCGCGGCGGCGCGGCCGGACACGCACTGGATCTATCAGTACTCGCCCGAAACCTTCAGCATGACGGAGCTGTCGTTCGCACGCGAAGTCTGCGATGCCGTCGCGCAAATGTGGCGTCCGACGCCCGATCACAAAATGATCGTGAATCTGCCCGCGACCGTCGAAGCGGCAACGCCCAACGTCTTCGCCGATCAGATCGAGTGGATGGACCGCAACATGGGCTTTCGCGACAGCATCGTGCTGTCGGTGCATCCGCATAACGATCGCGGCACGGCCGTCGCGGCGGCGGAAATGGCGTTGCTCGCTGGCGCGGATCGCATCGAAGGCTGCCTCTTCGGCAACGGCGAGCGCACCGGCAATGTCGATCTCGTGACGCTCGCGATGAATCTTTACACGCAAGGCGTCGATCCGGGCCTCGATTTTTCCGATATCGACGCCGTGCGCCGCGTCGTCGAGCGCTGCAATCAGATTCCGGTGCATCCACGCCATCCGTACGCGGGCGATCTCGTGTTCACCGCGTTTTCGGGTTCGCATCAGGACGCGATCCGCAAGGGCTTCGCGCAGCGCGTGCCGGGCACGGTGTGGGAAGTGCCCTATCTGCCGATCGATCCGGCCGATCTCGGCCGCAGCTACGACGCCGTGATCCGCGTGAACAGCCAGTCCGGAAAGGGCGGTTCGACGTATCTGCTCGAACGCGGTCTCGGCTTCACGCCGCCGCGCCGCGTGCAGATCGAATTCAGCCACGCCGTCCAGAAAGTCACCGATGCATCCGGCGCGGAAATCAGCGGCGAAGCGATCTGCGAGCTCTTCAAGCGCGAGTATTTCGATGCGGGCGGGCCGGTATCGCGCATCGACGTTTCGACGCTTACGGTATTCGAAAGGCGCGTCGCATTACCGGCCGTAGTGGCTGCGACGAGCGGCGACGCTCACGCGCAGGCGGTCGCCGCCGCGCTCGGCGTGGACGCGAGCGTGAACTGGTTCGAGACGTCCGCGACGGCGAACGGCGACACGGCGGCGTTCGTCGGCTGTCGTGTCGGAGACGGGCCGACGCGCTTCGGCGTCGCGGTGCATGCGAATCCGGCGCTCGCGGTCGCCGATGCCGTCGTGAGCGCGGTCAACCGCTCCGGGCGCGTCGTGGACAACCTGCGGCAAGACGAAGCCGTGGAAGCGTGATGGGCGGCGCGCGTGGCTATTCGAGCGCCACGCGCGTCGCCTGCAGGGCGAGCAGCTGCCATTGGCCTTCGGTCTGCACATGGACGGCGGTGTAGGCGATCGGAAACAGCAGCGCGCCGTTCTT
>Ga0182736_1001606_pt1 | contig 20763 bp, 20 predicted proteins | sample eDN5th30CKraftBY_FD_128882 | JGI IMG/M metagenome (GOLD analysis project Ga0182736, IMG submission 128882) | Enriched backyard soil microbial communities from Emeryville, California, USA - eDNA 5th pass 30_C Kraft BY (version 2) (version 2) | ecosystem: Environmental > Terrestrial > Soil >... | reverse complement strand
CGGTCAGCGCGGGATGGTCGCGGGGTCCGTCCCAGCCATAAAGACGCAGGCGCACGCCACCACGCAGCCGCACCCCCCTCATCACCTCGGCCACAAAGGCGAGTTCGCCCGGATAGCCCAGCGGCGAGGATTGCGCCCAGGTCACGATCGGTTCGCGCAGGCCGGCTTCGACAAACGCACGCGGCGTGATCGGGGTCGTGGTCCAGATCACCACGGGGTTGCGCGAGAACTGCGCCGCCCAGTCGCGGATATAGCGGCTGCCGCAGATGACGCCCGAGGCGTGGCGGGCCATGTCCTCCAGCGCGTCTACCAGCGTCGGGTCAAGAAAATCGGCATCGTCGATATCGAGGACGAAGGGCCATTCCCTGACATGGACGAGGCGGTTCAGCGGATGGCGGCATTGCTGGACGACCACCATGTCCGGGCGGAACGTCGCAAGCAGGCGGCGGCGCTGCGCCAGCGTCAGTTGCTTGGGCACGACCAGCGTGGCCCAACCCTGCTTTTCAAGCTCCCCGGCAATATTATAGGCGCGCAGCATGCTTGATTGCACACGGGCGTCGCTGGGCAGGAAGGCGATCCGGCGGGTCGCACGCCGGCCCCTGACAGCTGCCGGATAAAGCGCGGCTTCCCGCGCGACGCGACCGCCGAGGCGGCGAAGGGTGGCAACAAGCGACATGGCTAGCCCTCCACCCCATCAGCGCCCGGCACAGAAAGTATCGGCGCGCAGGCCATCGCCCCCGGCATCGCGGGGGTCTGAAGGGCAAGCGCGCCGCGAGGGCACATCAGGCAGCGCCCTTGGCCGCGGCTGCGGCACCGGCGATACATTGCGTGGTCGTCGGCCGGCTGACGATCGAGGCGACCGTGCCGCTGGCGCTGGTCGCGGAATCCGCGATCGTGGCCAGTTCAGCCGAGGTCGCGTTCTGCATCACGCAGTCGGTATAGGGCGCGACATTGGCGCCCGGCAGGCGGCGCGCCATCTCGCGGTTGACGACGACCCGCGCGTTCGAGCGGGCGGCCGCGTCCGGCGAGACCGAAGGCACCGGCACCGGCGCGGGCACGGGTGCCCCCGCCGGGTTCTGGACCACGCAGCCCGAAAGGGCCAGCGCGGCGGCAGTCATGATCAGGGGAAGACGCATCAATAAACCCTCGCTTTGGGTGCGATTTTCTTCAAATCGATCCCGCCTTCCTCTTGCGTGGTCAGAGGTTCGAGGTGAACGGGCCGATAGGCCAGTTTAACATCGTTGCCTTCGATCCATGCAAGCGAGTGCTTGCGCCAGTTGGCATCATCCCGCTCGGGCCAGTCCTCATGGGCATGGGCGCCGCGGCTTTCCTTGCGCGCCTCGGCAGCGACGATGGTCGCCAGCGCGTTCGGCATCAGGTTGGTCAGTTCCAGCGTTTCCATCAGGTCGCTGTTCCAGATCAGGCTGCGGTCGGTGACCTTGAGGTCGTTCATCTTGGCCGCGATGTCGCGCATCTTGTCGACGCCTTCGGCCAGCGTCTTGTCGGTGCGGAAGACGGCGGCATCGGCCTGCATGGTCCGCTGCATCTCAAGCCGCAATTCCGCGGTCGGGATGCCGCCATCGGCAAAGCGGATGCGGTCGAAGCGGTCGAGCGCGTTCTGCACCGATTCCACGTTCGTCGTCGGGATCGGCGCTTCGCGGTCGATGACCTGACCGGCGCGGATCGCGGCGGCACGACCAAAGACCACGAGGTCGATGAGCGAGTTGGAACCAAGACGGTTCGCGCCGTGGACCGAGGCGCAACCCGCCTCGCCCACTGCCATCAGGCCGGGGAAGACGCCGTCCGGCGCGTCCTCGGTCGGGTTCAGCACCTCGCCCCAGTAGTTCGTCGGAATGCCGCCCATGTTGTAATGGACCGTCGGCAGGATCGGGATCGGCTCGCGCGTCACGTCGACGCCGGCAAAGATCCGGGCCGATTCCGAGATGCCCGGCAGACGCTCGGCCAGCGATTCCGGCGGCAGGTGCTGGAGGTTCAGGAACATGTGGTCCTTGTGCTCGCCCACGCCGCGGCCCTCGCGGATCTCCAGCGTGATGCAGCGCGAAACCACGTCGCGGCTGGCCAGATCCTTGTAGGTCGGGGCATAGCGTTCCATGAACCGCTCGCCTTCCGAGTTCGTGAGGTAGCCGCCTTCGCCGCGCGCCCCTTCGGTGATCAGGCAGCCCGAGCCATAGATGCCGGTCGGATGGAACTGCACGAATTCCATGTCCTGAAGCGGCAGGCCCGCGCGCGCCACCATGCCGCCACCGTCGCCGGTGCAGGTATGGGCAGAGGTCGCCGAGAAATAGGCGCGGCCATAGCCGCCGGTCGCCAGCACCACCATCTTGGCGTTGAAGACATGCATGGTGCCGTCATCCAGCTTCCAGCAGACGACGCCGGTGCATTTGCCATCGGTGATGATCAGGTCGAGGGCGAAATATTCGATGAAGAACTCGGCCTTTTCCTTCAGCGACTGCCCGTAAAGCGTGTGAAGGATGGCGTGGCCAGTCCGGTCCGCCGCCGCACAGGTGCGCTGGACGGGCGGGCCTTCGCCGAATTCGGTCGTGTGGCCGCCGAACGGGCGCTGGTAGATCTTGCCTTCCTCGGTGCGCGAGAAGGGCACGCCGTAATGCTCAAGCTCGTAGACCGCCTTCGGGGCTTCGCGCGCAAGGTATTCCATCGCGTCGGTATCGCCCAGCCAGTCCGAGCCCTTGACGGTGTCATACATATGCCACTGCCAGTTGTCCGGGCCCATGTTCGACAGCGAGGCCGCGATGCCGCCCTGCGCGGCCACGGTATGCGAGCGCGTCGGGAACACCTTGGTCACGCAGGCGGTGCGCAGGCCCTGCTCGGCCATGCCCAGCGTCGCGCGCAGACCTGCACCGCCGGCGCCGACGACAACCACGTCATAATCGTGAGTTTCGTATTTGTAATCAGCCATGGCGGAACCTCAGAGCACGATGATCGCGCCAAGGCCCATGCGGACCAGCGCGTAGACGGCGGCGGCGATGACCGCCCAGCCGAAGATGGCGGAAAGGATGATCGCGGCCTTGCGCGTCCAGCCGTGGCAATAGTCGTCGATCATGATGCGCGTGCCCTTGATGAAGTGCACCATGCCCACGATGACGAAAAGCCCGGTGATCAGCGCCGGCAGCGGACGGCCGAAATAGGCCACCACCAGTTCGCGCGGCAGCCCGATGGCGCAGGCGATGGTGATCATGAACAGGGGCGTCAGGATCGCCAGGGCGACGGCGCTGACGGTCATCTGCCAGTGATGCTGCGTCCCTTCATGGGCCGCGCCCAGACCGACGGCGGATTTGCGGGGGGTAAGATAACGCATGATGCCGCCTTTCCTCAGAACAGGAAGAAGATGATCAGGGTCAGAATGGCCAGGAGGACCGAACCCGCGATCAGCGCCTGGCTGGAACGCTCGGCCTGCTCGATCTCGAGGCCGTAGCCCGCGTCGTAGAACAGGTGCCGGATGCCGGCCAGCATGTGATACCAGAGCGCCCACATCGACCCGGTCAGGATGATGAAGCCCAGCCAGGACCGCATCACCCAATCGGCGCAGGCAAATGCGCCGGGCGAGGCGACGGCAGCGACAAGCCACCAGACGATCAGCACGATGCCGGCAACCAGCGCATGACCGGTGATCCGGGTCATGATCGAAGTGACGGCGGCGAGTGGCAGGCGATAGACCTGCAGATGCGGTGACAGCGGCCGGTTGCCCCGGTTGACGTCAGCCATGGTGTGCTCTCCTGCGTTCAGGGGCCCTCACAGCACGGCGGCTGGCGGCAAGGGCTGGCCGAGAAATTGGGTTTGCTTCTAGTCGTTTTGTCGCATCTGTCACGGTTCGCGACCAGACGAAAGGGGGAATGAGGGAAATTTCTAACCTTTGTGATCACGCAGGAATGGCCTGTGATCACGCTTTGCCGCGATCGGGGGAAATGATTGCGGTATCACGATACGCCCGCCGGTCGCGACGCGGTTCCCTAGCGATTCCCTCATCTTTGCCGCCCGGGTAGCGGATTCGGGCGATGTCGCGCTGGCCGAGGCCGCATGTCACCACCCTGCCCGCTAGACGATCCGGCTGCACCTCCCCTTGCAGGCGTCGCAGGGTATTTGGGAAACGGTGAAAGACGCGGGCGTGGTGATCCTATTGCTGGCCCAGCTTCATGTCGGGGTGGTAATCGGCCTCGATCTCTTTCGTGACCGCCTGTGCGCAGCGCATGACGCCGCGCCCTGCATCGAAGGCGATCGAGGGCGCGCCGTGGAGTTCCCACCCTTTCGACAAGGCAAGGCTGACCTTGTGGCAAAAGGCCGAGGTGTCGTCCTCGGTCAGCAGGCGGTAGATCTTGGACATTTCAGGCTCCGAACGGGTTGTAACCCAGCAAGCGGTGGATCAGCCCCACCACCAGCATGACGATGACCGCGCCAACCACGGCCATGATTTCCTTGCGCACCGGGAAGGGTCCGGCTGGCGGGGTCCAGTCGGGCTGGGCGCGGTTGATCGCCACCATCTCGGCCAGTGCCCAGGCGAGCAATCCGCCGAACAGGATGAAGCTTGGCAGGTCGCCATTGACCAGAAGATGCGCGACGGCCCAGAGCGAGAAGCCCGTCAGTTGCGGGTGGCGCAGATGCGCGGTCACGCGGGTCTTCATCCCGGCGGCGGCGAAAAGATAGAAGGCTGCGAGGACCAGCAGGTTGTTGATCCCCTTGAGCGGGGCCGAGGCGCCCCACCAATAGGGGCCGTCGGTCATCCGGTAGCCGATGATCATCAGGAGGACAGAGACGATCAGCGCGCCCGCGACCGCGCCCTTGCCCGCCTCGCCGAGACCCGCCCGCGCCGTCGGTGCGAGGCGTTTGAAGAGATGTGCGCCCCACCAGAGCGCGACTCCGAGGATCAGGATCAACATCTGGCTGGTTTCCTTTGCTCGATGCTTATGTGTCGCAGGGGCAGGTTGGACCTAGCCGGCCAGTCTGGCAATCGCTTCGGCACGCGCCAGCATGGCCCGTGCGGTGACGACATGCAGGTTTTCGACGATCCGGCCGTCCACCACGGCAACGCCGCGGCCCTGGGCCTTCGCCTCGTCAAAGGCGCCGATCTGGCGGCGAGCGAGGTCCAGCTCCGCCTCGGAGGGGGCGAAGACCTCGTTCGCGATGGCAAGCTGTGCGGGGTGGATCAGCGACTTGCCGTCAAAGCCCATGTCGCGGCCCTGTTCGCATTCGGCGCGCAGACCGTCCTCGTCCCTGAAGGCGTTGAAGACGCCGTCGATGATCACGAGGCCATGCGCGCGCGCCGCCAGAAGGCAAAGGCCCAGCCCCGCCATCATCGGCAGCCGGTCCGTCGTGAAGCGCGCGTTCAGCTCTTTCGCGAGGTCGTTTGTGCCCATGACCATGCCGCGGATCCGGGGATGGGCCGCGATCTCGGCGGCGTTGAGCATCCCCTCCGCCGTCTCCATCATCGCCCAGAGCGGGGTTTCGGGCACGAGGTCGGCGACCCGGTCCACATCGGTCGAACGGCTGACCTTGGGGATCAGCAGCGCATCCGCCCCTTGCGCGAAGGCGCGGGCATCCCCCTCACCCCATTCGGTGTCGAGGCCGTTCATCCGCACGATCCGCGCCCGCCCGCCATAATCGGACAGCAGCGCCTGCGTGAGCAGGTCGCGCGCGGGCACCTTTTCGGCGGGCGCCACCGCATCCTCGAGGTCGAAGATGATCGCATCGGCGCCGAGCGACTGGGCCTTTTCCATCGCGCGCGCATTCGACGCGGGGATATAGAGGACGGAGCGGTAAGGTCGGGTCATGCGGGCCTCACTGGAATTTCCGGGCGAACGCTGCATGGAAGCGGAACGAATCGCAAGCATTCTTTGCCGCAGTGCGGCGTCAGAGCGCGCTCCAGATCAGGCGGGCCGAGACCAGCGCGAGCGCCCAGGTGATGAAGCCATAGAAGATCGTCGAGGGCATCCGCCGCAGGATCCAGAGGCCGCAGACCACGCCCAGCACGGCCGGAACCATCAGCGCCAGCGCGATCGAGAGGTTATGGGGGGAAAGCTGGCCGAGGAAGGCATAGGGCACCAGCTTCACCGCATTGCAGATCGCGAAGAAGATCGTCGTGGTGCCGGCGAAGATCATCGGCTCCAGCCGCAGGGGTTGGGTATAGACCTGATAGGGCGGCGCCCCCGAATGCGAGACGAAGCTGGTATAGCCCGACAGGACGCCCCAGAACGAGCCGGCAGCCATCCTTGGGAAACGCGCAGTGGGTGGCCGTCCACGCCGCAGCAGCGCGTTGAGGGCGAAAACAAAGCCGATGATGCCGACGATCAGCGTGACCCAGCGCTCGTTCACCACATGGGCCGTGGCCCAGCCAAGACCGATGCCGAGCATGGCGCCGGGCAGCAGGGTCGCCAGCACCCTTCGGTCGAAATTGCGGCGAAACGCGATCAGCCCGCCGATATCCGAGGCGATATAGACCGGCAGCAGGATCCCCGCCGCCTGCACCGGCGACATGACCAGCGACATCAGCGGGACCGAGATCACCCCCACCATCGCAAGCCCGCCCTTGGCCAGACCGATCGCGAAGGCCGCGACAATTCCCAAGCACCAGCCCCAGAGATCCAGTCCCACGATCGCTCCTTGCACTGCCCGTCCCGACTAGGACATGACCGGGCGCTTTGCAATCGCTCGGGGTGCTAACGCTAACTGCATGAAATGCGGCCGCTCCTCTAGCCGCGCCGCAGCGAAATTCGGCTGGAGAGGTGGGCCGAGGCTTGCGATTCCCATCCAAGGGGAATACGCCACCGCGCGAACCTATCATGGAAATCGGAGGTTAATCATGGCCCGACCCAAGATCGCACTTATCGGCGCAGGACAGATCGGCGGCACGCTGGCGCACCTGGCCGCGATGAAGGAACTGGGCGACGTCGTCCTGTTCGACATCGCCGAAGGCACTCCCCAGGGCAAAGCCCTCGACATCGCGCAATCGGGCCCGTCCGAGGGCTTCGACGCCGTGATGAAAGGCGCCAACGACTATGCCGACATCGCCGGCGCTGACGTCTGCATCGTGACGGCCGGCGTTCCGCGGAAGCCGGGCATGTCGCGCGACGATCTGCTGGGCATCAACCTCAAGGTGATGAAATCGGTCGGCGAAGGCATTGCCAAGCACGCTCCGAACGCCTTCGTGATCTGCATCACCAACCCGCTCGACGCGATGGTCTGGGCACTGCGCGAATTCTCGGGCCTGCCGCATGAGAAAGTCGTCGGCATGGCCGGCGTTCTCGACTCGGCGCGCTTCCGCCACTTCCTGTCGCTGGAATTCGGCGTCTCGATGCGCGACGTCACCGCCTTCGTGCTGGGCGGCCATGGCGACACCATGGTCCCGCTGGCCCGCTATTCGACCGTCGCCGGCATCCCGCTGCCTGACCTGGTCAAGATGGGCTGGACCACGCAGGAGAAACTGGACGCGATCGTCCAGCGCACCCGCGACGGCGGCGCCGAGATCGTCGGCCTGCTGAAAACCGGCTCGGCCTTCTACGCCCCGGCGACCTCGGCCATCGAAATGGCGGAAGCCTACCTCAAGGACCAGAAGCGCGTGCTGCCCTGCGCGGCTTACGTTGACGGCCCCTATGGCCTGAACGGCCTTTATGTCGGCGTCCCGACCGTGATCGGCGCGAACGGCATCGAGAAGGTCATCGACATCAAGCTCGACAAGGACGAGCAAGCGATGTTCGACAAGTCGGTCGACGCGGTGAAGGGTCTCGTCGCGGCCTGCAAGGGAATCGACGGCTCGCTCGCCTGATCGCACCTGCGAATGAACGAATGACGGATCCCGCGGTTCACGCCGCGGGATCTTTCTTTTTCTGCGGGAAAGACTCGCTTTCGGACGTGCTTGCGTTAACAGCCCGAAAATTTGCGATCACAGCCCGAATGAGTGTGATCACAAACCGGCCAAACAAGCGGATTTTACCTCTCCCGACTGCCTAATCCCTTTAGAGCGCGTCGCGGATATGCCAGAAGCCCGGCAACCGATAATTGCGGGGAAGTAGCATGAACATCCATGAATACCAGGCCAAGGCGCTGCTGCGCCAATACGGCGCACCGGTTTCCGACGGCCGCGTGGTGATGAAGGCCGACGAGGCCAAATCCGCCGCCGGCGAACTTGACGGGCCGCTCTGGGTCGTCAAGGCCCAGATCCATGCCGGCGGTCGCGGCAAGGGCCACTTCAAGGAAGCCGAAGCTGGCGAAAAGGGCGGCGTCCGCCTGGCCAAGTCGGTCGAGGAAGCCGAGGAACTGACCCGCCAGATGCTGGGCCGCACCCTGGTCACGCACCAGACCGGCGAGACCGGCAAGCAGGTCAACCGCATCTATATCGAAGACGGCTCGGACATCGAGCGCGAGCTGTATCTCGCGCTGCTGGTCGACCGCCAGACCTCGCGCGTGTCGTTCGTCGCCTCGACCGAGGGCGGCATGGACATCGAGGAAGTCGCGGCCAACACCCCCGAGAAGATCGTCAGCTTCAGCGTTGACCCGGCTTCGGGCCTGTCGGATTTCCACGGCCGCCGCGTCGCCTTCGCGCTGGGTCTGAGCGGCGCTCAGGTCAAGCAATGCGTGGCGCTGGTCAAGAACCTGTATCGCATGTTCATCGAAAAAGACATGGAGATGCTGGAGATCAACCCGCTGATCGTCACCGACAAGGGCGACCTCAAGTGCCTCGACGCCAAGATGGGCTTCGACAACAACGCGCTCTACCGCCAGCCCGACATCCTCGCGCTGCGTGACGAGACCGAGGAAGACCCGAAAGAACTGGCCGCCTCGAAGTTCGACCTGAACTACATTGCGCTCGACGGCGAGATCGGCTGCATGGTGAACGGCGCTGGCCTTGCCATGGCGACCATGGACATCATCAAGCTGTTCGGCGCCGAACCGGCCAACTTCCTCGACGTCGGCGGCGGCGCCACGAAAGAGAAAGTGACCGAGGCGTTCAAGATCATCACTTCGGATCAGAACGTCAAAGGCATCCTGGTCAACATCTTCGGCGGCATCATGCGCTGCGACATCATCGCGGAAGGCATCATCGCCGCCGTGAAGGAAGTCGGCCTGCAGGTTCCGCTGGTCGTTCGTCTGGAAGGCACCAATGTCGAGCTGGGCAAGGAGATCATCTCCAAATCCGGCCTGAACGTGATCGCCGCCGACGACCTGTCGGACGCCGCCCAGAAAATTGTCAAAGCGGTGAAGGGGTAATTTTCCATGGCCGTTCTCGTAAACAAAGACACCAAAGTCATCTGCCAGGGCATCACCGGCTCGCAGGGGACGTTCCACACCGAGCAGGCGATCGCCTACGGCACCAAGATGGTCGGCGGCGTGACCCCCGGCAAAGGCGGTTCCGAGCATCTGGGCCTGCCGGTCTACAACTCGGTCCACGAGGCCGTGGCGAAAACCGGCGCCAACGCGACCGCGATCTATGTCCCGCCGCCCTTCGCCGCGGACTCGATCCTGGAAGCCATCGACGCCGAGATCCCGCTGATCGTCGCGATCACCGAGGGCATCCCGGTTCTGGACATGATGCGCGTGAAGCGTGCCCTGCAAGGCTCGAACTCGCTGCTGATCGGTCCGAACTGCCCCGGCATCATGACCCCGGACGAGTGCAAGATCGGCATCATGCCGGGCTCGATCTTCAAGCGCGGCTCGGTGGGCGTCGTCTCGCGCTCGGGCACGCTGACCTATGAAGCGGTGAAACAGACCTCGGATGTGGGCCTCGGCCAATCCTCGGCTGTCGGCATCGGCGGCGACCCGATCAAGGGCATGGAGCATATCGACGTGCTGCGCATGTTCCTCGACGACCCGGAGACCGAGTCGATCATCATGATCGGCGAGATCGGCGGTTCGGCCGAGGAAGAAGCGGCCGAGTTCCTGGCCGAGCAGAAGCGCAAGGGCCGCTGGAAGCCGACCGCCGGCTTCATCGCGGGCCGCACCGCGCCGAAGGGCCGTCGCATGGGCCATGCCGGTGCGATCGTCGCCGGCGGCAAGGGTGACGCGGAATCGAAGATCGAGGCCATGAAATCGGCCGGGATCATCGTCGCCGACAGCCCCGCCGGTCTGGGCGAAGCCGTTCTGAAGGCCCTTGGCCGGTAACGTAACGTAAGACTTTTGACTTAGGTGGAGCCCCTCCCTACCTTTAGGGGGCTTCACCGGAACCGCCGCAGGTGGATGGATTGGACCGCAACGCGATCAAGGCTGACATGCACGCCGCCCCTCGACAGGGGTTCGGCGGCATCCTTGATCCGGGCAGCATCCAGTCGCGCCTCTGCGCATGGCCGCTGGCCGGGGCGCTGCTGCTGACGCTGAGTTCCGGCTGCGGTCGCGCACCGACCGAGGACATCCTGCCCGGCGGCGTACCTGCCCGGACCAACCTGCACCAGTCCACCGGCCTGCCGGCGCAGTCGGTGCGGACGGTCAACCGCAACGATGCCGGCTGGCGTCTGATCTATCACCCGGCCCATGCGCCTGCGGGGGCCGAACAGCAGGCCGCGCGGGCATTGTGCGGACTGGAACGCCGGGCCGTCGCACAGATCGTGCGGCTGCCGCTGGATGCCCCCCATGACGATCCGGGTGCAGCCAAAATCGACATCATCTGTGCGTGAACCGAGCGACACGATGTTCGGACATGTACGACCCGCAGACCAGCAGAAGACGGCGCATGCCGAAGCCCTGCAACTTCACCAGCCGCCTGAGCGCGACGGCAAGCAACTGGACGATCAGAAATGAACGATCAATCCCCAAACGCAACCTTCCACGATTCCAGCTTCCTGCAGGGCCAGAACGCGGTCTATGTCGAGCAGCTCTACGGGCAGTGGGCGAAAGACCCGGCTGCCGTCGACGCCGCCTGGGACGCATTCTTCCGCAGTCTCGGCGATGAGGAAACGACCGTCACCCGCGAAGCGCAGGGCGCAAGCTGGCGCCGCGCCGACTGGCCGCCGGCACCCAGCGACGAGGTGACCTCGGCGCTGACCGGCGAATGGCCGATGCTGCCCAAGGCCGAGGCCAAGGCGGCGCTGGACAAGATCGCGGCGAAGGCCGGGGAAAAGGGCGTCCAGCTTTCGGACGACCAGCTGAAGCGCGCCGTGCTGGACAGCATCCGCGCCATCATGCTGATCCGCGCCTTCCGCATCCGTGGCCACCTGCACGCCGACCTTGATCCGCTTGGCATGCGCGAGGTTCCCGACCATGGCGAGCTGAAGCCCGAGACCTACGGCTTCACCGCCGCGGATCTGGACCGCCCGATCTTCATCGACAACGTGCTGGGCCTGCAGGTCGCCACGATCCGCCAGATCGTCGACCTGATGCAGCGCACCTATTGCGGCACTTTCGCGATCCAGTTCATGCATATCTCGAACCCCGAGGAAGCCGCATGGCTGAAAGAGCGGATCGAGGGCTATGGCAAGGAAATCGCCTTCACCCGCGAAGGCCGCCGCGCCATCCTGAACAAGCTGGTCGAGGCCGAGGGCTTCGAGAAGTTCCTGCATGTCAAATACATGGGCACCAAGCGCTTCGGCCTTGACGGCGGCGAGGCGCTGATCCCGGCGATGGAGCAGATCATCAAGCGCGGCGGCGCGCTTGGCGTGAAGGACGTCGTGATCGGCATGCCCCACCGCGGCCGCCTGTCGGTGCTGGCCAACGTGATGAACAAGCCCTATCGCGCGATCTTCCACGAATTCCAGGGCGGCAGCTACAAGCCCGATGACGTGGACGGCTCGGGCGACGTGAAATACCACCTCGGCGCCTCGTCGGACCGCACCTTCGACGAAAACACCGTGCACCTGTCCCTGACCGCGAACCCCTCGCACCTGGAAGCCGTGAACCCGGTGGTGCTGGGCAAGGTCCGCGCCAAGCAGGACCAGCTTTCCGACCAGACCTATCGCGAAGCGGTGCTGCCGATCCTGCTGCATGGCGACGCGGCATTCGCGGGTCAGGGCATCGTCGCGGAATGCTTCCAGCTTTCGGGCATCCGTGGCCACCGCACGGGCGGCACGATCCATATTGTCGTGAACAACCAGATCGGCTTCACGACCGCGCCGCATTTCTCGCGCACCTCGCCCTATTGCACCGACATCGCGCTGATGGTCGAGGCGCCGATCTTCCACGTGAACGGTGACGATCCCGAGGCCGTGGTCCATGCCGCGCGCGTCGCGACCGAGTTCCGCCAGAAGTTCCACAAGGACGTGGTTCTGGACATCATCTGCTATCGCCGCTTCGGTCACAACGAAGGCGACGAGCCGATGTTCACCAACCCGCAGATGTACAAGAACATCAAGGGCCACAAGACCACGCTGCAACTCTATACCGACCGCCTCGTCGCCGATGGCCTCGTCCCCGAGGGCGAGATCGAGGAGATGAAGGCCGCGTTCCAGGCGCATCTGAACGAAGAGTTCGAGGTCGGCAAGAACTTCAAGCCGAACAAGGCCGATTGGCTGGACGGCAAGTGGTCCGGCCTTGAGGCCGAGGGCGCCGATTACAACGCCGGCTCGACCGGGATCGAGGTGGAGACCTTCACCGAGGTCGGCACCGCGCTGACCCGCGTGCCGGACGGGTTCGACCTGCACAAGACCGTGGGCCGCCTCCTCGACGCGAAGAAGCAGATGTTCGAGACCGGCAAGGGCTTCGACTGGGCGACCGGTGAGGCGCTGGCCTATGGCTCGCTGCTGGTCGAAGGACATCCGGTCCGCCTCGCGGGGCAGGATTCGACCCGCGGCACCTTCTCGCAGCGCCATTCGGGCATCGTCGACCAGACCACCGAAGAGCGTTACTACCCGCTGAACCACATCCGGGGCGGGCAGCAGCGTTACGAGGTGATCGACTCGATGCTGTCGGAATATGCGGTCCTCGGCTTCGAATACGGCTATTCGCTGGCCGAGCCGAACGCGCTGACCCTGTGGGAAGCCCAGTTCGGCGACTTCGCCAACGGCGCGCAGATCATGTTCGACCAGTTCATCAACTCGGGCGAGAAGAAATGGCTGCGCATGTCGGGCCTCGTCGTGCTGATGCCGCATGGCTACGAAGGCCAGGGCCCCGAGCACAGCTCGGCCCGGCTTGAGCGCTGGCTGCAGATGTCGGCAGAGGACAACTGGATCGTCGCGAACTGCACGACCCCGGCGAACTACTTCCACATCCTGCGCCGTCAGCTGAAGCGTCCGTTCCGCAAGCCGCTGATCCTGATGACGCCGAAATCGCTGCTGCGTCACCCGATGGCCGTCTCGACCGCCGAGGACTTCCAGACCGGTTCGACCTTCCACCGCGTGCTGTGGGACGATGCCGAGCGCGGGAACTCGAAGCTGGAGCTGAAGCCCGACAGCCAGATCCGCCGCGTCGTGATCTCGTCCGGCAAGGTCTATTACGACCTCTTGGCCGCGCGCGATGCCGCCGGGGCCGACGATGTCTACCTGCTGCGGCTTGAGCAGTTCTATCCCTTCCCGGCGCAGGCCATGTCGAAGGAACTGGAGCGGTTCAAGGATGCCGAGATCATCTGGTGTCAGGAAGAGCCCAAGAACATGGGCGGCTGGACCTTTGTCGAGCCGAACATCGAATGGGTTCTGTCGCGGATCGGCGCCAAGCACGGCCGCGCCCGCTATGTCGGTCGCGCCGCCTCGGCTTCGCCCGCGACGGGTCTCGCCTCGCGCCACAAGGCCGAGCAGGAAGCCCTCGTGAACGAAGCCATCACCATCGGGGAGTGACATGGCAGTCGAACTGCGCGTCCCCACGCTTGGGGAATCGGTATCCGAAGCGACCGTCGCCACCTGGTTCAAGAAACCGGGCGACGCGGTCGCCGTGGACGAGATGCTGTGCGAGCTTGAAACCGACAAGGTGACGGTCGAAGTGCCGTCACCCGTCGCCGGAAAGCTGGGCGAGATCATCGCCGCCGAGGGCGAGACGGTCACGCCGAACGCCCTGCTCGCCCAGATTTTGGAGGTCGGCAATGCCGGCCCCGAGGAAATGTTGCCCAAGGCAGAAACGGGCATCAAGCCCCAGGAAGGACAGAAGAAGATGAGCGGAAAATCCGTTGACGTAATGGTACCCACCCTGGGCGAGAGCGTCACCGAAGCCACCGTGGCGACCTGGTTCAAGAAGGTCGGTGATGCCGTCGCGCAGGATGAGATGCTGTGCGAGCTGGAAACCGACAAGGTCTCGGTCGAGGTTCCGGCCCCGGCTGCGGGCGTTCTGGCCGAGATCCTGGCCGAGGAAGGCGCGACCGTCGATGCCAGCGCACGGCTCGCCATCATCACCGAAGGCGCCGCGGGCAGCATCGCTCCGGCCGCGAAATCCGAGCCGGAGGCCAAGAAGGCCGCAGCCGTCCAGTCGCCCGGCGCCGGTCCCGAGACCGTGACCAGCCGCAAGGATGTCGAGGACGCGCCCTCGGCCAAGAAGGCCATGGCCGAAGCCGGCATCTCGCGCGATGCCGTCACCGGCACCGGCCGCGATGGCCGCGTGATGAAGGAAGACGTGGCCCGCGCCGGCTCGGCCCCCGCGCCTTCGGCAGCGCCCGCTCCGGCAGCCGCGCCGCGCGCCCCCTCCTCGGCCCAGGACGCCGCCCGCGAGGAGCGCGTCAAGATGACCCGCCTGCGCGCGACCATCGCCCGCCGCCTGAAGGACGCGCAGAACACTGCCGCCATGCTGACCACCTATAACGAGGTGGATATGTCGGGCGTCATGGACCTGCGCAGCACCTACAAGGATCAGTTCGAGAAGAAGCACAAGGTGAAGCTCGGCTTCATGTCCTTCTTCGTGAAGGCCTGCGTCCATGCGCTGAAGGAAGTCCCCGAGGTCAATGCCGAGATCGACGGCGGCGACGTGGTCTACAAGCACTTCGTCCATATGGGCGTCGCCGTCGGCACCCCGAACGGTCTGGTCGTTCCGGTCGTGCGCGATGCCGACCAGAAGAGCTTCGCCCAGATCGAGAAGGAAATCGCCGAGCTTGGCACGAAGGGCCGTGACGGCAAGCTGACCCTGGCAGAGATGCAGGGGGGCACCTTCACCATCTCGAACGGCGGCGTCTACGGCTCGCTCATGTCCTCGCCGATCCTGAACCCGCCGCAATCGGGTATCCTCGGGATGCACAAGATCCAGGAGCGTCCGGTCGTCGTGAACGGCCAGATCGTCATCCGCCCGATGATGTATCTTGCGCTGAGCTACGATCACCGCATCGTTGACGGCAAGGGCGCCGTGACCTTCCTCGTGCGCGTCAAGGAAGCGCTGGAAGATCCCCGCCGCCTGCTGATGGATCTCTGATCCCTCGATCGGGGGTGGCCCTTGCCGCCCCCCGTCCGCCCTGCCTCGTGCCGGGCGACACCCAAGGCGCGCGGCCCTTTCACGGGGCAGCGCAACTCTTTCCGGACTGATCCCGTTGATGCGTGACGGCTGATCCGGCTCACCGGGCATCGGCCGAAAACCGAGGAGTAAGCCATGACCCAGATGATCGCCCGTTACCATGTCGCCGATTACGACCGTTTCAGAACCCAGTTCGACAATGATGCCGAGGATCGCGGCCAGAATGGATTGTCGCTGCTGCAATTGTGGCGCGAATCCGGCTCGCAGGCCTGGGCGCTTTACCAGATCGCCGACGCGGCGAAAGCAAAGGCCTATCTCGACGGCGCGGCCGGGGTCTTCAACAGTCAGGCCGGCGTGCTCTCGACCGAATATCACTTCCTGGAGACCGCTTGATGAGCGCCGAGACCACGGCGCTTGCGCTGGCGGCGGTGCTTCAGGCGGTCCAGATCGGACTTGCCGCCGCCTCGATGAACCGCGATGCCGGGGTCGAGTGGAACACCAGCCCGCGCGACACCCAGCCGGAATTTTCGCCGCTGACCGGCCGGCTGCGTCGCGCGGTCGACAATCATTTCGAGGGGCTGATCCTCTTCACCATCGCGGTGCTGCTGGTCACGGTCACCGATACGGACAGCCTCGTCACCGCGCTCTGCGCCTGGCTCTATCTGCTGGCGCGGCTGCTTTACATTCCCGCCTATGCCCTGGGCTGGTCGCCATGGCGATCGGCCATCTGGGCTGTCGGCTTTCTCGCAACCATGGTGATGATCGTCACCAGCCTATTCACATGAACCGAGCCGGCGCCCCAACGACGCCGGAGATGCAAGGAGACCTGAATGTCCACCTATGACCTGATCGTGATCGGGGCAGGCCCCGGCGGCTATGTCTGCGCCATCCGTGCCGCCCAGCTTGGGCTGAAGGTCGCCTGTGTCGAGGGGCGCGAAACGCTGGGCGGAACCTGCCTGAACGTCGGCTGCATCCCCTCCAAGGCGCTGCTGCATGCAAGCCACATGCTGCACGAGACGCATGACAACTTCGCCAAGATGGGCCTGATGAACGCGCATGTCGACGTCGACTGGGCGCAGATGCAAAGCTACAAGGCCGAAACCGTCGCCGGCAATACCAAGGGCATCGAGTTCCTGTTCAAGAAGAACAAGATCGACTGGATCAAGGGCTGGGCCGAGATCGAGGCCGCGGGCCGCGTCAAAGTCGGCGACACCACCTATGAGACCAAGAACATCGTCATCGCCTCGGGTTCGGAGCCGTCCAGCCTGAGGGGCGTCGAGGTCGACAATGCCGCCGGCACCGTCGTCGATTCGACCGGCGCGCTGGCGCTGCCGAATATCCCGAAAAGCATGGTCGTGATCGGCGCGGGCGTCATCGGGCTTGAGCTTGGCTCGGTCTATGCCCGCCTTGGTGCGGAAGTCACCGTGGTTGAGTTCCTCGACGCGATCACCCCCGGCATGGACGGCGAGGTGCAAAAGCAGTTTCAGAAGATCCTGAGCAAGCAGGGGATGAAATTCGTCCTCGGCGCCGCCGTCTCGGGCACCTCGGTCGACAATGGCACCGCGAAAGTCACCTACAAGCTGCGCAAGGATGACAGCGAGCATGTGATCGAGGCCGAGACCGTCCTCGTCGCGACCGGCCGCCGTCCCTATGTCGCGGGCCTCGGCCTCGACAAGCTGGGGGTCGAACTGACCGATCGCGGCTTCGTCAAGATCAATGACCACTGGCAGACCTCGATCCCCGGCATCTATGCCATCGGCGACGCGGTTCCCGGCCCGATGCTGGCCCACAAGGCCGAGGACGAGGGCATGGCCGTCGCCGAAGTCGTCGCGGGCAAGCATGGCCATGTGAACTATGCGGTCATTCCCGGCGTGATCTACACCACCCCGGAAGTCGCCTCGGTCGGCCTGACCGAGGAAGCAGCCAAGGAAACCGGCCGCAAGATCAAGGTCGGCAAGTTCCCCTTCATGGGCAATGCCCGTGCCAAGGCGCTGTTCCAGGCCGAGGGCTTCGTCAAGATGATCGTGGACGCCGAGACCGACCGCGTTCTGGGCTGCCACATCATCGGCCCGAGCGCGGGCGAGATGATCCATGAGGTCTGCGTCGCGATGGAATTCGGCGCCTCGGCGCAGGATATCGCGCTGACCTGCCACGCGCATCCGACCTGCTCGGAAGCCGTGCGCGAGGCGGCGCTGGCCTGCGGTAGCGGCGCGATCCACGTCTGATCCACGCCTGATCGGCGAAAATTCACCGGAACCGTCAGGAACCGGCGGCGATAATCCGCCGAAGGGCCGCTCTGGACAGGGCGGCCCTTATCTTATGATTTCGCCACATGGGAACCCTTGGCTAAAGTCCAGCCAACGAAAATCGAGGGGCAACCATGAAAACCTTGATCCGTCTGCTTGTGCTGGGTGGGCTGTTCACACTGGGCGCGTGCGGGGACAACTCGGTCGATCCCGATCGCCGCTATCTGGTCGAACCCCGCGCCTCGCAGGCGCAGATGCGGCTCCACGCCAATGAGACGCCGGAACTGCGGAGCCTCATCAACAAGTATTCGGCCGAGTATCAGGTCCCCGTCGAACTGGTGCATCGCGTCATCATCCGGGAATCGCATCACCGTCCCGGCGCCCGCAATGGCCCCTATTACGGGCTGATGCAGATCCTGCCCGCCACCGCGCGCGGCATGGGCTATCAGGGTTCGGCAAACGGCCTGCTGGATGCGGAAACCAACCTGAAATACGGGGTGAAATACCTTCGTGGCGCTTACATGGTTGCCGGCGGCAATCAGGATGCGGCGGTGAAATGGTATTCGCGCGGCTATTATTACGAGGCCAAGAAAAAGGGCCTGCTGGAAGAGACGGGCCTGCGCTGACGAACCCGGCAGCATGAAAGATGGGCGGTCCTTGCGGGCCGCCTTTTCGGTTCAGAGCTTGCGGTTGTAGCGGATGAAGGGCGACTTCGCCCCGACGCGATCGTAAAGCATCCGGCCCGCGTAATTGTCCTCGGCCGTCAGCCAATGGACATTCGGGACGCCCGCGCGGTCGGCGGCGTCATAGACCGCCTCGATCAGCGCGCGGCCGACACCGGTTCCGCGCGCCTCGGGCGCGGTGAACAGATCCTGAAGATAGCAGACCCCCTCCTCGCGCCACAGGTTCGGGTGAAAGACGTAATGGACGAGGCCCATCAGTGCGCCGTCCTTTTCCGCGACAAACCCGTGGAAATCCCGCGCCTCGCCCGAAAGCAGCCGGGCAAAGGCGCTGTCATAGAAAGCCTCGGGCCGGTCGTGAAATCCGTAGAAGGCCTGATAGCCGCGATATAGCGCCTGCCAGCCGGCGCGGTCCGCCGCGCGAAGTTTGCGGATCATCGCTGCCGCCGCGCCATGAAGGCCAGCCGCTCGAACAGCGCCACGTCCTGCTCGTTCTTCAACAGAGCGCCATGCAGCTTCGGCAGCATCTCCCCGGCGGGACGCTTCAGATCCTCGGGCGAAAGATCCTCGGCCAGGATCAGCTTCAGCCAGTCCAGCAATTCGCTGGTCGAGGGCTTCTTCCTTAGCCCCTGCACCTCGCGCAGTTCAAGGAACTGGCTCAGCGCCTCGTCCAGCAGGCGCGATTTCAGCCCCGGATAATGCACATCAACGATTCGCTTCAGCGTCTCGGCATCGGGAAAGCGGATGTAATGGAAGAAGCAGCGGCGCAGGAAGGCGTCCGGCAATTCCTTCTCGTTGTTCGAGGTGATGATCACAATGGGGCGATGCCGCGCCCGCATCGTCTCGCCCGTCTCGTAGACATGGAACTCCATCCGGTCGAGTTCCTGCAGCAGGTCGTTCGGAAACTCGATATCCGCCTTGTCGATCTCGTCGATCAGCAGGACGATCTTTTCGGGCGCCTCGAAGGCCTGCCACAGCTTGCCCTTGCGGATGTAATTGCCGATCTCATGCACGCGCGCATCACCAAGCTGGCTGTCGCGCAGGCGCGAGACCGCGTCATATTCGTAAAGCCCCTGCTGGGCGCGGGTCGTTGATTTCACGTTCCATTCGATGATCAGCAGGCCAAGGCTCGCTGCGACCTGCCGCGCCAGCTCGGTCTTGCCGGTGCCCGGCTCGCCCTTGACCAGAAGCGGCCGCTCCAGCGTGATCGCGGCATTGACCGCAACCGTCAGATCGGCCGGAGCCACATAGGTTTCTGTCGAGGAAAACTGCATCCGCCCGTCCTTTGCGCATTCCGCGCGAGGCTACGCGGCAGGGCGTGTCCGTGCAAGCGCAGCATCCCGCCATGCCGGAAAGGGCTAGTGACAAACCCGGCACCATACTTTATGGGGGCCGCAAGGTGCGGGCATGCAGGACCCGCTCCCGGAGGAAAGATGAAAGCCCAGACTTTTCTGCCCGAAGATTATCGACCCGCCGAAGACGAACCTTTCATGAACGAGCGGCAGCTTGAGTATTTCCGCCGCAAGCTGATCGCCTGGAAGCAGGAGCTGCTGGACCAGTCCGCCGAAACGCTCGAAGGATTGCAGGAAAGCGCACGCAACGTGCCCGATCTTGCCGACCGCGCCTCGGAGGAAACCGACCGCGCGCTGGAACTGCGCACCCGCGACCGCCAGCGCAAGCTGGTCAGCAAGATCGACTCGGCCTTGCGCCGGATCGAGACGGGTGAATACGGCTATTGCGAAAAAACCGGCGAGCCGATCAGCCTCAAGCGCCTCGACGCGCGGCCAACCGCGACGATGACGCTGGAAGCGCAAGAGAAGCACGAGCGCAAGGAACGCGTCTACCGCGACGACTGATCGCTCTGCACCCCCATTGACCGGCGGTGCCGCGCGCCGCCGGAGGGCGGCTTTTTTGTTTTCAAGGACAAGGACATGGCCAGTCCGCAAACCTTTCCCATTACGATTGTGGGTGCAGGTGTCGCAGGCCTGACCGCCGCCTGTGCGCTGGCGCAGGCTGGCTTCCCGGTCCGTGTCCTCGAACGCGCCAACGCGCTGCGCGAGGTTGGTGCGGGCCTGCAGATTTCTCCCAATGCTCTTTCCGTGCTTGACCGGCTCGGCCTCGGGGACCGCTTCCGGGGCCTGTCGCTGCCGACCGAACGGGTCGAGCTTCGCGACGCCTCGGGTGCCGCGGTGGCGCAGGTCGATTTCGCGCGATACCGGCCCGGAGGCCGCTTTCGCGTCGTCCATCGCGCCCGTCTGGTCGACATGCTGGTGGACGCCGCCCGCGAAGCCGGGGCCACCATCGAACTCGGGCAAGAGGTCTCGACCCTGCCGGGCGATTGCGGGCTGGTGATCGGCGCGGACGGGGTGAAAAGCCGCATCCGTCCCCTGTTGAACGGGCCGGAGACGCCATTCTTCACTTGTTTGTTTGCGGGGCGGGCGCCCATTCCCATCTACACGTTATGGCACACTCTGTCCCTACTCGACGCGCTCCGGCCTGTGGCGCGCGGGCGAGATGCCGCT
>Ga0182736_1001604_pt1 | contig 20774 bp, 16 predicted proteins | sample eDN5th30CKraftBY_FD_128882 | JGI IMG/M metagenome (GOLD analysis project Ga0182736, IMG submission 128882) | Enriched backyard soil microbial communities from Emeryville, California, USA - eDNA 5th pass 30_C Kraft BY (version 2) (version 2) | ecosystem: Environmental > Terrestrial > Soil >... | reverse complement strand
GTTAAGATCAACGTCGAGCTGATCGTTCCGATCGCGATGGACGAAAAGCTGCGCTTCGCGATCCGCGAAGGCGGCCGTACCGTCGGCTCGGGCGTCGTGTCCAAAATCGTCGCATAATACGCGGCGCCAGAGACGTTTTTGAAGGGGCGGCCTGCGGGTCGCCCTTTCTTTTTGTCTATATCGGCAACAGGCACTTGCGCTCTGAATCCAACTCGATTAGACCATCCCTCGACCCGCCTGGCGGGTCCTATTCGCGCCATCGCACCGGAGAAGCGGTTTACGGTTTTTCCTGATGGCGTTGCAGGGGTGTAGCTCAGTTGGTAGAGCATCGGTCTCCAAAACCGAGGGTCGCAGGTTCGAGTCCTGTCGCCCCTGCCAGTCTAAACCGTTGAAACTTTGGAGAGTTTCGACCTGATACGGGAAATTCCCGCAAGCTGTTTAGACACTTCATTCTGGACCTCGTACGCCCAAGGCGTCCCGTCATCCTTGACGCATAGCGAAGTGGCATCGTTTCTCGAAATGCCATCCCAAACCACGAATAGACCCGCTCATAATCCTTGAGGGTTCGGGCGCGCAGGCCGTTCCAGTGATCGGAACTGGATTTGTATTCCACGATCAGCAGGCGAAGCGTCCCGGCTGGAACGCCTGAAGTTCACAGGGTGAATTTTTATGTACGCGCGGAGGCTGTTGACGGACAGGCCGCAATAGCTCTTATCCGTCCAGCGATCCCCTCCGCCTATCGATACGTTGAAGTCAATGGAACGCACTCCGGCCCCGTTCATTCCTCCATCGGAAGGAATGAACCATGCGAAAGCAGAAGGTCGCCATTGGGATTGCTGTAGGGCTGGCCGTAGGCGTGGCCGTGGACATGGCCCTTGAGAGCGGCGGAATAGGGATTGGCGTGGGCCTTGCGCTCGGGCTCGCGCTGGGCAGTCTATGGCAGAAGGCCAGTGCGGGCGATAGTTGACTGGCGGCTCACGACTTCACCTCCTGGGCCTTCGCGCGGATGGCGGGTGTGCTCGGGACCTCGGGGCGCAATCTGATCGTATGGTTGTTGATGATCAGCAAGGATCCGCTGCGGGCGTGGAGGGATGTGGGGAAGAAGTGAGGGGCGATTAGGCTGATCAGGGTGACGCAGGGAGAAATGTTGGTTCGGACCAAAGGGCGCATTCATCGTTGTCGTTGAGTGGCGGCCTCGGCGCTAGCCTTGATCTTGCGTAACCCCTTCAGTAGTGCCTGCTCTTCTTCCTGGGAGATTTCAGAAAGAAGGTCCCTGAACTGATTTTTCCCTTCCTTTCGCATTGTTTCTAGAATTGGTTGCCCATCTGGCTTCAGGAATAGCTGCAGCACACGGCTGTCGTTGGGATCAGCACGGCGCTCGATCCAGCCCTTTTCCTCCAATTTTTCGATCAGTTTACCCGCCGAAGCCCGTCCCATCTGCATGATCCGTGCGAGTTCGGACTGGCTTTTGCCTTCGTGCTCGGCAACGTGCATTAGCGCCCACCATTGCGAGCGAGTGATCCCGTATTCCTGCATGGCGTGATCAAAATAGACGCTGATGAGACGAGAAAGCTCATGCATCATGTAGAGCAGTTCCCCCTGATCGGCGTGACGTGGATTGTTGTCCGTATCGCGAGAAGCCGGAACATTAGAGGGGTTCTTGGTCATGATAGGCGACGACTCCGAGAGTAATGTGCCAAGCTTAACGCATATCCTGCACCGTGCCATCCGCGACCTTTTCGCCACTTAGCTACCCTTCGGCTTCGCTCTTGGCGGGCGTAAAATCGTATGCTAGGAAACAATCATAGCTAACGGGAGTAATGTCATGTCCGAAATGTCACGCGTCTCACGGCGTAATTTCATCAAGGCCGCAGGTTTAGGCGCATCCGGCGCCGTACTCGGTGCGACCACTCTATCGAGCGCCGCAGCACAGGAGGTTCTGTGGGACGAGACAGCGGATGTGATCGCAGTAGGTTCGGGCGGCGCCGCTTTGGCAGGTGCCGTGGGTGCACTCGATAACGGTGCTACTGTAATCGTGCTGGAAAAGGGCCCCGTCATTGGCGGCACCACGGCGAAGTCGGGCGGAGGGGCATGGGTTCCCAACAACCACCATCAGCGCGCTGCTGGCATCACTGATGATCGCGACACATATCTTAAGTACTGCGCCCGCGTGGCATTCCCTGAGCTGTATCGTGAAAACAGTCCGGTTTATGGTTTGCCGGAAGCAACTTTTCGCCTTCTGGAAGCCAATTACGACAACGCAGCCCGTATCTTCGAACATCTTGATTCTACGGGGGCGCATCCTTCGACGCTTGCTCTGTCATGGGAGGGAAAGCCGGGTTCGGACTATCACGGCCAACTCCCTGAAAACGGCGGCATCAAGGGTCGGCAGGTTTCGCCCCGCACCGATGACGGCAAGGAAGGCTTTGGTGCTACCCTCATAGGCAACATGAGCAATTATTTGCGAGGGAAGGGCGGGGTGATTCATACGGGTCACCGCGTCACGCGTATCCTCATGAATGAAGAAGGGCGCGTTATCGGAGTGGAGGCAGAAGTCGGCGGAGAGACCAAGCGTTTCCTTGCCAACAAAGGGGTTATCTTCGGGTCCGGCGGCTTCACACACAATCCGCATATGCGCTCCAACTATTTGCGGACGCCCGTCATGGGCGGATGCGCCGTGCCGACCAATCAGGGAGACCTTATCCTGATGGCCAGCGAAGTGGGGGCCAAATTCGGGAACCTTAATGAGGCCTGGAATCAACAAGTTGTGCTCGACGAAGTGTTAACCTTCTCCTCCGTGCCGAGCGGCGTCTTCTTTTTGGGCGGTGACAGCTCCATTGCGGTCAACAAGTTCGGTAAGCGGATGTATGATGAGAAATACGTCTATCCAGAGCGCACGCGGTCGCATCAGGCGTATGACATATTCCAGGGGGACTATCCGAACCTCTACCAGATCTTCATTTTTGATGAAAAGTGCCGCGAGTTCGGGGGCGCGCTGATCCCCGGTTCGGATGCTGATCTGCCAGCTTACGTCATCAGCGGCGAAACACTTGAAGAACTTGCCGAAAATATTCAGGCCCGTTTCGACGAGCTTGCTGACAAGATCGGTCCATACCCGTTGGATGCTGGCTTCCTAGACGGCCTTCGGGAGACCATTGAGCGTTACAACGGATTTGCAGAAACCGGCGTCGATAGCGATTTTCATCGTGGAGAGGCTCCCGTAGACTCCTTCTTCCACGCCGTCCCGCTCGATCGGGGTTACCCAAATCCCTATATGGCGCCAATTTCCGATACCGGTCCTTTTTACGCTGTCCTGCTCGGTGCCGGTGCACTCGATACCAAGGGGGGGCCTGTGTTCAATGAGCATGGCCAAGTCGTCAACATTCACGATGAGCCTATTCCCGGCTTTTATGTGGCGGGCAACGCCGGCGCTTCGCCCTCAGGCAAGAGTTATCTCGGTGGTGGCGGCACATTAGGGCTAGGCATGACATTCGGATATCTCGCGGGTGAGCACGCGGCTAAGCAGGGCTGAGGGCGGCGCTTGATATATGGGCTCTGCGCACGGTGCGCAGGGCCACCTCCTTTCTCAGGTTCAGAACAATGAAAACGAGCACTCTCTCTCTTTCCATCGGCCTTACCCTAGCTCTTGCTGGTGCGGCGCAGGCTGCCTGCGAGGTCACCCTTGCTGAGGACATCCAGCCGATTTTCGACATGAATTGTGTCGCTTGCCATCAAGACTACGCGCCGGGCGCAGATCTTTCGCTGCAAGCCGGATCAAGTCATGCACAGACAGTCGGCGTCGCCAGCGTTCAGGCTAAAGATGTCCAGCGGATCGTTCCAGGTGATCCCGAAGTATCATACCTCTACCTCAAGCTTCTAGGCACCCATGGCGACGTAGGTGGCAGCGGCGATCGTATGCCGTTTGGAGGCCAGCTGAGCGACGAAGACATGGCACTGGTGGCCAACTGGATTGGTGAATGCGGGGCGGCCGAATGAATGCGCGGTCGGCGAGCCTATTACAAACGCGCCGCACGGGACCAATAGAGGGGCAGCCCTGGCTGCTCCTTCACGACCGCTATGGCACGCTTGATGACTCGTCTGCGCTTGCTGTTCATTCTGGCCCTGATGCGCGAACCATTGCCGTTCAGGCTCCGCGGCTTCAGACTACTGGTGGGCTCGGCCACACGCATGGCCATTATTGGTATTTCGGGGCAAAACTAACCCCCGAGCTCTCGACGCTGGGCGATGCGCTTTTTGAGCTCGAAACCTTGCTTCTTGAAATTGCCTCAATGTCACGCACCGAAAGAGTCGGTATTATCGGAGGTGGAGAAGGCGGGGTAATGGCTCTATTGCTAGCGCTTCTTTGGCCTGAAAAACTCTTTGAGGTGGTAGCCATCGATGCGGGCCTCCCGCATAATCTTTCCGACATTCCTATTGAACAGCGCTCCTTGGGTGGATTGAAACTATCTCTAATTAATCCTGACACAGACAGTTGGGATACTACGCGCGCAGTCCTCACAGATATTGGTGCAGTCCTGCAAGGTACCTGAGCACTGCCGCATTCAGTTAGCTGTTGGGGCAGACGCCAAGTCTCATAACGGTCTGCGCCTGAGCAGCACTTCCGATATTCGCCAAGGTTCGGGCGGGTCGTCATCTGCTTCCGGTATGGCGCTTGCGACATGGCGTTTCAGATCGAGGCGCGGTTCGAAATTGCCGGGGCAAGGTTAGACGCTTTGCCCGTGAGTCATTGATCTGCGACATTGCGTTAGACAGCTTGCGAATGAGTAAGGCGTTGATCTATATTGGCAAGCCTCAGCCTCCAAAACCGAGGGTCGCAGGTTGGAGTCCTGTCGCCTCTGCCATGCGTTTTCCGTAAGCGGGCGGGGCGCATATAGGGATCAGGTCGGGCCATGTGTCGTGCGCGACCGGCCTGTCTCCGGAATTAAAAATTGGCTTAACCTCTTGCTTTGACGGCTTGTAACGTCTAGATAAGCCACTCTTGGCCGTGCGATCCGACTCGCGCGGCGATTGCTTGTGGACTTAAGCCCCAGATTTAACACCAGGTATCGAGCGGTATATGGCCCGGACAAATCCCTTTACGTTCTTTCAGCAGGTGCGTTCGGAAATCTCCAAGGTCGTTTGGCCAAATCGGAGCGAGACACTGATTTCAACCGCGATGGTGCTGGTCATGGTGATCTTTGCGAGCCTGTTCTTTCTCGCGGCCGATCAGATCATTCAATTCTTTGTCGGCTTAATGCTGTCCATCCGCTAGGACGAAGCGACGTATCAGGAGCGAAACAGCAGTATGGCCAAGCGCTGGTATATTGTTCAGGCGTATTCGAATTTTGAACGCAAGGTTGCCGAAGACATTCGGCAGAAAATCGGCGCCAATGGCCTCGATCACCTGTTCGACGACGTGTTGGTGCCCACCGAAAAGGTCACCGAAGTGCGGCGCGGGCGCAAGGTGGACACCGAGCGCAAGTTTTTCCCCGGCTATGTCCTGGTCAAGATGGAACTCACCGACGAGACGTTTCGCCTGATCAAGGATACGCCCAAGGTCACCGGATTTCTGGGCGCGGATAACAAGCCGCAGCCGATTTCCGAGCAGGAGGCCATGGGTATCCTGCAGCAGGTGCAGGAGGGCGTGGATCGTCCAAAACCTTCGGTCAGCTTCGAGATCGGCGAGAACGTCCGCGTGTCGGATGGACCCTTTGCGAGCTTTTCGGGTGTTGTCGAGGAAGTGGACGAGGAGCGTGCGCGCCTCAAGGTCGAGGTCTCGATCTTTGGCCGGCCGACGCCGGTCGAATTGGAATACGGTCAGGTCGAAAAGGTCTGACCGGAGCCCCGCAAGGGGCAGGTGTGCCAGCTGATCCGGAATCTCGGGGAAGGTTGGGCGCCAGGAACGTGTGGGAGAGGGCGGCGGTCGCCATCCGCCGGAAGCGTCTCGGACCACACTGTCACCAAATGGCCGCTTTGGCGGCCTATTGAAAGGAACGACAATGGCAAAGAAGATTGTAGGCTACGTCAAGTTGCAGGTGCCTGCCGCCTCTGCGACGCCGTCGCCCCCGATCGGGCCGGCGCTGGGTCAGCGCGGTCTGAACATCATGGAATTCTGCAAGGCGTTCAACGCTGCCACGCAGGAAATGGAAAAGGGTGCTCCGATCCCGGTCGTGATCACTGCTTTTGCCGACAAGAGCTTCACGTTCGAGATGAAGCTGCCGCCGGTGACCTATTTCATCAAGAAGGCGCTCAATCTCAAGTCCGGCTCCAAGCGCGCCGGTCATGACAGCGCGGGCAAGCTCACGGAAGCGCAGATCCGCGAAATCGCCGAAAAGAAGATGAAGGACCTCAATGCGGATACGATTGAAGCCGCAATGAGCATGGTTGTCGGCTCTGCCCGCTCCATGGGCCTGCAGGTCGAGGGGTAATCGGACATGAGCAAGCTAGCAAAGCGCACCAGGCAGATTCGCGAAGGCATCGATCGCGTCAAGCTTTACGCCGTCGATGAGGCCGTCAAGCTCGTCAAGGAACGCGCGACCGCCAAGTTCGACGAGACCGTTGAAGTCGCCCTGAACCTGGGTGTCGATCCCCGTCACGCCGACCAGATGGTTCGCGGGGTGGTGAGCCTTCCCAATGGTACCGGCAAGACCGTTCGCGTCGCCGTGTTCGCCAAGGACGCCAAGGCCGATGAGGCCAAAGCCGCCGGTGCCGATATCGTCGGTTCGGACGATCTGGCCGAGGAAATCCAGAAGGGCAACATCAATTTCGATCGCTGCATTGCGACCCCGGACATGATGCCGCTCGTTGGACGCCTGGGCAAGATTCTGGGCCCGCGCAACCTGATGCCGAACCCCAAGGTCGGCACCGTGACCCCCGATGTGGCGGGTGCGGTGAAGGCTGCCAAGGGCGGTGCGGTCGAGTTCCGCGTCGAAAAGGCCGGGATCATCCATGCCGGTGTTGGCAAGGCCTCGTTCACCGAGGATCAGCTGGTGGAAAACATCAAGGCGCTGGCCGATGCGGTGGCCAAGGCGAAGCCGTCGGGCGCCAAGGGCACTTACGTCAAGCGCGTTGCCGTTTCGTCGACCATGGGCGCTGGCGTCCACGTCGATCCGTCGTCGGTGCTCTAAGCCCGGCGACGAAGCGTTCAAGTTGTCGCGTTTCCGAGTCGAAAAAGTGGACCCACTTTTTCTGGAAACGCTCCAGAAGTTTCGGGCGGCTCCGGCCGCCCGGGATGCCCAGAGAGGGAAAAGCCTTTCTGGGTAAAGTCCTGTCCGAGACTGTGTGGTGATGGCGGCTTGCCATCCTAAATGCCGGGGGCTCCCGGTGGCCAGCAATAGATGGGGTGATAACCGGACGAGATTTGGCCGCGTATGCGGCTCGTTTCGGTTTGAACCGGACTGAACCTGCGGGGCATGCCCCCTTGTTCGGTTTACAGGCGCTGCACCGCCGCCCGCAAAGGCGGCTTATTGCAACGGGTCCGATCCCGCTCGGATCGGGTCTAACTCGTGGAGAGTAGCAGTGGATAGAGCGGAAAAAGCTGAGGTCGTCTCCTCGCTCCAGCAGGCATTCGCCGGCTCGGGCGCGGTTGTCGTCGCTCACTATGCCGGTCTGTCGGTGTCTGACTTCGAAAAGCTGCGTGTGCAGATGAAGCAGGCCGGCGGACAGGTTAAGGTCGCAAAAAACCGCCTTGCCAAGCTCGCTCTTAAAGAAACCGAAATCGCGGATATCTCGGGCCTTCTGACTGGCCCGACGGTTCTTGCCTATTCGGAAGATCCCATCACGGCGCCGAAAATCGCCAAGAAGTTCGCTGATACGAACAGCAAGTTCGTGATCCTCGGCGGCGCAATGGGAACGACCGAACTCGACGCCGATGGTGTCAAGGCACTGGCCGATCTGCCTTCGCTGGACGAACTGCGCGCCAAGCTGGCCGGTCTGCTTACGCAGCCTGCGGCTCAGATCGCACGTCTGGTCAAGGAACCGAGCGCGTCTGTCGCTCGCGTGATCTCGGCATATTCGGAAAAGGGCGCTGCATAAGGCGGCGCGACAATCCACGGTTCAAACTGAAACCAAGTACTTACAGAAAAGGCTGATCAAATGGCTGATCTTGCTAAGCTCGTAGATGACCTGTCTGCACTGACCGTCCTGGAAGCTTCCGAGCTGTCCAAGATGCTCGAAGAGAAGTGGGGCGTTTCCGCCGCCGCTCCTGTTGCCGTTGCTGCTGCTGGTGGCGCTGCCGCCGCTGCTCCGGCTGAAGAAAAGGACGAGTTCGACGTTATCCTGACGTCGGCTGGTGATCAGAAGATCAACGTCATCAAGGAAGTCCGCGCCATCACCGGCCTGGGCCTCAAGGAAGCCAAGGACCTCGTCGAGGGTGCTCCCAAGGCTGTCAAGGAAGGCGTCAACAAGGCCGAAGCCGAAGAGCTCAAGACCAAGCTCGAAGCCGCTGGTGCCAAGATCGAACTCAAGTAGTTCGAGACGATTTCCGGGGCGGCCCATGTGGCCGTCCCGGTTCCCCGCGCCCATACCGGGATGCGGACGCCGCTCCAGAGTTTGGGGTAGGGCGGAAGTTGCGGAACAGGCGGTGTTCCGGTCAGGCCACCAAGGGCTGGATAGACACCGCGAGCAAATTTACACTGTCAGAAAGGGCACCTGTTCAAAGAACCGACGGCTGATTGTCGGTTCTTTGAACAGCTGCCTCCAAAGACTGCGAGACGAGAGGAAGCGGGTATGAATACCACGTTCAACGGGCGCCGTAAGGTGCGCAAGTCCTTTGGGTCCATTCGTGAAGTCACGGAGATGCCGAACCTGATCGAGGTTCAGAAGTCGTCCTACGACCAGTTTCTCATGGTCGACGAGCCCCAGAGCGGCCGTGGCGATGAGGGATTGCAGTCGGTGTTCAAGTCGGTGTTTCCGATCACCGATTTCTCGAACACGGCCAGCCTGGAATTCGTGCGCTACGAATTCGAACAGCCCAAATATGACGTCGAGGAATGCCGCCAGCGCGACATGACCTTTGCCGCGCCGCTCAAGGTGACGCTGCGGCTGATCGTGTTCGAAGTCGATGAAGACACCGGCGCCCGGTCCATCAAGGACATCAAGGAGCAGGACGTCTATATGGGCGACATGCCCTTCATGACGTCGAACGGCACGTTCATCGTCAACGGCACCGAGCGCGTGATCGTTTCGCAGATGCACCGCTCGCCGGGCGTCTTTTTCGACCACGACAAGGGCAAGACCCACTCCTCGGGCAAGCTGCTGTTCGCTGCCCGCATCATTCCCTATCGCGGCTCCTGGCTCGATATCGAATTCGACGCCAAGGACGTGGTTTACGCCCGTATCGACCGCCGCCGGAAAATCCCGGCCACGTCGCTGCTCAAGGCGCTGGGCCTCGATGCCGAGGAAATCCTTGAGACCTACTACAATATCCAGGAATTCTCGAAGGTCGAGAACGGCTGGAAAATTCCGTTCGATGGCGAAAAGCTCAAGGGCACCAAGCCTGTACATGACCTGATCGACGCCGATACCGGCGACGTGGTCCACGAAGGTGGAGCGCGCCTGACCGCGCGTGGGGTCAAGAAGATCATCGACGCGGGTGTGACGCACCTGCTGGCGACCGACGAAGACCTGTACGGCATGTATCTGGGCAGGGACATCGTCGATATCACCAATGGCGAGATTTTCGCCGAAGCCGGTGACGAGCTCGACGAGAAGGTCCTGGAAACGCTGGTCGAAAAGGGTTTCACCGACCTGCCGATCCTCGATATCGACCATATCAATGTCGGCGCCTATATCCGCAACACGCTTGCGATCGACAAGAACGAGTCGCGTGAAGACGCGCTGTTCGACATCTATCGCGTGATGCGTCCGGGCGAGCCCCCCACCATCGAAACTGCCGAAGCGATGTTCAAGTCGCTGTTCTTCGATCCCGAGCGGTACGACCTGTCGGCTGTTGGCCGGGTGAAGATGAACATGCGTCTTGACCTGACGGCTGAGGACACGGTGCGTGTCCTGCGCCGCGAGGACATCGTCGAAGTGGTGCGCACGCTGGTCAATCTGCGCGACGGCAAGGGCGATATCGACGATATCGACAACCTCGGTAACCGCCGGGTGCGCTCGGTTGGCGAACTGATGGAAAACCACTATCGCCTCGGCCTGTTGCGCATGGAGCGCGCGATCAAGGAGCGGATGAGCTCTGTCGAGATCGATACGGTGATGCCGCAGGACCTGATCAACGCCAAGCCCGCAGCCGCGGCAGTGCGTGAGTTCTTCGGCTCGTCCCAGCTCAGCCAGTTCATGGACCAGACCAATCCGCTTTCGGAAGTGTCGCACAAGCGCCGCATGTCCGCACTTGGGCCAGGTGGTCTGACCCGTGAGCGTGCCGGCTTTGAAGTGCGCGACGTGCATCCGACCCACTACGGTCGTATCTGTCCGATCGAGACGCCGGAAGGGCCGAACATTGGCCTGATCAACAACCTCGCAACGTTCGCGCAGGTCAACAAGTACGGCTTCATCGAGACGCCCTACCGCAAGGTGGTGGATGGCAAGGTGACCGACGACGTCGTCTATCTCTCGGCGATGGAAGAGGCCAAGCACTTCGTTGCGCAGGCCAACGCCAATATCAACGAGAACGGCGAGTTCGTGAACGACATGGTGGTGGCCCGCCATAATGGTGAGCCCTCGCTGACGCCGCGCGAACAGATCGACCTGATGGACGTGTCTCCGCGCCAGGTGGTGTCGGTGGCCGCTTCGCTCATTCCGTTCCTGGAAAATGACGACGCCAACCGCGCTCTGATGGGCTCGAACATGCAGAAGCAGGCCGTGCCGCTTGTGCGTGCCGAAGCTCCGTTCGTGGGCACCGGGATGGAAGCCATCGTCGCCCGGGATTCGGGTGCCGCGATCGTTGCCCTGCGCAGCGGTATCGTCGATCAGGTGGACGCCACTCGTATCGTCATTCGCGCCACGGAAGAAACCGATGCGTCGAAGTCGGGTGTGGACATCTACAACCTGATGAAGTTCCAGCGCTCGAACCAGTCGACCTGCATCAACCAGCGTCCGCTGGTGGTGGTGGGCGATCACGTTCAGGCGGGCGACATCATCGCCGATGGTCCCTCGACCGATCTGGGCGACCTCGCGCTGGGCCGCAACGTGCTCGTCGCGTTCATGCCCTGGAACGGCTACAACTTCGAAGACTCCATCCTTCTGTCTGAAAAGATCGTGCAGGATGACGTCTTCACCTCGATCCATATCGAGGAATATGAAGTGATGGCCCGCGACACCAAACTTGGACCGGAAGAGATTACCCGCGATATTCCCAACGTTTCGGAAGAAGCGCTGCGCAATCTCGACGAAGCGGGAATCGTGCATATCGGGGCCGAGGTGCAGGCTGGCGACATCCTGGTTGGCAAGATCACGCCCAAGGGCGAAAGCCCGATGACGCCGGAAGAAAAGCTCCTGCGCGCCATCTTCGGCGAGAAGGCCTCCGACGTCCGTGACACTTCGCTGCGTATTCCTCCCGGGGATGCCGGCATTGTCGTGGAAGTGCGGGTGTTCAACCGCCACGGTATCGACAAGGACGAGCGCGCGATGGCTATCGAGCGCGAGGAAATCGAGCGCCTGGCCAAGGACCGTGATGACGAGCAGTCGATCCTCGACCGCAACGTCTATGCGCGGTTGAAGGAAATGCTGTTCGGCAAGTCGGCAACGTCGGGCCCCAAGGGTTATGTCGCGGGCACCAAGCTCAACGACTCTATCTTTGACGCCCATGCCCGGTCCAAGTGGTGGCAGTTTGCCGTCGAGGACGACAAGCTGATGAGCGAGATCGAGGCCTTGCAGGCTCAGTACGACGAGAGCCGTCGTCTTCTTGAGCAGCGGTTCATCGACAAGGTGGACAAGCTGCAGCGCGGGGACGAACTGCTCCCTGGCGTGATGAAGATGGTCAAGGTGTTCGTCGCGACCAAGCGCAAGATCCAGTCGGGCGACAAGATGGCCGGCCGTCACGGGAACAAGGGCGTCATTTCGCGCATCATGCCGGTCGAGGACATGCCGTTCCTCGAAGACGGTACGCATGTGGACATGGTGCTCAACCCGCTGGGTGTGCCCTCGCGTATGAACGTCGGGCAGATCCTGGAGACCCATCTGGGCTGGGCCGCTCGCGGCATCGGACGCAAGATCGACGCGATGATGGATGCCTACAGGCAGTCCAAGGACATCACGCCGCTCAAGAAGGAAATCTCGGCTCTGTATGAGGGTGACGAGTTTGTCACCAATCTCGACGATGACGGGTTCTCCCGTCTGGGCCAGCAGATCTCCAAGGGTGTGTCGATCGCGACGCCGGTGTTTGACGGTGCCAAGGAAGCCGACATTGTCGATCTGCTCGAAAGGGCAGGGCTCGACAACTCCGGCCAGTCGACGCTGTACGATGGTCGTACCGGTGAGGAATTCGATCGTCAGGTGACGGTGGGCTATATCTATATGCTCAAGCTCCATCACCTTGTCGACGACAAGATCCACGCCCGTTCGATCGGACCATACAGCCTCGTCACCCAGCAGCCGCTGGGCGGTAAGGCACAGTTCGGTGGACAGCGGTTCGGTGAGATGGAGGTGTGGGCGCTCGAAGCTTATGGCGCAGCTTACACCTTGCAGGAAATGCTGACCGTCAAGTCGGACGACGTGGCCGGACGCACCAAGGTCTATGAGGCCATCGTGCGGGGCGACGACACCTTCGAAGCCGGAATTCCCGAGAGCTTCAACGTTCTCGTCAAGGAAATCCGTTCGCTGGGTCTCAATGTCGAACTGACAGAGTTTGAGCCGGACAATGACGAGCCGGGTGGCGATCCCGAACTCGCTCCTCCTGCGGACGCGGCGGAATAATCCGCCGCTTCCATCCGGCCGGACCGCTCCTATATTGGACGATCCGGCCTGAACCGATTGCTTTTGCCGCGGGGCGTGCGCTTTTTCTGAAAGCGCTGCCCGGGCATCAAGGAGACAACAGATGAATCATCATCAGCACGTCATGGATCCGTTCAACTCGCAGGCAGCAGTGCCGACTTTCGATCAGATCAAGATCAACATCGCGAGCCCGGAAAAAATCCTGTCGTGGTCTTACGGCGAGATCAAGAAGCCCGAGACCATCAACTACCGGACCTTCAAGCCCGAGCGCGACGGCTTGTTCTGCGCGCGCATTTTCGGCCCGACCAAGGACTATGAGTGCCTGTGCGGTAAGTACAAGCGCATGAAGTTCAAGGGCGTCATCTGTGAGAAGTGCGGCGTGGAAGTCACCCTTTCGCGCGTGCGCCGCGAGCGGATGGGTCACATCGAACTGGCGGCTCCGGTCGCTCACATCTGGTTCCTGAAGTCGCTGCCGAGCCGTATCGCCCAGCTTCTCGACATGACGCTCAAAGATGTCGAGCGCATCCTGTATTTCGAGAACTACGTGGTGATTGAGCCGGGCCTGACCCCGTTCACCCAGCATCAGCTGGTGACGGAAGAGGAATATCTCGACGCCCAGGACAATTTCGGTCCGGACGCCTTCACCGCCATGATCGGCGCGGAAGCGGTGCGTGAGATGCTGGCCGCGCTCGACCTGGAAAAGCTCGCCGCCGATCTGCGGGTGGAAATTGCCGAGTCGACAACGGAACTTAAGCCTAAAAAGCTCGCCAAGCGCCTTAAGATCGTCGAGCAGTTCATCGTGTCGGGCAACAAGCCCGAGTGGATGATCATGACGGTCATTCCGGTGATCCCGCCCGAGTTGCGTCCGCTGGTGCCGCTCGATGGTGGCCGGTTCGCGACCTCGGACCTCAACGACCTCTATCGTCGCGTGATCAACCGGAACAACCGGCTGAAGCGCCTGATCGAGCTGCGTGCACCCGACATCATCATCCGTAACGAAAAGCGGATGCTGCAGGAGGCCGTGGACGCCCTGTTCGACAACGGCCGCCGTGGCCGCACCATCACCGGTGCGAACAAGCGCCCGCTCAAGTCGCTCTCGGACATGCTCAAGGGCAAGCAGGGCCGGTTCCGTCAGAACCTGCTCGGCAAGCGCGTGGACTATTCGGGCCGTTCGGTGATTACCGTTGGTCCCGAGCTCAAGCTGCACCAGTGCGGCCTGCCCAAGAAGATGGCGCTGGAGCTGTTCAAGCCGTTCATCTATTCGCGTCTCGACGCGAAGGGGCTGAGCTCGACCGTCAAGCAGGCCAAGAAGCTGGTCGAAAAGGAAAGGCCCGAAGTCTGGGATATCCTTGACGAAGTGATCCGGGAGCACCCGGTGCTGCTGAACCGTGCGCCGACGCTTCACCGTCTGGGCATCCAGGCGTTCGAGCCGGTGCTGATCGAGGGCAAGGCCATCCAGCTGCACCCGCTGGTGTGTGCTGCGTTCAACGCTGACTTCGACGGCGACCAGATGGCCGTTCACGTGCCGCTGAGCCTCGAAGCGCAGCTGGAAGCGCGCGTGCTGATGATGTCGACCAACAACATCCTGCACCCCGCCAACGGCCAGCCGATCATTGTGCCGAGCCAGGACATCGTCCTTGGCCTGTACTATGTGTCGATCATGGCCGAGGGCGAGCCGGGCGAGGGCATGGCGTTCGCGTCCATGGCCGAACTCGAACACGCGCTGGAGACCAAGACCGTCTCCCTGCACAGCAAGATCAAGGGCCGCGTCAAGACCACCGATGCGGACGGCAATGTCGTTTCGGCGGTCGTCGAGACCACGCCGGGCCGCATGATCATGGGGCAGCTGCTTCCGGAAACGGTGCCGTTCGAAACCGTCAACCAGTTGATGACCAAGAAGAACATCTCGAAGGTCATCGATACGGTTTATCGTGCCTGCGGCCAGAAAGAGACGGTCATCTTCTGTGACCGGGTCATGGATCTGGGCTTCAAGCAGGCTTGCCGCGCGGGAATCTCGTTCGGCAAGGATGACATGGTCATTCCCGATACCAAGGCCAAGATCGTGGGGGATACCCGCAAGCAGGTCGAGGAATTCGAGCAGCAGTACAATGACGGCCTGATCACCCACGGTGAGAAGTACAACAAGGTCGTCGACGCGTGGGCCAAGTGCGGTGACAAGGTCGCCGATGAGATGATGAAGCGCATTTCCGCGTCGGAAACCGACGGAAATGGCCGTAGCAAGCAGATCAACTCGGTCTATATGATGAGCCACTCGGGCGCTCGCGGCTCCATCGCCCAGATGAAGCAGCTCGCCGGAATGCGTGGCCTGATGGCCAAGCCCTCGGGCGAAATCATCGAAACGCCGGTGATCTCGAACTTCAAGGAAGGCCTGACCGTCCTTGAGTACTTCAACTCGACCCACGGTGCCCGAAAGGGACTGGCCGATACGGCGCTGAAGACGGCTAACTCGGGTTACCTGACCCGCCGTCTGGTCGACGTGGCCCAGGACGCGATCATCACTGAACTCGATTGCGGCACCGAACGTGGCCTCACCATGGAAGCGATCGTCGATTCCGGCCAGGTGGTGGCATCGCTCGGCCAGCGTATCCTTGGTCGTGTGGCGGCGGACGATATCCTTGTACCGGGCACTGACGACGTTCTTGTCGCCAAGGGCACGCTGATGGATGAGAGCGACGTCGAGGCGGTCGAAGAGGCCAAGGTGCAGTCGGTGCGCATCCGCTCGCCGCTGACCTGTGATGTCCGTCTGGGTACCTGTGCGGCTTGTTATGGCCGTGACCTGGCCCGCGGCACGCCCGTCAACATGGGTGAGGCTGTCGGCGTCATCGCCGCGCAGTCGATCGGTGAGCCGGGTACCCAGCTGACCATGCGGACCTTCCATATCGGGGGCACCGCGCAGGTTGTGGACTCGTCCTATCTGGAAGCCGGGGCCGAGGGGAAGGTCACCTTCCGCAACAAGGCTCTGGCGACCAACTCGGATGGCCACACCGTGGTCATGGGCCGCAACGTCTCGATCGTGATCGTAGGCCCCGACGGCAAGGAACGCTCGGTCCACAAGCTGGGCTATGGCGCCCGCTTGCGCGTCGAGGAAGGCGATCAGGTCAAGCGCGGCCAGCGCATGGCGGAATGGGACCCCTATACCCGTCCGGTGCTGACCGAGGTCGAGGGCGAGGTGATCTTTGAGGATCTGGTCGACGGGGCTTCGGTCTCCGAGCAGACCGACGAGACCACCGGTTTCACCAAGCGCCTGGTCGTCGACTGGCGCACGAGCCAGCGTGGCGACGGACTGCGTCCGGCGATCACTGTCGGCTCGCAAGGCCAGCCGTTCAAGACCGATCGTGGCACCGACGCCCGGTATCTGATGAGCGTGGATGCGGTTATTGCAGTGGAACCGGGAGTGCGTGTCGCTCCGGGTGACGTGCTGGCCCGTATCCCGCTGGAAAGCGCCAAGACCAAGGACATCACCGGCGGTCTGCCGCGCGTGGCCGAACTGTTCGAAGCCCGTCGTCCCAAGGATCACGCGATCATCGCCGAAATCGATGGTACGATCCGCTTCGGACGCGACTACAAGAACAAGCGCCGCATCATCATCGAGCCGACCGAGGAAGGACAGGATGCCGCCGAGTATCTCATCCCGAAGGGCAAGCCGTTCCATCTTCAGGAAGGCGACCCGATCGAACGCGGTGAGTACATCCTCGATGGCAACCCGGCTCCGCACGACATCCTTGCCATCAAGGGCGTCGAGGAACTGGCCCGGTATCTCGTCAACGAGATCCAGGAGGTCTATCGGTTGCAGGGCGTGTTGATCAACGACAAGCACATCGAGGTGATCGTTCGCCAGATGCTGCAGAAGGTCGAGGTCACCGATCCGGGCGAGAGCGGGCTGCTCAAGGACGAACAGATCGACAAGATCGATCTGGACGAGTTGAACGAACAGCTCATCGCCGATGGCAAGAGGCCCGCAGAGGCGGTTCCGGTTCTGCTCGGGATCACCAAGGCTTCGCTGCAGACGCGGTCGTTCATTTCGGCAGCGTCGTTCCAGGAGACGACCCGGGTGCTCACCGAGGCGGCCGTGTCGGGCAAGGGCGACCTGCTCGAAGGGCTCAAGGAGAACGTGATCGTGGGCCGTCTGATCCCGGCGGGAACGGGCGCACGAATCTCGAACGTGCGTCAGATTGCGACCAAGCGCGACGATCTGATTCTCGAAGAGCGCCGCCGTCAGGCCGAGACCATCGCGATCCCGGCGCCAGCCGCAATGGCAGCACCAGAATCGCCGGCAGAGTAGGGCGCCTGCTCTGGAGCGGAACTGTTGGAAAGGGGCCTTTGCGGCCCCTTTTCTTTTGTCCAGGTCGTTCAGAGTGCTTGAACTGGTGCTGGGCCATCGCCATATCGCGCCATGCAGTGGGCGCAGGGCTGAAATTTACGAATCCTTGGGGCTTTCTGCCCGGAAAGCCTTGACGATTCTGAATCAGACCAGTATTAACCGCCCTACCTAAGCGGTCGGTCGTGATCCAGCACCGAATGCGAAGCGTCCAAGGCGACGCATTCAGGCGGATCAAACACACTGTCGGGTACTTTGACTAATGAGTCCTGGGCGCATGATTGCTTCCGCTGGAAGTGATCCTCTGCATTCTTGGCGCTGCCGGTCCCGAAAGGGAATGTCCGGTCGAGCGCCGCTCGCTTGTTATGACGAGTAAGGTTTTTGTTTGTACGGATGAAAAGAGGGTTCGAGCAATATGCCGACCATTAATCAGCTGATCCGCAAGCCCCGGCAGTCCAAGCCGAAGCGGAACAAGGTTCCGGCGATGGAGGCGAACCCGCAAAAGCGCGGCGTCTGCACCCGTGTCTATACGACGACCCCGAAGAAGCCTAACTCGGCTCTGCGTCGTGTGGCCAAGGTTCGCCTGGTCAATCAGCGTGAAGTCATTACCTATATCCCCGGCGAAGGTCATAACCTGCAGGAGCACTCTGTTGTGCTGATCCGCGGCGGCCGTGTGCGCGACCTTCCAGGCGTGCGCTACCACGTGCTGCGCGGCGTGCTGGACACCCAGTCGGTCAAGGATCGCAAGCAGCGCCGTTCCAAGTACGGCGCGAAGCGGCCGAAATAAGGAGATCCTGAGTCATGTCCCGTCGGCATCGTGCAGAAAAGCGTGAGATCCATCCCGATCCCAAGTTCGGTGATCTCGTCGTATCCAAGTTCATGAATTCCCTGATGAAGGACGGCAAGAAGTCGTCCGCAGAGGGGATCGTTTACGGCGCATTCGCCGTGATCGAAGAGCGTACCAAGCAGGACCCCATCGAGGTGTTCCACGGCGCGCTCGACAATATCCGTCCGGCCGTCGAAGTGCGTTCGCGTCGTGTTGGTGGCGCCACGTACCAGGTTCCGGTCGAAGTGCGCACCGAACGTCAGCAGGCGCTCGCCATTCGCTGGCTGATCGATGCCGCCCGCAAGCGCGGCGAGCAGACCATGGTTGCCCGTCTGTCGGGTGAGCTTCTCGATGCCATGAATGGCCGCGGACAGGCGGTCAAGAAGCGTGAAGACACGCATCGTATGGCCGACGCCAACCGTGCGTTCTCGCATTACCGCTGGTAAGGAGTTCGAGAATGGCCCGCGAATTCAAAATCGAAGACTACCGCAACTTCGGCATCATGGCCCACATCGATGCCGGAAAGACCACGACGACCGAGCGTATCCTGTACTACACAGGCAAGAGCCATAAGATGGGCGAGACCCATGATGGTTCGGCCACGATGGACTGGATGGCGCAGGAGCAGGAACGTGGCATCACGATCACCTCTGCCGCGACTACCACGTCCTGGCAGGATCGTAATGGCAAGCGTTATCGCTTCAACATCATTGATACGCCGGGCCACGTGGACTTCACCATTGAAGTCGAGCGCTCGCTGCGTGTCCTCGACGGTGCGGTTGCGCTGCTCGATGCCAACGCCGGTGTCGAGCCGCAGACCGAGACTGTCTGGCGCCAGGCTGACAAGTACGAAGTTCCGCGTCTGATCTTCGTCAACAAGATGGACAAGATCGGCGCCGATTTCTATCGCTGCGTCGACATGATCCAGGACCGTCTTGGTGCGCGTCCGCTCGTGTTGCAGCTGCCGGTTGGTGCTGAAAACGAGTTCAAGGGTGTCGTCGACCTCGTTGCGATGAAAGCCTATATCTGGGACGGTGAGGGACTCGGCGCCAATTGGGATGTCGTGGATATCCCGGCCGACCTCCAGGACCGTGCCGACGAGTACCGCGAAAAGCTCGTAGAAGCTGCCGTTGAGCTCGATGAGACCGTGATGGAAGCGTATCTGGAAGGCGAAATGCCTGACGTCGATACGCTGCGCGCCCTGATCCGTAAGGGTATCTGTGGCACCAAGTTCTTTGGCGTGCTGTGCGGTACTGCGTTCAAGTACAAGGGCGTACAGCCTTTGCTTGATGCCGTGGTTGACTACCTGCCGAGCCCGATCGACATTCCGGCGATCCGGGGTATCGACGCCAAGACCGAAGAGCCGATCGAGCGTCATGCAGATGATAACGAGCCGCTCTCGATGCTGGCATTCAAGGTGGCCAACGACCCGCACATGGGTTCGCTGACCTTCTGCCGCATCTATTCGGGTCACCTCGAAGCCGGTGCAACGTTGGAAAACACCGTGAAGGGCAAGCGCGAGCGCGTTGGACGTATGTTCCAGATGCACTCGAACAGCCGCGAGCAGATCACGGAAGCGTTTGCTGGCGATATCGTGGCCATCGTGGGTCTCAAGGACACGACGACCGGTGATACGCTGTGTGCAACCAACAGCCAGGTGATCCTGGAGCGCATGGTGTTCCCCGATCCGGTGATTGACATCGCCGTCGAGCCCAAGTCGAAGGCCGACCAGGAAAAGATGGGCATCGCCCTGCAGCGTCTTGCTGCGGAAGATCCCTCGTTCCGCGTCAAGTCTGACGAAGAATCGGGCCAGACGATCATTTCGGGAATGGGCGAGCTTCACCTCGACATTCTGGTTGATCGCATGAAGCGCGAATTCAAGGTCGAGGCCAATATCGGTCAGCCGCAGGTGGCCTATCGCGAGACGATCACCAAGCAGGCCGAAATCGACTACACCCACAAGAAGCAGTCGGGTGGTTCGGGTCAGTTCGCTCGCATCAAGCTCGTCATCGAGCCGAACGAGACTGGCGAAGGCTTTGCTTTCGAAAGCAAGATCGTTGGTGGTGCGGTTCCGCGCGAATACATCCCCGGCGTGCAGAAGGGACTGGAATCCGTCATGGGTGCCGGTATCCTTGCAGGCTTCCCGATCGTGGACGTCAAGGCGACCCTGATCGACGGTGCCTACCACGACGTCGACTCCTCGGTTCTGGCGTTCGAGATCGCCGCGCGTGCGGCGTTCCGCGAAGGCCTGCGCAAGGCTGGTGCGAAGCTGCTTGAGCCGATCATGAAGGTCGAGGTGGTGACGCCGGACGAGTATATGGGTGACATCATTGGTGACCTGAACTCGCGTCGCGGTCAGATCCAGGGAACCGAAAGCCGTGGTGTTGTGCAGGTTGTGAACGCGTTCGTTCCGCTCGCCAACATGTTCGGATACGTCAACTCGCTGCGCTCGATGAGCCAGGGACGTGCCCAGTACACCATGGTGTTCGACCATTACGAGCAGGTGCCCCAGGCGGTCGCCGACGAAGTCCAGGCAAAGTACGCCTAAGTATAAACAGTTTATCGGCAGCCCCAACCTGCTGAAGATGGAGATTTGGAATGGGCAAGGAAAAATTCAATCGCGGCAAACCGCACGTCAACATTGGCACGATTGGTCACGTTGACCACGGCAAGACGAGCCTGACTGCTGCGATCACCAAGGTTTTGGCCGAGAAGGGTGGC
>Ga0182736_1001603_pt1 | contig 20783 bp, 17 predicted proteins | sample eDN5th30CKraftBY_FD_128882 | JGI IMG/M metagenome (GOLD analysis project Ga0182736, IMG submission 128882) | Enriched backyard soil microbial communities from Emeryville, California, USA - eDNA 5th pass 30_C Kraft BY (version 2) (version 2) | ecosystem: Environmental > Terrestrial > Soil >... | reverse complement strand
GGAGAGCACGAGCACGAGCGGCAGCGCGCGGATCCGGCGGGCGAGGAACCGGACGAGGTCGAGTGTCGCCTCGTCGGCCCAGTGCAGATCCTCGACGACGAGGACCCGCGGCCGCGTCCGCAGCGCCTCCAGGACCGCGGCGAAGATCTCGTGCTGGGCGGCGCTGCCGCGCAGCAGGGCGGGCAGCGCCGGGTCGAGCTCGCCCGCGACGTCGCGCAACGGACCCAACGGCCGGGGTGTGCTCAGCGAGTCGCACATCCCCCACAGCACCGGCAGCGCCCGGGTCCGCTCGGCGAAGGCGCGCAGCAGGACGGTCTTGCCGATCCCCCCGTCGCCGGCGACCAGCACCACCCCGCCCGGCCCGGACGGGTCGGGGCGCGCTGCCTCCTCGAGCACCGCGAGGAGGTTCTCGCGCTCCAGGAGTCGCATCCGGCCAGCGTACGAGGGTCGGGCCCGGTCCGGAACACGATCGTGTCGACGCGACCGCTCCTCCCCGGGCAGCGCGGGGGACGTGCTCAGGACAGCGCCAGGCCGCCGAGCTCACGGCGCGAGCTGATCCCGGTCTTGGTGAAGATGTTGCGCAGATGGAAGTCGACGGTTCGGGGGCTGACGAACAGCTGCGCGGCGACGTCGCGGTTCGCCATCCCCTCGGCGACGAGCCTCGCGACCTGGAGCTCCGTGGGGGTCAGCCGGACGGTGTCGGCGCCGGTCCGCCGGCGCGCGGTCGCACCCGAGGCGCGCAGCTCGCGCCGGGCGAGGTCGTACCAGGTCCGCGCGCCGAGGGCGTCGAAGGCCTCCATGGCGGCGCGCAGGTGCCCGCGGGCGTCGACCCGCCTGCCCGCCCGGCGGAGGTGTTCGCCGTAGGCCAGCCGGGTGCGGGCGGCGTCGAACGGCCGGGTGGACCGTGCGTGCAGGTCGACCGCCCGGTCGAAATGGGCGGTGTCTCCCGTGAGGAGGGCGCGGCCGTGGGCGGCGACGGCCGCGGCCCAGACCGAACCCGTCCCCTCGGCGAAGTGCTCGAGCTCGGCGGTCCACTCGGCGAGCGGGCCGTCGGCGGCCGAGGCGGCCTCCAGCCGGTCGACGGCGGCGCTGCGCGCGACCATGCTCGGGCCCAGCCGGCCGAGCCGGGCGAGCGCCGTCGGGGTGCGGACGCCTGCCAGCTGCGCGCGGGCCCAGTCGAGCAGGTCCCGGACGGTGGTCGCCACCGTCCCGAGCGAGAGGGCTGCGGCGGTCTCGCCGATCCGGTCGAGGTCGGCCTCCGAACCGTTGCCGCACAACGCGTCGAGCAACGCGAGCTGGGCCTCGGGGAAGCTCTGCAGCTCGGGGCGTCCGGTGGCCCGCGCGATCTCCACGGCCTCGGACAGCGAGGTGCGGGCGGCGGTCCAGCGGCCCGCCGGGACCTCGGCCAGCGCCCGCCGGGTGAGCGCGTACAGCACGATGACCGTGGCGCCCGCGCTGCGGGCGTCGGCCAGCAGCCGGTCGTGCAGGCGCAGGGCGTCGTCGTCGGCCTGGAGGTGGAGCGCCGCGATCCCGAGGTTGGGCAGGACGTCGACGTCACCCGGCGGTATCGCGTGGGCGAAGCCGATCGCGGTCTGCAGCGCGGGGGCGGCGCGGCCCCAGTCCGCCGCGGGGATGGCGTGCAGGCCGTTCAGCAGCGCGTCGACGCACCGGTCGCGGGCCGGCGCGTCCGGGGCGGCACCGGGCACGACGGTCGTGGGGTCGATGCCGGAGTGCGCGCCCACCGTCGCGAGCCCGGCGCCGAGCACGGCGAGCTCGCGGGCCCGGGACGGGTCGAGGTCCGCGAGGCCCTGCGCCGCCTCCAGCACCATCCGCTGTCCGACGTCGAGCGACCCGGTGTTCCATTCGGTGCGGGCCCGGGCGGCCAGGGTCTCGGCGTGCAGGACCGGGTCGTCGATCTCGGCCAGGGCCCGGTCGGCGAGGTCGGCCGCGGTCTGCGGCCGCCCGGCGAGCCACGCCGCCAGCGCGGCCTTCGCCCGCCGGGCACCACGGACGGCGGGATCGGGGGTCAGGTCGGCGGCACGGGCGAACGCGGCCGCCGCCCCGCTGTGCCCACCTCGGGCGCGGGCCCGCTCGCCGGCCTCGACCAGCGCCGCGGCGGCGGTCTCGTCCGTGCCGTCCGCGGCCGCGGCGAGGTGCCACGCCCGGCGCTGCGGGTCGGTGACGACCTCGGCGAGTGCGCGGTGGGCCCGACGACGCTCGGTGGCCGTCGCGGCCGCGTAGACGGCGGACCGGACCAGCGGGTGCCGCAGCACGATCTCGCCGGCCGCCGTCGTGAACAGCCCCGTCCGCTCGGCCGCCTCGAACGCCGCCGCGGGAAGGCCGGACCGGGTCGTCGCCTTCTCGACCACGGCCACGTCGCCGGTGTCGTCCGCGGCGACCAGCAGGAGGACGGCGGCGGCGTCGGGATCCAGGTCGCGGGCCCGGTCGAGGAACGCCGCCTCCACCCGGGCCGACAACGGCAGCAGTCCCGGGAGGTCGGTGGCGCCGGAGAGCTGGTCGGGGCCCAGCGTCGTCGGCAGCTCGGCGAGGGCCAGCGGATTGCCGCCGGTCTGGGCGAGCACGACGTCGAGCACCGCGTCGGGCACCGGGGCCCCCGCGCGCTCGGCGAGGACGGCGGACGCGGCCGCGCGGTCGAGGCCGGCCAGGGGCAGCACCGGGAGCTCGGCGGGATCGAACCCGGACTGCTCGCGGGCGGCGAACAGCAGCGCCACCGGGTCGTCGGCCAGCCGGCGCGCGACGAACAGCAGCGCGGCGGCGGTCTCGTCGTCGAGCCAGTGCGCGTCGTCGACCACCAGCAGGAGCGGCTGCTCGGCGGCCGCCTCGGCGACCAGGCTCAGCGCGCCGAGGTAGACCAGGTAGGGGTCGGGTGCGTCGTCCTCCTCCCCGAATGCGGCGCGCAGCGCGCGGGCCTGCCGGGCGGGCAGCCGGCCCATGTGGTGGCGCAGCGGGCGCAGCAGCCGGTGCAGGGCGGCGAAGGCCAGCGGCGACTCCGCCTCGACCCCCTGGGTGCGCAGCACCCGCAGCCCGTCCAGCGGGCTCGCGGCCAGCAGCGCCGACTTGCCCGCGCCCGGCGCTCCGAGCACCACCAACGCCCCGCCGCGGCCGGCGAGCGCGTGCTGCTGCAGCTCGGCGAGCGCGGCCTGCTCGTCGTCCCGGCCGTACAGCACCTGGCGAGCTTATCGCCGGGTTCGTCCGATCCCGGCGATTGCACCGGCGCGATGCCGGTGGTGCGGGCGGCAGCGTTGGCCGCATGACGACGAGCACCACCCTCCATATCGACGGACTGAACTGCGCCAACTGCGTCGCCGCCGTCCGGGCCGAGCTGCTGGCCGTGCCCGGCGTGCTCGATGTCGAGGTCGACCTGCCCACGGGGCGGGTCTCGGTCATGGCGACCGGCCCACTCGACGCCGACTCGGTCGAGGTGGCGGTCTACGAGGCAGGACACGAGGTGGCCCGGTGAACCCGCTGGACGTCGCCGTCGTCGGCGGTGGGCAGGCCGGCCTCGCGATGGCCTGGCACCTGCGCCGCCGGGGCCTGAACTGCACCGTCCTCGACGCGGGCGAGCCCGGGGGGAGCTGGGCGGCGCGGTGGGACTCGCTGCGCCTGTTCACCCCGGCCCGCTACGACGGGCTGCCCGGGATGCCGTTCCCCGGCGACCCCGACCGGCACCCGACGAAGGACGAGGTCGCCGCCTACCTGCGGAGCTACGCGGCCACGTTCGACCTGCCGGTCCGCTCCGGGCACCGGGTCACCGAGCTGCGCCGCGACGCGGCCGGGTTCGCGCTCGAGGGCGCGGGCGAGACGATTCTCGCCCGCCAGGTCGTCGTCGCGACCGGCCCGTTCCAGACACCGTGGGTCCCCGCCCTCGCCGAGGGCCTGTCACCTCGGGTCGCGCAGCTGCACAGCGCGGAGTACCGCCGTCCCGACGATCTCCGGGACGGCCCGGTGCTCGTGGTCGGCGGCGGCAACTCCGGCCGTCAGATCGCGCTGGAGCTGGCCCGTACCCGGCGGGTGGACCTGGCCGTCGGGAGCCGCGCCGCGGTGGTCCCGCAGACCGTGCTCGGCCGCGACCTGTTCTGGTGGCTCACCCGGTCCGGGCTGGTCACGGCGTCCGGCGACTCCGTACTCGGCCGCCGGATGCGGGCCCGCGGCGAGCTCGTCGTGGGCACGTCCGACGCCCGGCTCCGGGAGGCCGGGGTGACACTGCGCGGGCGGGTCACCGGCGCGGCCGGGACCGCGGTCACCGTCGACGACACCGTGCTCGAGGTCGACACCGTCGTGTGGGCGACCGGCTACCGGCGCGACGACTCGTGGATCACGATCCCCGGCGCGCTCGAGCACCGGCGGCGGGGCGAGACCGCGGTCCCGGGGCTGTACGTGCTGGGGCTGCCGTGGTTGCACAGCCGCGGCTCGGCGCTGCTCGGGTTCGTCGGCGCCGACGCCGCGCACCTCGCCGAGCGGATCGCCGCCCGCGACGCCCGGACGGGGGTCCCCCGGTGAGCGCGCCGACCCTCACCGTCGAGACGCTCCGCGTCACCGGCATGACCTGCGCGTCCTGCGTCGGGCGGGTCGAGAAGGCGTTGCGCCGGGTGGACGGGGTGGCCGACGCGCGGGTGAACCTGGCCACCGGCACCGCGACCGTCGAGCACACCGCCGTCGACCCGGCCGCGCTGGTCGCGTCGGTGGAGCGGGCGGGGTACGGCGTCGCGGTCGCCGATCCGCGGCCCGCGCAGACCGAGCCGGACGGGCCCGAGCCCGCCCTGCCCTGGGTGGTCGCCCTGACCGCCGGGCTCGCGCTGATGGTCCTGATGTACGTCCCGCTGTCCGTCGACGCGATGGACCCGCTGATGCCGGCCCTGCTCGCGGTCGCGACGGTGGTGCAGTTCTGGGTGGGACGGCCGATCTACCGCGCCGCGGTCGCCGCGGCCCGCCACCGCACCGTCACGATGGACACGCTCGTCGCGCTGGGCACCCTGATCGCGTACGGCTACAGCGCCTTCGTGACGCTGTGGCCCGGCCAGGCCGAGCGGTGGGGCCTCCCGCTGCACGTGTACTTCGAGACCTCGCTCGTGGTCGTGGCCCTCGTGCTGCTCGGCCGGTGGCTGGAGGCCCGCGCCAAGGGCCGGACCGTCGCCGCCGTCGCGGCACTGACCCGGCTCGCTCCGCCGACGGCTCGGGTCGTCAGGGACGGCCGCGAGTTCGAGGCCCCGGTCGCCGACGTGGTCCGCGGCGACGTCGTCCGGGTCCGGCCGGGGGACCGGGTGCCGGTCGACGGCGTGGTCGTCGAGGGCGGGTCGAGCGTCGACGAGAGCATGCTCACCGGGGAGAGCAGGCCGGTCCCGAAGGCCGAGGGCGACCAGGTCATCGGCTCGACCCTCAACGGCACCGGGACGCTGCTCGTCCGGGCCACCGCGGTCGGGTCCGACTCCACGCTCGCCCAGATCGTGCGCCTGGTCGAGGACGCGCAGGGCTCGTCGGCGCCGGTTCAACGGCTCGTCGACCGGGTGGCGACGTGGTTCGTCCCGGCGGTGCTGCTGGCCGCGGCCGCGACCTTCACGGTGTGGGCGCTGACGGGCCCGTTGACCCTCGCCATCGGCACCGGGATCGCCGTGCTGATCATCGCGTGTCCGTGCGCGCTCGGGCTGGCCACTCCGATGGCGGTCATGGTCGCCGCGGGCCGGGCGGCGGAGCTGGGCATCCTGGTCTCGGGCGCCGAGGCGCTGGAGACCGCGACCCGGGTCGACACGGTCGTGCTCGACAAGACCGGGACGATCACCGAGGGCAGGCCGGTCGTGACCGAGGTGCGGCCCGTCGGCAGGACCGCCGACGAGCTGCTCGCGCTGGCCGCGGCCGTCGAGACCGGTAGCGAGCACCCGCTCGCCGCGGCGGTCGTCGCCGCACACGACGGGCCCGTCCGGCCGGTCGTCGGGTTCGAGGCCGTCCCCGGCTGCGGGGTGTCGGGGACGGTCGACGGCCGGCACGTCCGGATCGGCACGGCCCGCTGGGTCGGGGTGCCGGCCGAGCAGACCGAGGGGACCGCGCTGCACGTCACGGTCGACGGGCGGGCCGCCGGCACGATCGTCGTCGCGGACGCCGTGCGGCGCGGCGCGGCCGAGGCCGTCGCGCAACTGCGGGCCCTCGGTCTGCAGGTCGTCATGCTGACCGGCGACTCCGCCGCGGTCGCGCAGGCGGTCGCCCGCGAGGTCGGCATCGACCGTGTGGTCGCCGAGGTGCTGCCCGCCCAGAAGGCGGACCGGATCGCGGCGTTGCAGGCGCAGGGGCGCGTCGTCGCGATGGTCGGGGACGGTGTCAACGACGCCCCCGCGCTGGCCACCGCCGACCTCGGTGTCGCGATCGGCACGGGCAGCGACGTCGCGCTCGCGGCCTCCGACGTGACGCTGGTCGGCGGGGACCTGCGCGGGCTGGTCTCGGCGATCGCCCTGTCGCGGCGCACCGTCGCCACCATCCGGCAGGGCCTGACCTGGGCGTTCCTCTACAACGTGGCGCTGATCCCGGTGGCGGCCGGCGCGCTGTACTGGGCGGACGGGCTGCTGCTCGACCCGGTACTCGCGGCCGCGGCCATGGCGATGAGCTCGGTCAGCGTCGTCACCAACGCCCTGCGGTTGCGCGGGTTCCGCCGGCCCGGGTCGGCACAGGAGATCCTGCGGCCGTCGCTGCGGGAACGGACCGGCCGGTGGAGCCACTTCGCCGCCGTCGCCGCCGTGGCGCTGCTGGTCGGGGCGGGGCTCACGGCCCTCTCCCGGACCGACGCCGCCCGCCGCGGCATGAACGGCACCCTGGCCTGGAGCCAGGCGGTCGGCATGCCGATGCGCACCGACATGAGCGTGATGATGGCGGCCGACGTCGAACCGGTCGACGCGCACCGCGCCGGGCTCGACGTGGACATCAGCGCGCCCGGGGCCCGGGCGGGCGTCCCCACGCGGGTGACCGTGCGGGTCACGGCGGACGGGGCGCCGGTCGACGACATCGCGCTGAGCCACGAGGCCTGGACGCACCTCATCGTCACCCGCTCCGACCTGGGCACCTTCGCGCACGTCCATCCCGTGCCGACCGGGGTGCCCGGCGAGCTGGCCGTCGACGTCGTGTTCCCGACCGGCGGCAGCTACGCGCTGCACGCCGAGTTCCGCAGGCAGGGCGAGCTGGCGTCGGTCCTGGCCCGGTCCGAGGTGGACGTCGCCGGGGACCCGGTCGAGCAGGAGCGGGTGCTCCCGGGGCCGCGTGAGACCGTCGTCGACGGGGTCCGCGTCGGTCTGCGCGGGGACGTCGTCGCCGGCGAGGCGAGCGACCTCACCGTGACCCTCGCCGACGCCGCCACCGGCCGGCCGCTCGACGACCTGCAGCCCTACCTGGCGGCGCCCGCGCACGTCGTCACGCTGCGGGCCGACGGCCGCGGCTTCGCGCACGGCCACGCCGAGGTGATCGACGCCGACGGGGATCCCGTCCTCGCCACCCCGGGGACCCGCTACGGGCCGGAGCTCGGCTTCCACCCCCGCCTGCCCGCCCCGGGCACCTACCGGATGTGGGTCCAGGTCCGCGTCGCGGACGGCCGCGTCCTCACCGCCCCGTTCACCGTAACCGCCGAGGAGCACCGATGATCACCGTGCAGGGACTCACCAAGAGGTACGACGACCGCACCGTCGTCGACGACGTCACCTTCCGTTGCGAGCCGGGCACCGTCACGGGGTTCCTCGGCCCGAACGGTGCCGGCAAGAGCACGACCTTGCGAATCCTCGCGGGTCTGGCCGCGCCGAGCGCGGGGACGGCGTCGATCGACGGCCGGACCGTCCGGCAGCTGCCGAACCCGGCCGCCGTGGTCGGCGCCCTGCTCGACGCCTCGGCGGTCCATCCCGGCCGCACCGGCCGCGGCCACCTGCGGCTGCTGGCCGAGGTGATCGGGGTGCCGCGCGGGCGGGTCGACGAGCTGCTCGACGTGGTCGGGCTGACCGGAGCCGCCGGCCGCCGGATCGGCGGCTACTCCCTCGGCATGCGTCAGCGGCTCGGGATCGCCGCCGCCCTCCTCGCCGACCCGCCGGTGCTGATCTTCGACGAGCCCGCGAACGGGCTCGACCCCGAGGGCATCCGCTGGCTGCGCGGGTTGCTGCGCGGCCACGCCGACCGCGGCGGCACCGTCCTGCTGTCGAGCCACCTGCTCGCCGAGGTCGAGCACACGGTCGACCACCTCGTCGTCATCGGGGGCGGGCGGCTGGTCGCCGACGCACCCATCGACGAGCTGCTCGCCGCGGACGTGACCGTCGTCCGCGCCGTCGATCCCGCCGCCCTGGCCACGGACCTGCGGCGGGCCGGCCATCCCGTCGAACGCGACGGCGACCGGCTCACGGTCGGCGGCACCCCCGCCGAGGTCGGCGCCGTCGCGGCCCGCTGCGGGCACGCACTCGTCGACCTGCGGCCCGCCGGCCGCGACCTCGAAGACCTGTTCTTCCAGCTCACCGCCTGATCACCTGTCCGACACGGAGGACCTGATGGCCCTGCAGACCCTCGCCCGCCCCGATGCCCGCCTCGCCGGCTCCGCCCCCGGTCTCGGCCGGCTCGTCCGGGTGGAGCTGGGCAAGTCCCTGTCGACCCGCTCCGGACAGGCCGTTCTCGCCGCGACGGCGCTCCTGGCCCCGCACTGGGTGCCCGTCCTCGTCCTGACCGGCGGGGACGTCTCCGACCCGCCCCGGCTCCTCGCCGAGCTCGGCGCGTTGACCGCCCTGCTCGTGCTGTCGCTCGGGGTGCTGAGCAGCGCGGGCGAGACCACGCACCGGACGGCGCTGGGCACCTACCTCGCCGTGCCGCGGCGGGGACGGGTCCTCGCGGCGAAGACGCTCGCGCTCGCCCAGCTCGGCGCGTACGCGACCGCCACGGGCGTCGTCACCTCGGCCGCGATCCTCGCCGTCCTCGGCGTCCCGGTCCCGCTCGGGCCGACCGCGGTGGTCGCGGCGGTGGCGACCCTCGGCGGCGCGGCGTTCGCCGTGACCGGGGTCGGGATCGGTGCCGCGATCGCACACACGCCCGCGGCGCTGACGGGCAGCTACCTCGTCCTGTTCCTCACCCCGCCGCTGCTGCACGGCGTCTGGCCCGCGGCGGTCGAGGCCGTGGACCCGCGGCAGGCGGTCATCCTGCTGGCGACCACGACACCGTCCGCCGGGCCGGTCGTCACCCTGCTCGCGTGGGTCGTCGGGCCGCTGGCCGTCGGGTTCCTGATCCTGACGCGGCGCGACATCGCCTGAGTCCGCTCGGGCCGCTCGGGCGGTGCCGGTGCGACCGTGTTCGCGGACGAGCCGCCGCATCGCGCCGGGACGCCCTACGCTGCACGTGGAAGCTCTGCGCTGGGGGTAGGTCGCATGACGGCACGAGACGACCGTGGCCGCAACGGCACCGAGCGGATCCGTGAGGCTGCGTACGAGCTGTTCACGCGCCACGGTGTCCGCGCGGTCGGCGTCGACACGGTCGTCGAGCACGCCGGGGCGGCGAAGATGACGCTGTACCGCAACTTCGCCTCGAAGGAGGAGCTGATCCTCGACTTCCTCCGGCGCCGTGAGGAGATCTGGACCGAGAGCTGGCTGCAGGCGACGACCCGGTCACGGACCGAGCTGCCGGGCGGTCGTCTCCTCGCGATCTTCGACCTCTTCGACGAGTGGTTCGGCCGCGACGACTTCGAGGGGTGTTCCTTCCTCACCACCATGATCGAGGTGCACGATCCCCGCGACCCCGTCCACCAGGCGAGCGTCCACCATCTCGCCCGGATCCGCGCGTACCTGCGTGAGCTCGCGGCGGCGGCGGGTATCGGCGACCCGGACACCTTCGCCCGCCAGTGGCACATCCTGATGAAGGGCTCGATCATGGCGGCCCACGAGGGCGACCGGGGAGCCGCCCGGGCGGCTCGGGAGGTCGGCAGGACGATGTTGGTCGCCCACGGCGTCGCCGTCGAGTGACGCGCGGAGACGACGGTCAGCCGGAAGACATCCCGCCGACGGCGTCGTCGATCAGTCTCACCGCGAGTTCGCGGGCGTCCTCGAACGGGTGCGCGTCGTTGACGGACGTGGCGAGGGCGCGCGCGCCCTCGAAGAGGACAGCGAGTTGGCGTCCGAGGGCCTCGGGATTCTCGGCTCCGGCGGCGTCCGCGGTGGCGATGAGATTCGCAATCAGTTCTCGCTTGTGACGCTCGACGAAGGCGGCAGCGTCCGCCATGCCGCCCGCCGCCTCGACCGCTGTGTTGTGGAACGGGCACCCGCGTAGCACCGGCCCGGCCAGAGCATCTCCCGCGGGCGTGGCGAACAGCGCGATCAGACGGTCGCGTGGCTCGAGGTCGTCTCGCGTGAGGACGGTCTCGATCTCGGCAGGCCCGTTCGGATCGGACTCGAGTCGTTCCAGATAGGCGCTGACGAGAGCTTCCTTGCTCGGGAAGTGCTGGTAAAGGGTGCGCGTGGAGACGTGCGCGACCTCGGTCACCTTCGCGATCCCTGTCGCATGAATGCCGTCACGGGCGAAGAGCTCGACACTGGCCTTCAGGATCCGTTCCCGCGCCCCGCGCCCACCTCGCTTCGTGGGCCCGGCCTCCGGTGTGGTGCTCATCGCCTAAGTATAGCGATCGCTGTACTTAGGGGCCAGCTCCCGATACGCTCCAAGTACAGTGATCGCCTTACTTGAGCGACGGTCGGTCACGTTCCCCGACATCCATGTCACGGACGGAGCAGGCCGATGACCCGCACCAACCCCTCGTCCGCCGAGAGCAGCGGAAACTCGCAGCTGACCGAGCTCGGCGTCGCGGCCGCGGCCGCTGCGATCCGCCGCGGTGACGTCACCGCGGAGTCGTACGCCTCCGCCCTCCTCGACCAGGCACGCGCCCAGTCCGAGATCCATGCCTTCATCACCATCGACGAGTCGGCGGTACTCGCTGCCGCTTCCGCCGCCGACGAGGCGCGCGCGGCAGGAGCAACCGCACCTCTGCTCGGAGTCCCGCTGGGCGTCAAGGACAGCTACCAGACCCGGGACCTGCCGACATCCCTCGGCCTCGGCTCACTCACGGGCTTCACCCCCAGCACCGACGCCGAGATCGTCACGGCCATCGAGGGCGCGGGCGCGATCGTGTTCGGCAAGAACAACCTCGTCGAGATGTCCTACGGCGTCACCGGCCACAACGCCGATCACGGGCAGGTTCTGAACCCCTACGACCACGACCACGTTTCCGGGGGATCCTCCAGCGGTTCCGCGGCGGCCGTCGCAGCGCGCATCGTCCCGGCATCCTTCGGCGGCGACACGGTCGGCTCCATCCGCATCCCGGGGGCCCTCAACGGTGTCGTCGGGTACAAGCCGACGACGGGCAGATGGCCGCGCGGCGGCGTCGCGCCGATCTCGCACACGCTCGACGCGACGGGACTTCTCGCCCGCCACGTCGAAGACGCACTCCTCATCGACAGAATCGTCACGGGCGACCTCGACGATCACCCCGCAGCGCAGCCGGACCTCAGGACGACGCGGCTCGCATACGCGCCCAGGCACCACCTCGACCTCGTGGATCCGGAGGTCGAGCGACGGTTCCGCGAAACCGTGGGCCTCTTGCGGGAAGCCGGCGTCGAAGTGGTGGAGGTCGACCTCGGCGAGGACTTCACCGCCCTGGCCGAACGCGCCGCGTGGAACCTCTTCCTGCGTGAGACCTACCAGGCGATATCCGACTTCCTTCGCGAGAACGACTACCCGGTATCCGTCGACGACGTCCATCACTCGCTCACACCGCAGCTGCACGACGTGTGGAGTTCGGTCGTGGTTCCGGGGAGCCCCGGGTACCTCTCGGACGAGGATCATGCAACCACTCTGGGTGCCGACCGTCCGGCACTCCAGCACCGCTTCGCCCAGGTCTTCGAACGCGACGGCATCGACGCCCTGATCCTCCCCACCACGCCCGCCCCGGCCCCGCGAATCGCGGACCAGTGGGAGTTCACTGTCGCGGGCGAGAAGGTGGAGCACCTGATCCTCGCGAAGAACACCGTTCCGGCCAGCGGCGCCGGCCTCCCGGGAATCAGCCTCCCGGCCGGGTTGACCGAGGCCGGCCTGCCCATCGGAGTCGAACTCGACGCGCCCCGGTACCACGATCGCGACCTCCTGGCATTGGCCCTGCAGATCGAGCGCGTCCTCCCACCGATGCCGCCTCCCGCGTGACCGGGCAGCAACGAAGCCGAGCGAATGCTCGGCTTTCGCCTCGAACGCTTCCTCGGCACGACCGACGCCGAACCGCCGAACGCCGCGGACGTCAAGCGCATCGCAACCGTGCAGGCATTTGGTGCGGCATGGCCACGCACGGAGCACCTCGACACCCGCACCCGCGCGCTTGTCGCGATCGCCCTGAACAACGGCGTCACGAAGGAGGAAATCGTCGAGGCGTTCGTTCAGGTCAGTGCCTACGCGGGCGCTGCGCGCGCGTTCGAAGGCTATGGCATCGCCGCGGAGGTGTTCGGCGAGTGGACGTGATCTTGATCGTCGAGTGCTCCACGACCCGCGAACAGATCGCCGAACGATCTCGGGGCCCGGCCGAAGCGGAAGGGTAGAGTGCCGCTCTCGTGACCGCGAGGTCAGTGGTGAAGTGAGTGCGCTGGGAGTGGGCATATCGTGGCGCTTCCGCCCCGGTGACGCACGGGGCAGCGGCGCTCGGCGGAGGATGAACGGCGACGGCGCAACCCGAGCCGACAAGTCTCCCGTTCTCCGCCGAGAGCGAGGGACAGGCCGGCAGGGGTGGGTGCCACGATGAGGTTCGAGCCGACCGCGGTGGCGGAGCTTCCGTTTCCGGTGGTGATCACGTCGGGGTCGAATCACGTGGTGACCGTGGTCAACGCCTCGGCCCGGCGGGAGCTGCCGCGCCTGGTGGCGGGCCGGCCGATGGCCGAGACGCTGGCCGACCCGGATCTGCTCGCCGCGCTGGACCGGGCGCTGCATGAGGGGGTCGAGGGAGCGGTCGACCTGGTCGACCCGGCCCTCACACTGGGCTGTGTCCCGTCCGGCGACGGTGTGCTGGTGCACGGGGTGCCCGTCGGGTCCCGCCCGGCCGGGGCGCGCGCGCGGGGAGCGGCGCTACAGGGGCTGACCGACACCCTGCTCACTGAGCAGGACCCGGCGGAGATCGGGCGGGTCGCAGTCACGGAATCGATGAAGCTGCTGGGCGCCGAGGCCGGGGTGTTGTTCCTCCGTACCGAGCCGGGCGTGCTGACGTCGCTGTTCAGCACGTGGCCTGCGGACATCCGGGCGCGCTACGAACGCGTGGAGCTGCACCGCGGGCGCCCGCTGTCGGATGCGGTACTCGACGGCACACCGGTGTGGATCGAGGACGCCGCCGGGTGGGCCGCGCGGTACCCCGAGATGGCGGCGACGGGGACCGCCGGGTCGCACGAGGCCACCGCCTGCCTGCCACTACGGGTCGACGAGCGAGACCTGGGCGCGATCGTGTTCAGCTTCGGCACCCGGCGCACGTTCCTGCCCGACGAGCGCGCCTACCTGCAGGCGGTCGCGGCATTGTGCGCACAGGCATTGGACCGTGCCCGCTTGCTGGTCGTCGAACGCTCGGCACGCGCGGTCGCCGAACGCGAGCGCGACCGGATGGAGTTCCTCGCCCGCACGGGGCGGCTGATGGAGGCGCCGCTGTCGGTCGAGGAGCGGCTGCAGCGCGTTGCCGATCTCGTCGTGCCCGAGCTGGCCGACTGGTGCGCGGTGCATCTGCTGCGACAGGGCGGCGGCGTGATCGAGCAGATCGCCGTCGCCCACGACGACCCCGCGAAGATCGACTTCGTGCGGCGCGTGCAGGAACGCTACCCGCCGGACCCGACCGCGCCGGGGAGTGCCTACGAGGTCACCCGCACCGGGGAGCCGGCCTTCTTCCCCGAGATTCCCGACGAGCTGCTCGTCGCCGGCGCCGAGGATGCCGAACACCTGGAGCTGATCCGCGCGATCGGCATGAGCTCGGCGCTGGTTGTGCCGCTGACCGTGCGTGGGCGCAGCGTGGGCGCGCTCACCCTGGTGCACGCCGAGTCCGGGCAGCGGTTCGACGAGCTCGACCTTGCCTTCGCCCAGCAGATCGCAGCCACCGCAGCGGTCGCGCTGGACAACGCCGGGCTCTACGAGCAGCAGCGACGGATCGCGCACACATTGCAGTCGGCACTGTTGCCCACCGTCCTGCCCGACGCGCCCGGCCTGCGGCTCGCCGCCCGCTACCGGCCGCAGACCGCCGACCGGTCCGGCGTCCAGGTCGGCGGGGATCTCTATGACGTCGTCGCCACGCCGCGGCCCGGGCGGTGGGCGGCCGTCGTCGCCGATGTGTGTGGCAAGGGCCCTGACGCCGCCGCGCTCACCGCGCTGATCCGCCACACGCTGCGTGCGGAGGTCGCCCACGGGCTCGACCCGGTCGAGGCTCTGCAGCGGCTCAACGCCGCGATGCTGCGCGAGGAGCGCGACCCCGGCCGGTTTGCCACCGTCGCGCACGCGCACGTCGACGTCGGCGACGACGGGACCGCCACTGTCTCCCTCGCCATCGCCGGCCACCCACCCCCATTGGTGCGCCGCCGCCGTATGGCCGATCCACTGGCCGAGGCTCGGCCCCGGGATGGGGAAGGCGGCGAGGACGGGGCCGGCGCGGAGGGCGGGATCGGCCTCGATGCCGCGCCCACGGCCGAGGTCGAGGTCGTCGCCCTGTCGGGAACCCTGCTGGGTGTGTTCACCGACGTCGCGACACCGGCGACGACGGTCCGGCTCGGGCCGGGCGACATGATGGTGCTCTACACCGACGGAGTCACGGAGGCGCGGGGCGTGGACGGCTTCTACGGCATGCAACGTCTGATCCACACCGTGGGCGCGGCAGGCCCGGGATCGGCGGACGCGCTCGCCGAGGCCCTGCTCGCCGATGTCGTCGGTTTCCAGGACGGGGTCCTGCGCGACGACGTCGCACTGCTGGTCATCGAGGCCGCGCCGTGAGCACGCTGCCGACCGGCGACACCACCGGCGGCGTCGACGGGGGTGGCACCGCCGGTGAGACCGTTGAGGTCGTGCTCCACGGCGAGCTCGACCTCGCCGCGTACGAGCATGCCGAGCGGCGCGTCGAGCAGGCCGAGCGTGGGTCGCCCGAGCTGCTCGTGATCGATCTGTCCCGGCTCACGTTCATGGACTCCTCCGGGGTGCGGCTCGTCCTGCTCGCCCACGATCGAGCGCGTGCCGCCGGACGACGGCTCGCGGTGCGGTTGGGTGTCAGCCCCGCGCAGCGCGTGTTCGACTCTCTCGGCCTGATCGACAAGCTGGACGTGCTGCCGGTCACCGACGCGCCGACCGAACAGCCGCCCGAAGCCGTCGACGGGCCCTCCGGGACCCCGACATGACCACCCCCGCCGCGCTGCGAGCGACCATCGACCTGCCGGCGATCCCGCGCAGCGTTCCCACCGCCCGCACCGTGCTCGCCCAGCTCTTGTCCGCGTGGGCGGCCGAGCCGTTGCGCGAGAACGCCGAGCTGCTGGTCAGTGAGCTGGTCACGAACGTCGTCCGACACGTCGGCGGGGACATGGCCATGCAGGTCGAGGTCGCGCTGACCGCACCGGCGCTGCGGGTCAGTGTCGTCGACGCGTCTGCGGTCGCCCCGACCCGGCGCACGCCGTCCGCCGACGGCGGGTACGGCATGTCCCTGCTGGAGATCGTCGCCGACCGGTGGGGCGTGCAGGAAGACCCCGCCGGCAAACGGGTCTGGTTCGAGCTCCGACGCCACGACCGGTCGACGCGGAAGCCTTGATCACGGAGGCACTCCGGGCGGACGACCGGCGCTCGACGCGCCCCGCAGCGGCTGCGCCGCGGCGCTCTCGGCCGCGGTCGCGATCGCGACGGCACGGTCGGAAAATCTCACGCGAGCGTGATAGCGTCGCCCGCGTTCCGAGCCCATCGCGACCCGACGAGGAGCACTGAGATGAGCGACCCGAATCTCCGCCCCGCGCAGCTCTCCGACGACGAGCTCGGGCGGCTCACCGCGCTCGAGACCGAGCTGGGCGGGACGGTCGTCGCCTACGAGGCCGACTCGCCGTACGCGTCGCTGGACGATGCCCAGCTGGCCGCGCTGCGCAGCATCGAACGCGATCTGGGTGTGCGGCTCGTCGCCTACTCGGGCTGACCCGTCCCGCGGCGGCCGGCGGGTCGTCAGCGCTCCGGCGGCGGATCCGGCGCCGACGTCTCCTGTGGCGGTTCGCCGCCGGTCGACGAGGTCGGCGGCCCGTCCGCGCCCGCTCCCGGCGATGTCGCCGGGGTGAACAGCGTGACGCGGGTGATGCAGACCGCGACCAGCGCGGACCCCACCGCGACGGCGATGGCCGCCGGTGTCAGGTCGAGGCGGCCGGTCAGCTCGACGGCCGCGGCGACGGCGGCCGCGGGCAGCCGTGAGGCGGCCGCGAAGGCTGCCGCGACGCCGAGGACGCGAGCGCTGCCGTCGTCCGATCCGGCCGCTCGCCCGACGACCTCGCCGAGCAGCACACCCACCACGAACAGCGGTCCGATGACGCCGCCCGACCCGCCGAAGCCCGTCCCGACGGCCGTCGCCACGATCTTCGCCAGCAGCAGGCCGACGAGCACCCAGGCGGTGGTCGCGGCGAGGTCCGGACCGATGGTCAGCATGTCGCTGCTCCCGGCGACCTGCGGGGCGACGAGCAGCAGCAGGCCGCCGGCCAGGCCGCCGAACGCCGGATCGAGCCGGCGCGGTCCCGGCCACCACCGCTGGACGGCGCGCGTCGTCGTGCGCAGCGCCACGACGTAGCCGAGGCCGACCGCGGCGCCCGCCGGCACCAGCAGCGCCACGACGGTGAACGGCGGCCAGGTGGGAAAGGCCGTCACGGCCGGGATGGGCGCGAGTTCGGCGAACAGCGGTCCGGGGCCAGCGACCAGGCGGTGCGCCCCGGCGGCCGTGCAGACGGCGAGTGCGATCGCCGCCACGGCGCGGGCATCGGTCCGGCCCCGCAGCAGTAGCGGCGTCACCAGGAGGGCAGCGGCGACCGGAGTGTTCATCGCGCCCGTGACGCCGGCCGCGGCGGCGGCGGTCTGGAGCCGCCGGCTGTCGGAGCGGTCGAGGCCGGGACCGGTGGCGAGCGCCGAGCCGACCGCGGCACCGGCGTGCATCATCGGGCCCTCCCGCCCGGCCGATCCCCCGAGGGCCAGCGTGAGCAGGGCGCCGATCGGGTGGAGCAGCGCCACCCGAGACCGGACGCGCCCTGCGGGCCCGGTCACCGCCGCGATGGAGGCGATGGAACCGGGGCCCCGTACCTCCGGCGCCGCCCTGAGCACCAGCAGCGCGCACGCCAGGCCGCCCACCGCGGGGGCCAGCACCAGGAGCGCCCGCGCGGGTCCGCCGGTCGCGGCGGCCGCGACGAGCCGGTCGAGGCCGGCCCGGGCGAGCAGCGTCAGCGCGACACCGAGCAGCCCGGCGGCCGCGCCGGCGGCGACGGCGAGCCCGAGCAGCCGGGCGAGGGTGCGCGTTGACGGCACGTCTTCACTCCTGACGAGATTGGCGTTATCTTACGTGAACGTTCGATTTTAGGAGTGAGTAATGCGCCAGGCGGGTTCGGGAGTGACCGGGGAGGAGCGGGTTCGTGCGATCGTCGCCGAGCACCGGACGCGACCCGGTCCGCTGCTGCCGGTACTGCACGCGCTGCAGCACGAGTTCGGCCGGATCGACGCGGCCGCGGTCCGCACCGTCGCCGACGAGCTCAACCTGTCCCGTGCCGACGTGCACGGCGTCGTGTCCTTCTACTCCGACTTCCGGTCCGATCCCGTCGAGGCCGTCCACGTCCGGGTGTGCCGGGGCGAGGCGTGCCAGGCCCTGGGGGCCGAGCAACTCTACGACGCCGCGACCGACGCCGCGGGCGGGGACGTCTCGGTCGAGCAGGTCTTCTGCTTCGGCAACTGCGCCCTCGGCCCCACCGTCGAGGTGAACGGTCGGCTGCGCGGCCGGACCGGCCCGCAGGACCTCGCCGCGGCGATCGCCGCGGCCCGGACCGCGTCGTGAGCAGGGCCGTGCCCAGCGACGCGAGCAGGGTCGTCGTCCACGTCCCGCGGGACAGCGCGGCGCGGTCGGTCGGTGCCGACGAGGTCGCCGCGGCGATCGAGCACGCCGCCGTCGCCGCCGGGCGCGACGTGACGGTCGTGCGCACCGGCACCCGCGGCATGCTGTGGCTCGAACCGCTGGTCGAGGTGACCACCGAGGCCGGCCGGGTGGGCTACGGGCCGGTGACCGCCGACGAGGTGGACGGCCTCGTCGCCGCCGGTCTCCTCGACGGCGCCGGGCCGTCCCTCGGCCTGGTCGACGAGCTGACCTGGCTGCGCCGCCAGCGCCGGGTCACCTTCGCCCGGGTCGGCATCGTCGACCCGCTCGACGCCGACGACTACCTCGCCCACGGCGGGCTGCGCGGCCTGCGGCGCGCCCTGACGATGGCGCCGGAGCTGGTCGTCGAGGAGGTCGTCGGGTCCGGGCTGCGCGGCCGCGGCGGTGCCGGCTTCCCGGCCGGCATCAAGTGGCGCACGGTCGCCGGTGCCGACGCGGAGCAGAAGTACGTGTGCGCCAACGCCGACGAGGGCGACTCCGGCACCTTCGCCGACCGCGCCGTGCTGGAGGGCGACCCGTTCCAGCTGCTGGAGGGCATGACGATCGCCGGCCTGGCGGTCGGTGCGACGCAGGGGTTCGTCTACGTCCGCTCCGAGTACCCCGACGCCGTCGCCACCCTCGGCGCGGCGGTGGACATCGCCCGCGGCCGCGGCTGGCTCGGCCCGGACGTCCTCGGTTCGGGCCGGTCCTTCGACGTGGAGGTCCGCGTCGGCGCGGGTGCCTACATCTGCGGCGAGGAGACCGCGATGCTCGAGAGCCTCGAGGGCCGCCGCGGCATGGTCCGCGCCAAGCCGCCGATCCCCGCGCTGCAGGGCCTGTTCGGCATGCCGACGGTCGTCAACAACGTCCTGACGCTCTGCGCGGTCACCTCCGTGCTCGCCGACGGTGCCGAGGCCTACGCGGCGCTGGGCGTCGGTCGTTCGCGCGGGACGCAGGTCTTCCAGCTGGGTGGCAACGTCGCGCGCGGCGGGATCGTCGAGACCGCGTTCGGCGCCACGATCGACGAGCTGGTCAACGGGTTCGGCGGCGGCACGGCGTCGGGCCGCCCGGTGCGCGCGGTGCAGATCGGCGGCCCGCTGGGCGCCTACCTGCCCGTCGACCACTTCGACCTGCCCATGGACTACGAGGCGTTGGCGGAGGCCGGGGCGATGCTCGGCCACGGCGGTGTCGTCGTCTTCGACGACTCCGTCGACATGGCCCGTCAGGCCCGGTTCGCGATGGAGTTCTGCGCCGCCGAGTCCTGTGGCAAGTGCACGCCGTGCCGGCTCGGTGCGGTGCGCGGCGTCGAGGTCATCGACCGCGTCCTCGCAGGCGACGACCCCGACGGCAACCTCGCCCTGCTCGAGGACCTGTGCGAGGTCATGACCGACGGCTCGCTCTGCGCGATGGGCGGGCTGACCCCGATGCCGGTGCGCAGCGCCGTCGCCGGGTTCACCGAGGACTTCCACGACCGTGCGGGACGTGGCCTGCTGCCGGTCGTCCCGCTCACCCAGAACCGGACGGAGAGCTCGTGAGCCTGCTCAAGGAACCCGACCTCGGGACCCCGGCCCGCCCCGGCGCGGCCACCGTCGCCGTCGAGATCGACGGCGTCGAGGTCACCGTGCCGCCGGGGACGTCGGTGCTGCGGGCGGCCGCGCTCGCCGGGGTGGACGTCCCGAAGCTGTGCGCCACCGACAGCGTGGCGGCCTACGGGTCCTGCCGGCTGTGCCTGGTCGAGATCGACGGCCGCCGCGGCACCCCGGCGTCCTGCACGACCCCCGTCGAGCCCGGGATGCGGGTGCGCACCCAGACGCCGAAGGTCGCGAAGCTGCGCCAGGGGGTCATGGAGCTCTACATCTCCGACCATCCGCTGGACTGCCTGACCTGTCCGGCCAACGGCGACTGCGAGCTGCAGGACATGGCCGGGGTCGTCGGGCTGCGCCAGGTCCGATACGACGAGCACGGGCGCTCGCACGCCGACGCCCCGAAGGACACGTCGAACCCCTACTTCGACTTCGACGGCTCCAAGTGCATCGCCTGCGCCCGGTGCGTGCGCGCCTGCGGCGAGGTCCAGGGGACGTTCGCGCTGACCCTCGACGGCCGCGGCTTCGACACGAAGATCACCGCCGGTGCCGGCGAGTCGTTCCTCGACTCCGAGTGCGTGTCGTGCGGGGCGTGCGTGCAGGCCTGCCCGACGGCGACGCTGCAGGAACGCTCCGTCGTCGACCTCGGCATGCCCAACCGGACCGTGCTCACGACCTGCGCGTACTGCGGCGTCGGCTGCTCGTTCAAGGCGGAGCTGCGCGGTGACGAGATCGTCCGGATGGTCCCGCACAAGGACGGCGGCGCCAACGAGGGGCACTCGTGTGTCAAGGGGCGCTTCGCGTTCGGCTATGCCTCCCACCCCGACCGGGTGCTGGCCCCGATGGTGCGTGACTCGATCACCGACGACTGGCGCGAGGTCTCCTGGGACGAGGCGCTGGACTTCACCGCCGTCAGGCTGCGTGCGATCCAGGCCGCGCACGGCCCCGGCTCGATCGGCGCGATCACCTCCTCGCGGTGCACCAACGAGGAGGTCTACGTCGTCCAGAAGATGGTGCGGGCGGCGTTCGGCAACAACAACGTCGACACCTGCGCGCGGGTCTGCCACTCGCCG
>Ga0182736_1001602_pt1 | contig 20785 bp, 21 predicted proteins | sample eDN5th30CKraftBY_FD_128882 | JGI IMG/M metagenome (GOLD analysis project Ga0182736, IMG submission 128882) | Enriched backyard soil microbial communities from Emeryville, California, USA - eDNA 5th pass 30_C Kraft BY (version 2) (version 2) | ecosystem: Environmental > Terrestrial > Soil >... | reverse complement strand
GACGTCGGCGGTGACGGCATGATCGACCGGATAGACCCAGCCGGCATTGCGCGGATCGATGTCCACCTGCACGAGCGCCTGCTCGCCGGGGCGGATCATCGCGGGATCGCGAAAGCGCGTGTAGTCGGGGCCCATGCTGGCGCCCAGCATGACGACGAGATCGGCCGCCGCCACCGCGCGGTTGGCGCAGCCCTCGTCCTGGTCCCGCTTGACCAGCGCCGAGCCGATCAGGATGCGCACCTTCAGTTCGGCCGCGAGCGCCCGCACGCCGTTCACGAAGCCGTCGTCGGCGAGGGGACGCATCACCGTCTGCAGCGCCTCCCGATTGCGTTGCAGCAGGTTGGAGCCTTCCGGCGTCACGACCAGTTCCGCGCCGTCCGCCGCCGCCTGACGGATCAGCGGCTCGGCCTGGGCCAGGGACGCCGCCTGGGTGGCCTGCGTGCGCAGTTGGACGAGGGCGACGCGCAAGCTGGTCATTGCGTCTGCAGCAGGGGATCGAGCTTGCCCGCGAACTCCAGGGCCATCAGGTCGTCGCAACCGCCGATATGTTGGTCGCCGATGAAGATTTGCGGGAAGGTGGCGCGGCCGCCGGCCCGTTGCATCATCTCCTGCTTCTTTTGCGGGTCGAAGCCGGCCTCGATCTCGGTAAAGGCGACGCCCTTCTTCTCCAGAAGTTTGACCGCGCGCGAGCAGTAGGGGCACATCGGGCGGGTGTAGATGTCGATCGCGGGCATGAAACTCTCGAAAACGGCCGTCACAAGAGCCTCATATAGTCAGACTTGCCGCCTCGCGCACGCGGGCGATGACGGCGACATCCACCGCCGTCGCGCCGGCCGCCAGCAGCGCCTTGGCGCAGGCTTCCGCCGTGGCGCCGGTGGTCAGGACGTCATCGATCAGCAGGACGCGGCGCCCCTCGATCTGGCCGCGGCGGCTGGGCGGGACCTCGAAGGCGCCCTGCACGTTGAGCCGTCGCCCGCGCCCCGACTTGCCGCCTTGCGTGCCGGTCGCCCGGCGCCGCACCAGCAGGCCCGGCGCATAGGTCCGCCCGCGCAGCCGGGCCAGCGGACGGGCGATCTCCGCCGACTGGTTGTAGCGGCGGGCGAACAGGCGAGCGGGGTGCAGAGGGACTGGCGTGATGCAGTCGGCCTCCTCGATCAGCTCGTCGGCGGCGCGGGACAGCCAGCGGACGAACAGGCCGCTGAGGTCGATGCGATCGGCGTGTTTCAACTGCAGGATCAGGTCCCTGGAATGCTCGTCGTAGAGGCAGGCGGCCCGGGCCCGGTCGAACGCCCGCGGCTGGGCCATGCAGGCGGCGCAGCGGACGCCGTCGCCGAAGCTATAGGGGAACGGGATGCCGCACCCGTCGCAGACCGGCGCCTCGATGAAGTCGATCCGCGTCCAGGCCGCGGCGCTGAGGCCGCGGGTAAGGGGGCGGTCCCGCGGCCGGCCCTCGCCGTCCAGGGCGTCTGGCGGCAGGAGCAGGTCGAGGCCGCCGCGGAAGACCGCCCGGAGATGCGCTGCGCTGATCACTGGCCGACGGTGCAGCCTTGGCGCATTTCCCGCAATCCCCGGCTATAAGGCCGCCCCATGAACGCCCCTCCACGTCTGTTCGACCGGTCCTTGCTGCGGCGGCGGCTGGACCGGGCCGCGCCGCTCTTCGCAACCGCCGACTTCCTGCGCCGGAGGGCCGCAGAGGATGCGGCCGACCGCCTCTCGGCCATCCTCCGCGACTTCCCCCTGGCGCTGGACCTGGGGGCGCGGGACGGCGCCTTCCTGCGGGCGCTGGAGGGCGGTCCTGCGAGAGCGCGCATAGGGGCGGTGATCGAGGCGGACCTTTCCGACGGGATGCTGCGCTTGGGTCCCTCCGCGCGGCCGCAGATGCGGGTGGTGGCCGACGAGGAGCGGCTGCCCTTCGCCCCCCGGTCGCTGGACCTCGTGGTCTCGCTGCTGGCCTTGCATTGGGTCAACGACCTGCCGGGCGCCCTGTTGCAGATCAACCGGGCGCTGAAGCCGGACGGCCTGTTCCTCGGCGCCTTCTTCGGCGGGGCCACCCTGACGGAGCTCCGCCAGTCCCTGATCGCGGCGGAGGCGGAGGTGAGCGGTGGCGCGGGCCTGCGTGTCTCGCCCTTCGCCGATGGGCCGGATGCGGCCGGCCTGCTGCAGCGCGCCGGCTTCGCCCTGCCGGTGGTGGATATCGACCGGGTGACGGTGCGCTACGACAGCGCGCTGCGGCTGATGGCCGACCTGCGGGCCATGGGGGAGACCAACGCCCTGGTGGACCGGGCGCGCAACCCCTTGACCCGCCCGGTGCTGGCGCGGGCCTGCGAAATCTATGCGGAACGGTTCGGGGAGGGGGGCAAGGTGCGGGCGACCTTCGAGATCGTCTCCGTCGCCGGCTGGGCGCCGCACGCGTCGCAGCAGCAGCCCCTGAAGCCGGGGTCGGCCAAGATGCGACTTGCCGACGCCCTGGGCGTGACCGAGCACAAGCTCGACCCGAGCTGACCTCGCCAGCTCAGCCGGCGATCAGCAGCACCACCGCCAGGGAGGCCGCCGTCACCGCGACGGCGAGGATGAAGACCAGCGCATAGAGGCGCGGGCGGAGGGGATGGCGCCGGTTGGCCCCGCTCACACCACCCGCTCGACCAGCATCTTCTTGATCTCGGCGATGGCCTTGGCTGGGTTCAGCCCCTTGGGGCAGACCTGGGCGCAGTTCATGATGGTGTGGCAGCGATAGAGCTTGAAGGGGTCCTCCAGCGCGTCCAGCCGCTCGCCGGTGGCCTCGTCGCGGCTGTCGGCCAGCCAACGATAAGCTTGCAGAAGCGTGGCGGGGCCGAGGTACTTCTCGCCGTTCCACCAGTAGCTGGGGCAGCTCGTGGTGCAGCAGGCGCACAGGATGCACTCGTAGAGGCCATCGAGCTGCTGCCGGTCTTCGGGGGACTGCAGCCATTCCTTCTGCGGCTCGGGGGTCTCGGTGTGCAGCCAGGGTTCGATGGAGGAATACTGGGCGAAGAACTGGGTCAGGTCGGGGACCAGGTCCTTGATCACCGGCATGTGCGGCAAGGGCGACACCGCCACCGCGTCGCCGGGGATGTCTTCCCAGCCGACGGTGCAGGCGAGGGTGTTGCGCCCGCCGATGTTCATGGCGCAGGAGCCGCACACCCCTTCGCGGCAGGAGCGCCGGAAGGTCAGGGTCGGGTCCATGGTGTTCTTGATGTGGATCAGCGCGTCCAGCACCATCGGCCCGCACTGGTCGACGGCGACGTCGTAGGTGTCCCACCGCGGATTGGCCCCGGTCTCGGGGTCGTAGCGATAGACCTTGAACTGCTTGACCTTCTTGGACCCCTCGGGCGCGGGCGTGTGCCGGCCCTTGGTGATCTTAGAATTCTTCGGCAGGGCGAGTTCGACCATGGGACTTTTCGAACCTTTCAGGCCGGGTCAGTAGACCCGGGCCTTGGGCTGGATGTAGCTGATGTCGTTGCTGAGCGTGTAGGTGTGGACGGGTCGGTAATCGAGCTTCACCTTGCCGGTGGAGATGTCGAGCCAGGCCAGGGTGTGCTTCATCCACACCTCGTCGTTACGCTCGGCGAAGTCCTCGCGGGCGTGGGCGCCGCGGCTCTCCTGACGGTTCACCGCCGAATTCACCGTCACCGCCGCCTGGGCGATGAGGTTGTCGAATTCAAGCGTCTCGACGAGGTCGGTGTTCCAGATCAGGCCGCGGTCGGCGATGGAGATCTCCGGCAGGCGGCTGTAGACGGCGGCGATACGCTCCACGCCGCTCTGCAGGGTCTCGCCCATACGGAACACGGCGCAGTCTTCCTGCATCGCCTTCTGCATCTCCAGCCGCAGCTTGGCGGTGGGGGTGGGGCCCGAGGCGCTGCGGAACCGGTCCAGCCGCGCGAGGTGGGGATCGGTCCAGGCGTCCTTCACGTCCGGGCGCTTCTCGCCCCCCTTGAGCACTTCGCCGGCGCGCAGGCCCGCGGCCCGGCCGAACACCACGAGATCGGTCAGGGAGTTGGAGCCGAGGCGGTTGGCACCGTGCACCGAGACGCAGGCCGCCTCGCCCACGGCCATCAGGCCCGGCACGACCGCATCGGGATCGTCGCCGACCTTGGTCAGCACTTCCCCGTGATAGTTCGTGGGGATGCCGCCCATGTTGTAATGGACGGTGGGCAGCACCGGGATCGGCTGCTTGGTCACGTCGACGCCGGCGAAGATGCGCGCGGAGTCGGTGATGCCGGGCAGCCGCTCGTGGATCACCTTGGGGTCGAGGTGGTCGAGGTGCAGATAGATGTGATCCTTGTTCGGGCCGACGCCGCGGCCCTCGCGGATCTCGATGGTCATGGCGCGGGACACCACGTCCCGGCTGGCGAGGTCCTTGGCCGAGGGGGCGTAGCGTTCCATGAACCGCTCGCCTTCGGAGTTGGTCAGGTAGCCGCCTTCGCCGCGCACCCCTTCGGTGATCAGCACGCCGGCGCCATAGATGCCGGTGGGGTGGAACTGCACGAACTCCATGTCCTGCAGCGGCAGGCCCGCCCGCAGCACCATGCCGCCGCCGTCGCCGGTGCAGGTATGGGCCGAGGTGCAGGAGAAGTAGGCCCGGCCATAGCCGCCGGTGGCCAGGATCACCCGGCTGGCGGAGAAGCGGTGCAGCGTGCCGTCGTCCAGCTTCCAGGCCGTGACGCCCCGGCAGGCGCCCTCCTCGTCCATGATCAGGTCGAGGGCGAAGTATTCGGTGAAGAACTCCACCGCGTTGCGTACCGACTGGCCGTAGAGGGTGTGCAGGATGGCGTGCCCGGTCCGGTCCGCTGCTGCGCAGGTGCGCTGGATCGGGCCTTCGCCGAAGTTCTTGGTCATGCCGCCGAAGGCGCGCTGGTAGATCTTGCCCTCGTCCGTGCGCGAGAAGGGCACGCCCCAGTGCTCGAGCTCGTAGATGGCGGCCGGCGCGCTGCGGCACAGGTATTCGATGGCGTCCTGGTCGCCCAGCCAGTCCGATCCCTTGACGGTGTCGTACATGTGCCAGCGCCAGTCGTCCTGGCCCATGTTCCCGAGCGCCGCGGAGATGCCGCCCTGGGCGGCCACGGTATGGGAGCGGGTGGGGAAGACCTTGGTGACGCAGGCGGTCTTCAGCCCCGCCTGGGCGCAGCCCAGCGCCGCCCGTAGGCCCGAGCCCCCGGCCCCGACCACCACCACGTCGAAGTCATGGTCGATGAAGTTGTAGGCCGCCATCAGTAGGCTCCAACGCCACTGAAGGCGACTTTCAGGATGGACAGGACGCCGATCGCCCCCGCGAGCCAGCAGACCCCGGCGCTCAGCAGCAGCAGGCCGACCTTGGTCGCCGGCTTGTGGATATAGTCCTCGACGATGACCGCCATGCCCATGTTCATGTGCGCGCAGGAAAAGCCGACCAGCAGAGCCGCGAGCGCCGCGTTGACCGGCGAATGCAGCAGCGCCACCGCGCCGTCATAGCCGCCCTGGGCGATGCGCAGGCCCGCATAGACGGCCCATAGCGACAGGGGCACGAGGGCGATGCCGGTGGCCCGCTCGGCGATGAAGCGGTTGACGCCGGTCTTGGCTGCGCCGAAGCCGCGAGCCCGGGACAGGGGCGTGCGGTAGAGGTTGGGGGCGTGATCTCCCATCAGGCGACTCCCGCGACGATGGCGGCCGCCCAGACGCCCAGGCTGGCGACGACGGCGAAGGCGATGCAGGCCACCGCGGTCATGTCCGCCGTCTTGGGCTGGAAGCCCGCGCCGGAATCGAACGCCAAGTGCCGCAGGCCGGCGGCGAGGTGGTAGAAGATGGAGACGGTCAGGCCGAACAGCACCAGCTTGCCGAGCCAGGAGCCCAGCACCGCGGTGTAGGCGCCGTAAGCGTCGGGGCCGAGCGCCAGGCTGAGGGCCAGCCCCACGACGATTAGCGCGCCCACGTAGAGCGCGACCCCGGTCGCCCGGGTGAGGATCGACGCCAGCATGGTGACGTGCCAGCGCCAGATCTGCAGATGTGGCGAAAGGGGCATGGACCCCGGCCCGCGCGGCCTGGCCTTCTGCTGCGCATCGGCTCTGACGTCGCCCATGGTCCCCGGCTTTCAGTTCGAACTTGGCCGCGGTTTTAATCCTGCACCCCCCGCTGTCAACGGAAGGGGGGGCTTAAGCTGCTTGCGGTGGGCTCGCGGGGGCATAAAAAGTACTGACGGCCCCGCCGGGCCTGGAACAGCCCTTGCTCGCATCCCTGCTGCTGCTGGCGATCCTCGGGGCGGAGCCCGACATTGGGGTTCCGGCGCCTCCGCTCGTCCCGTCCCCCGCGCAGGCCCCGACCGCCCGACCCTACGTGTCCTCGGATTCTGCGGTGAGCGATTCGGTGCTGAGCGCCCTGACCCAGGCGATCTCGCGCCAGGGCCCCCTGGACGGCGGCTGGGTGATCGCCGAGGCGGGGGGCGGCCCGCTTTATCACCTGCAGATCACCGACACGCCCAGCGGTGCGCTGGAAGGCGCTTGGCGGGACCTGACCACGCCGCCCGGGGCGGTGACGGCCAACGGCTTCCTCAGCGACCTTCGGCGGGACGAGGCCGGGCTGACGGTCAGTTTCGCGGTCAAGGACGGCGTCGTCACCGCGGCCATGAAGCCGCAGGCCGGCGGCGGCTATGCCGGAGAGCTTACGGCGCCGGGCGCGCCGCCCGGCCGCCCGGTGGTCATGACCCGACCTTGAGGTTGTCCAGCACCGCCAGGGCCGCCTGACGCGCGCCGGCGAGATTCGTATCCGAATAGGGCTGGGCGACGCCGACCCCCCACACGGGATTGGGCCAGCAGGCGTCGTCGGCGCGGCGGCCGATGACGTGGACATGGAGCTGGGGCACGAGGTTGCCCAGGCCACCCACGTTCAGCTTCTCCACCGGACGCCCGAGCGCCGCGCCGATGGCCCGTACGGCGCTGCTGGCGAGGACGATCTCCTCCATCAGCTGGATTCGGTCCTTCGGGGACAGATGCTCAAGTTCCCGCGCGCCAGGCTTGCGCGGCAACAGCACGATCCAGGGCCAGCGGGCGTCGGCCTGCAACCGGGCGTCGCACAGCTTCAGGGCGCAGAGCGGCTCCGAGCTCGCCAGGATGCGGGTGTCGATTGCGAATTCGGCCATGGGCGGGACGACTGCCGGAAGCTGCTCGGGGGAACGCGGCGGCGTCTACATCGCCTCAGCCGGCGCGTCACTATCACATGATGGTTGCCGAGGCTTCGCCCCGAGGCTAGACCGCCCGCGACTTAACAGCACCCCTTACGGAGACCTCTCGTCATGGCGCGCGCGAAGATTGCTCTCATCGGAGCCGGGATGATCGGCGGCACTCTGGCCCATATCGCGGCACGCGAGGAACTGGGCGACGTCGTCCTGTTCGACATCGCCGAGGGCACGCCCCAGGGCAAGGCGCTGGATATCGCCGAGGCCAGCCCCGTGTTCGGCAAGGACTCCGCGCTGAAGGGCGCCAACGACTACGCCGACATCGCCGGCGCCGACGTCTGCATCGTCACCGCCGGGGTGCCGCGCAAGCCGGGCATGAGTCGCGACGACCTGCTGGGCATCAACCTGAAGGTCATGAAGGCGGTGGGCGAGGGCATCAAGGAGCACGCGCCGAACGCCTTCGTGATCTGCATCACCAATCCGCTCGACGCCATGGTCTGGGCGTTGCGCGAATTCTCCGGCCTCCCGGCGAACAAGGTGGTGGGCATGGCCGGCGTGCTGGACTCCGCCCGCTTCCGCTACTTCCTGGCCGAGAAGACCGGCGTGTCGGTGGAGGACATCCACGCCTGGACCCTGGGCGGCCACGGGGACGACATGGTGCCGATGGTGCGCCACTCCACCGTCGGCGGCCTGCCGCTGCCCGAACTGGTGAAGCAGGGCTTCATGACCCAGGACGAGCTCGACGGCATCGTCAAGCGCACCCGCGGCGGCGGCGGCGAGATCGTCGCCCTGCTGAAGACCGGCTCGGCCTATTACGCTCCGGCCGAGAGCGCCATCGTGATGGCCACCAGCTACCTGAAGGACAAGAAGCGCGTCCTGCCCTGCGCCGTGCAACTGACCGGCCAGTACGGGCTGAACAACCTCTATGTCGGCGTGCCGGCGGTGATTGGCGCGGGCGGCGTCGAGAAGGTCATCGAATTCCCGATGGACGACGCCGAGAAGGCCATGTTCGCCAAGTCGGTGGACTCGGTGAACGGCCTGCTCGCCGCCTGTAAGGAAATCGACCCCTCGCTGAAGTAGTCGGCCTCCCTTCTCCCTTGATGGGAGAAGGGTTGGGGAAGAGGGTGATGGCGCGAAGCGCCAAGAACCCCACCCGTAATTTCAGGCTGCGAGGACCACCCTCAACCCCAGCCCCTTCTCCCATCGAGGGAGAAGGGGCTTTTGTTTTATCCCAGCCGCGGATGCGGCAGGCCGAGCTTCGCCTGGCCCCGCATGATCCACCATGTCGGCTGGGTGGTGACGTGGACGCGGAACATCTGCACGTCGCGGAAATAGCGCTCCAGCGGCGTGCCGCCGAGGGTGTCGCGGGCGCCGGCGGCGTGGAACAGCATCTCCACCGCCTCGCAGCCCATCATGGTGGCCTGCACCGCCATGTTCCAGACCTTGAGGGTGTCCTCGCCGGTGATCGGCGTCCCGTCGACGTAGAAGCGGCGGGCATGCTCCATGCAGATGTCGATGGCCGCGAAGGTCAGGGCCTCGGCCGCATCGGCCAGGATCGTCGCCCGGCCGAACACCCTCTGGGCCTCCGTATCGTGCATTCGCTTGCGCGAAGGATCGGTCGCCATGGGTCGGTTGCGCAGCAGGTCCTCGAAGGCGTCCAGCGCCGCCCGGGCGACCCCCGCCGAGATGGCGCCGAACTCGGTGAGATACTGGCCGCCCACCACCCCGGCATAGAGCGGGTCCTTGTGCAGGGTGAGGCCGGGCGGCGGCCCCTCGAACAGGGCGCTCGACAGCACCACCTCGTTCAGGGCCGTGTGGTGCTCGGGGATGAACACCTTGTCGATGCGGATGCTGTTGGAGCCCGAGCCCTGCATGCCGAGGCTGGCGGTCCCGCCCCAGTCCGGCAGGACGGTGTACTTCTCCTTGGCGATGATGAAGTTGAGGGGGCGAGGCGGCCCGCCGTTGTCGTCCGCCAGCATGCTGGCGCCGACGAAATGGGTGGCCACCGGCGCCCCGGAGCAGAAGCCGAAAACCCCGTCGACGATGTAGCCGCCCTGGGTCCGCTCGATGGTCCCCGCGGGCGCCGCGCGCTGGCAGCAACGGAAATCGCCGTCGCCGAACACTTCGATCTGGGCCTGTTCCGACCAGTGCGAAGCGATCAGGAAGGCGTGGGACGAGGCGAGGGTGTAGCACCAGGCGGTGGCGGGATGACCGCGCGCCAGCTCCATGATGATCCGCAGGAATACCGAAAAGGGCTGCTGGTAGCCCCCGAACATCTTCGGCTGTACGACCCGGTAGAGCCCGGCCTTACGGATCATCTCGTGGATCTCTGGGCCGTACCAGCCGCGCAGGTCGTTCTCCGCCTGGGTCCGCCGCAGGATCGGACGGAGCGCTGCAGCGCGCGCCACGAGCTCGTCCGCCGTCAGCCCGGGTTCGTCGGGAAACACCTCACGCCTGGTCAATCGCTCTCTCCCTGCGATCGTTGTGTTTTCCGTATGGTTGTATAGGAGCGTTCGCACCTTGGAAGGGTCAAGCGTGACGGGTCGCCCAACGAGCAGCGTGCGAAAACTTCTCCTGACGGCTGCGGTCGTCGGGATGACGGCGCTCGCCGCCTGCGATCGCAAGCCGGCGCAGAACAGCCCGCCGGAGCCCGGCGACGTCGCGGTCGCCAATGTGGCCGGTGAGACGGTCTGGTCGTCCGACGTGAAGCGTCAGGCGGTGGCCCAGGGCGCCATCGGCGAGGGCGAACCCCTGGACGTTTCCTCTGACCTGTTCCGGCGGACCTTGGAGGAGGTGGTGGACCAGAAGCTGCTGGCCCGCGAGGCGGAGCGCCAGAAGCTGGACCACGACCCCGTGGCGCGTCGCCGGCTGGAAGCTGCGCGGGAAAAGCTCCTCGGCGACATGCTGGTGGAGAATGTGGTCGACCGGGCGGTGAACGAGAACGCCATCGCCGCCCTCTACCAGGAGCAGCGGCGGCTTTCGCGCCCGGCGGAGGAGATCAAGGCCCGGCAGATCGTCGCCGGCAGCCAGGCCGACGCCGAGGCGGTCAAGAAGCTGCTCGACACCGGCGCCTCCTTCGAGGCCCTGGCCATCCAGCGCTCCATCGATCAGGCGACCCGGTTCAACGGCGGCGACCTCGGCTATTTCACCCTCGACGCCATGCCCGAGGCCTATGGCGCCGCCTTGAAGGACGCCAAGAAGGGCCAGTTGATCGGCCCGTTCAAGACCGACGCCGGCTTCGTGGTGATGAAGGTCGAGGACCGGCGCGCCGAGGCGCCCATTCCTCTGGAAGAGGCGCGGCCGCAGATCGTGCGCTTCCTCACCTACGACGAGATCCGGGTGCTGCTGAACCGGCTCCGCGGCCAGAACAAGGTGGAGATCCTGGTGGCCCAGCCCACCGACACGCCGGCCGCTCCGCGCGAACCGGCCACGGCCGGCAAGCCCGCCCCCGCCGCCTCGCCCCCTGCGCCCGCTGAAGGCGGCGCCCCCGCCACGCCGCCGGCCTCCGCGCCGCCCGTCCCCGCTGAATTGAAAGGCCGCAGATGAGCGCTCCCGGTAAACCCGGCCTGAAAGTCTCCCCCCTCGCTGTGCCCTTCCCCGAGATCGGGACGGTGGCCGGTGTCGACCTCGCGACGGCGCGAGCCGGCTACTACAAGCACGAGCGCGAGGACCTGCTGGTCATGCGCTTCGCCAAGGGCACGACCTGCGCGGGGGTCTTCACCCGCCACAAGGTGGGCTCGGCGCCGGTGGACTGGTGCGCGGCGGCCTTGAAGGCCACGGGCGGGCAGGACATGCGGGCGGTGGTGATCAACGCCGGCTGCGCCAACTCCTTCACCGGCGCCCCGGGCGCCGAAGCCGCGCGCCGGAGCGCGGCGGCGGTGGCGGAGATCGCCGGCTGCCGCGAGGATCAGGTGCTGACCGCCTCGACGGGGGTGATCGGCGTGCTGCTCGACGCCGCCAAGATCGAGGCCCGGACGGGGGAAATCGCCGGCAAGCTGGCGGCCGACCGCTGGGCCGAGGCCGGGCGGGCCATCATGACCACCGACACCTTCCCCAAGGGCGCGGTGGCGATGACCGAGATCGGCGGGGTTCCGGTGAAGATCGCCGGCATCTGCAAGGGCTCGGGGATGATCGCGCCGGACATGGCCACCATGCTGGCCTTCGTCGCCACCGATGCGGCCCTGTCGCCGGCCGTGCTGCAGGCCCTGCTGCGCCCGGCGGTGGTGCGCACCTTCAATGCGGTGACGGTGGACGGCGACCGCTCCACCAACGACACCTGCCTGCTGTTCGCCACGGCTCAGTCCGGCGCGCCGCTGATCGAGGACGCGAAGGACCCCCGCCTTGCGGCCTTCGCCCAAGCCCTGGAAGGCCTGTTGCTCGACCTCGCGCATCAGCTGGTGCGCGACGGGGAGGGGGCGCGGAAGTTCGTGAAGGTGACCATCGGCGGCGCGGCTTCCGAAGCCTCCGCCCGCAAGATCGCCCGCACCGTCTGCGAGAGCCCCCTGGTCAAGACCGCCATCGCCGGCGAGGACGCCAACTGGGGCCGGATCGTCATGGCGGTGGGCCGGGCCGACGAGCCGTTGGACCGTGACCGGCTGTCGATCGGCTTTGGCGATCTGTGGGCCGCCAAGGACGGCGCCCAGGCGCCCGGCTACGACGAAGCCGCCATGTCCGCCTACATGAAGCAGGACGAGCTTTCGATCACTGTCGACGTGGGTGTGGGCGAGGCCTCGGCCACCATGTGGACCTGCGACCTGACCAAGGAGTATGTCGCCATCAACGGCGATTACAGGTCGTGAGTTCGCCCCTGCTGCTGGTCGCCGCCGCGGCCCTGGTCGACGTGGATGGGCGGGTGCTGATCTGCCAGCGTCCCGAGGGCAAGCAACTCGCCGGCCTGTGGGAATTCCCCGGCGGCAAGCTGGAGGCGGGGGAAAGCCCTGAGGCCTGCCTGATCCGCGAACTGCAGGAGGAGCTGGGGATCACGGTGAAGGCCGATTGCCTCGCCCCCTTCGTGTTCGCCAGCCACGGCTACGAAGGCTTCCATCTCCTGATGCCGCTCTATCTCTGCCGCCGCTGGGACGGACGTCCCGACGCCAAGGAGCACAAGGCGCTGGCCTGGGTGAAGCCGTCCAAGCTGACCGACTACCCCATGCCGCCCGCGGACGCGCCGCTCTGCGCCTACCTGCGGGACTTCCTGTGAGATAGCGGCTGGGAGGACGCGAACGCCCTCCCAGCCCTGGTCTTTAGTGCACCGCCGCCCGGCCGATCTCCAGGCCATCAGCGCCGGCGTGGACATCGATCACCGAGCCGTCGGCGAACTCGCCAGCCAGCAGCTTCCTGGCGATGTGGTCCACCAGCTCCTTCTGGATCACCCGCTTCAGCGGCCGGGCGCCATACACAGGGTCGTAGCCACGCTCGGCCAGCCAGTGCAGGGCGGCGCCGTCCAGCGAGATCGCCATGCGACGGTCGGCCAGCAGCTTCTCCACCCGCGCCAGCTGGATGCGGACGATGGAGTCCATCTCCCCGCGCCCCAGCCGCTTGAACAGGATGATCTCGTCGATCCGGTTCAGGAACTCGGGGCGGAAGTTGCGGCGGACCACGTCCATCACCTGCGGGCGCACATCCTCGACGTCGTCGCCTTCGCCCTGCGCCGCCAGATACTCGGCCCCCATGTTGGAGGTCATGATCAGCAGCGTGTTGCGGAAGTCGACGGTGCGGCCCTGGCCGTCCGTGAGGCGGCCGTCGTCCAGCACCTGCAACAGGATGTTGAAGACGTCCGGGTGGGCCTTCTCCACCTCGTCGAACAGGATGACCTGATAGGGCCGCCGGCGCACCGCCTCGGTCAGCGCCCCGCCTTCGTCGTAGCCGACGTAGCCGGGAGGGGCGCCGATCATCCGGCTGACCGAGTGCTTTTCCATGTACTCGCTCATGTCGAGGCGGGTGATCGCCGACTCGTCGTCGAACATGAATTCGGCCAACGCCTTGGTCAGCTCGGTCTTGCCGACCCCGGTGGGACCGAGGAACAGGAAGGAGCCGATGGGGCGGTTGGGGTCCTGCAGCCCGGCGCGCGCACGGCGCACCGCGTCGGAGACGGCGACCAGCGCCTCCTCCTGGCCGACCACCCGCTTGCGCAGGCCGTCCTCCATCTTCAGCAGCTTCTCGCGCTCGCCCTCGAGCATCTTCTCCACCGGCACGCCGGTCCAGCGGGACACGACCGCGGCGATCTGCTCGGCGTCCACCACCTCTGGATTGACCGCATCGGTGGCCGCGGCGGTCTCGGCCTCGGCCAGGCGCTTCTCCAGGGGCGGGATTTCGCCGTAGGCGATCTCGGACGCCCGCTGCAGGTCGCCCCGCCGCTGGGCGGCGACGAGTTCGGCGCGCAGCCGGTCGATGGCCTCGCGCATCTGGGCGGCGGACCCGACCTTCTCCTTTTCGGCGCGCCATCTGGCAGTCATGTCCTCGGACTGGCCTTCAAGATCGGCCAGTTCGTCCTCCAGCTTTTCCAGCCGGGCCTTGGAAGCGGCGTCCGTCTCCTTGGTCAGGGCTTCGCGCTCGATCTTCAACTGCACGACGCGTCGGTCGATCTCGTCGAGTTCTTCCGGCTTGGAATCGACGGCCATGCGCACGCGGCTCGCGGCCTCGTCCATCAGGTCGATGGCTTTGTCAGGCAGGAAGCGGTCGGCGATGTAGCGGTTGGAGAGGGTGGCGGCGGCCACGATGGCGGCGTCGGCGATGCGCACCCCATGGTGGACCTCGTACTTCTCCTTCAGCCCGCGCAAGATGGAGATGGTGTCCTCGACGCTCGGCTCGTTGACGAACACCGGCTGGAAGCGGCGGGCCAAGGCCGCGTCCTTCTCCACGTGCTTGCGGTACTCGTCGAGGGTGGTGGCGCCGACGCAGTGCAGCTCCCCCCGCGCCAGGGCGGGCTTGAGCAGGTTGGAGGCGTCCATCGCCCCGTCCGCCTTGCCGGCCCCGACCAGGGTATGCATCTCGTCGATGAACAGGATGATCGAGCCTTCGGCCGCAGTCACCTCGTTCAGCACCGCCTTAAGCCGCTCCTCGAACTCGCCGCGGTATTTCGCGCCGGCGATCAGCGAGCCCATGTCCAGGGACAGGAGCTGCTTGTCCTTCAGGGATTCCGGCACGTCGCCATTGATGATGCGCAGGGCGAGGCCCTCGACGATGGCGGTCTTGCCGACGCCGGGCTCGCCGATCAGCACGGGATTGTTCTTGGTGCGCCGCGACAGGACCTGGATGGTGCGGCGGATCTCCTCGTCACGGCCGATCACCGGGTCGAGCTTCTGGTCCCGCGCAGCCTGGGTCAGGTCGCGCGCATAGCGCTTCAGGGCGTCATAGCCTTCCTCGGCGGATGCGGAGTCGGCGGTGCGGCCCTTGCGGATGTCCTGGGCGGCGGATTCCAGCTTGCCGGTGCTGGCGCCCGCGCTCTTCAGCACATTGGCGGCCTCGCCGCCTTCCGCGGCGATGGCGATCAGAAGGCGTTCGGTGGTGACGAAGGCGTCGCCGGCCTTCTTGGCGTCTTCCTCGGCCTTGGCGAAGACCCGCGCCATCTCGGGCTTGAGGTAGAGCTGGCCGGAGCCGCCCTCCACCTTGGCGATCTTGCCGAGGGCGGCTTCCACCGCCGTATCGGCCTGATCGGGGCGTCCGCCGGCGCTCTGGATCAGGGCGCGGGACAGCCCATCCTTTTCTTCCAGCAGCACCTTGAGCAGGTGCTCCGGCGCGAGCTGCTGGTGCCTGCGCGCGAGGGCGAGGCTCTGGGCCGACTGGATCGCCTGCTTGGCGCGGTCGGAATAGAGGTCGATGTTCATGGCTTCCCCTGGTTAAGGCGGATCGCCGCCCGTCGCCTTGACCAAGCACAACCGGCGGCTAGGTTGATGTAGTGTGGCCGATTAGTCACACAAGGTTCGGCGACTTGCGATTTCGGGGGTGTCCGCCTTATGGTCCGCCGCCTTTCCCGGGGGACCCATGGACGCCAAACGGCCGACGCTCGAAGCGGTGCGCCAACGCATCGACGCCATTGACGCAGACCTGCTGCGTCTGGTCGACGAGCGCGCGGCCCTGGCCGTCGCCGTGGCGGAGGCCAAGCGCGAATCCGGGGACGACCGCTTCGGGCTGCGCTCGGCGCGGGAGGCCCAGGTGATCCGCGGCCTGCTGGCCAAGCCCCGCAGCGCCGTCAGCAAAGGCGCGGTGGTGCAGATCTGGCGGGAGCTGATCGGCGAGAGCCTGCGCATCCAGGGCCCGATGACCCTCACCGTGTGGGGTGGGCGCGATCCGGTGCGGGTCGCAGAGCTGGCCCGCCGCCGCTTCGGCGCCGCCCCGAAACTCACCCTCGCCGAAACCCCGGAAGCCGCTCTCGCCGCGACTAAGCAGAAGGGCGGCATCGCCGTGCTGGCCCTCGATCCGGGCTCGCGATGGTGGGGCCGCATGCTGGTGGAGCGACAGCTTTCGGTGTTCGCCGCCCTGCCGGAACTCGCCGCCTGGGGTCCGGTGGGCGCCCTCGCCGTCGCCGAGGTCGAGGTGGAGCCGTCCGGCTCCGACGAAACCTATTGGATCACCGATGCGCCGCGCTCGGCGGAGGCCATCGAAGGCGATCTCGGCCGCGACGGGGTGGCGGCGCGACTGATTTGCGACGGCGGCGGGTTGAAGCTGTTCGGCTTGCCGGGCTATTTCCAGCGCACCGACGAGCGGTTATCCCGCGCGCCCGGCCGCCTCACCGGAGTGATCGGAGCGGCGCCGCTCCAGTTCGACCTTTAAGGACGCTTCTTCATGACCGTCGATACCCGCGTCGCCGATGCGCCCGCACGGCCCACGCCCAAGCCTGGCATCCTCGATATCTCCCCCTATGTGGGCGGCAAGTCGAAGGCGGCCGGCTTCGAGCATCCGCTGAAGCTGTCGTCCAACGAGAATGTGCTGGGGTGCAGCCCCCTCGCCACCGCCGCCTTCCATGAGGCGAGCAAGCTGCTGAACGTCTATCCGGACCAGTACCAGGCGGTGCTGCGCGAGGCGGTGGCGACCAAGTTCGGGCTTGAGCCGGAGCGGCTGATCTTCGGCTGCGGCTCGGACGAGCTCTTCTACCTCCTGTCGATGGTCTATCTGCAGCCCGGCGACAACATCGTGCAGGCCGAGTTCGGCTTCTCCGCCTACCGGCTCGCCGCGCGCGCCTGCCAGGCGGAGGTGCGCTATGCGCCCGAGCCCAACCTGGTGGTCGATGTGGATCAGATGCTGGCCCAGGTGGACGAGCGCACCCGCATCGTCTTCCTCGGGAACCCGGACAATCCCACCGGCACCTGGATCGGCGGCGACGCCGTGCGCCGGCTGCACGAGGGTCTGCGCCCTGACGTCATCCTGGTGCTCGACCACGCCTACACCGAGTTCGCCACCGCCGCCGACTATGACGACGGGATCGAGCTGGCGCGTACCTCGCAGAACGTCGTCGTCACCCGCACCTTCTCGAAAATCCATGGCCTCGCCGGCCTGCGGGTGGGTTGGGGCTATGCGCCGCAAGCCATCGTCGCCGCGGTCGACCGCATCCGCCCGCCGTTCAACGTCAACGTCCCGGCCCAGGCCGCGGCGGTGGCCGCCCTCGGCGACGACGAGTTCGTGGCCCGCTCGGTGGCGCTGATCGAGACCTGGCGTCCGTGGCTGGTGCAGCAACTCGGCGGCATCGGCCTGGAGGTCGCGCCCTCGCAGGCCAATTTCATCCTGGTGCGCTTCCCCAAGACCGCCGGCAAGACGGCGGCGGAGGCCGAGGCCTTCCTGGCGGAGCGGGGCGTGATCGTGCGCGGGCTCGCCAACTACGGCCTCGGCGACCGCCTGCGCATCACCATCGGGCTGGAAGAGCATAACCGCCGCGTGGTCGACATCCTCGCCGACTTCATGCGCGCCTGAGGCGCCGCCGGTGACCCCTATCCCGCGTCTGCCCGAGCCGGTGTTCGAGCGGCTCGCCGTGATCGGCTGCGGCCTGATCGGCGCGTCGGTGGCGCATGCCGCCCGCGCGTCCGGCGCGGTGCGCGAGATCGTGGTCTACGACGCCAATCCGCAGGCGAGGGCGCGCATCGCCGAACTCGGCTTCGCGGACCGGGTCGAGGAGTCCGCCGCCGCGGCCGTGCAGGACGCGGACGTGGTGGTGCTCGCAACGCCGCCGGCCGCCCTCGGCAAGGCCGCCGCGGAGGCGGCGCCTGGGCTGAAGCCCGGCGCCGTGTTGACCGACGTGGGATCGGTGAAGGGTACGGTCGCGGAGGCCATGATCGCCGCCGCTCCCGCCGGAGTGCATGTGATCCCCGGGCACCCCATCGCCGGCACCGAGCAGTCCGGCCCCGACGCGGGCTTCGCCGAGCTGTTCCACAACCGCTGGACCGTGCTCTGCCCCCGCCCCTCCGAAGACCCGGCCTACGCCGCCGCCGTGGAACGTCTGACCCGCTTGTGGGAGGCCTTCGGCGCCCATGTCGAGCTGATGGACGAGCGTCACCACGACCTCGTTTTGGCCGTCACCAGCCACCTGCCCCACCTGATCGCCTACAACATCGTCGGCACCGCCGCCGATCTGGAGGAAGTCACCGAGGGCGAGGTGATGAAGTATTCCGCGGGGGGCTTCCGCGACTTCACCCGCATCGCCGCGTCCGACCCGGTGATGTGGCGCGACGTCTTCATGCTCAACAAGGATGCGGTGCTGGAGATCCTCGGCCGTTTCACCGAGGACCTGCAGGCCCTGTCCCGCGCCATCCGCTGGGGGGAGGGGGACAAGCTGCAGGAGCTGTTCACCCGTACCCGCGAAATCCGCCGGGGCGTCATCGCCGCCGGTCAGGAAAGCGCGGTTCCCAACTTCGGCCGGGACCTGCCTCGCGACAGCTGAGCGGGGCCAATCTAGACCTGGATCACGGGACTGCCGGGAAGCCGAGGCTCGCCCTTACCTCGCCGGCCGAGACGCCGGCGGCGCGCAGGTCGCGCAAAGCCTCGCCGCCTCGCCGTTTAGCCAGGCGCTGGCCGGTCTCGTCGACGATCAGCCGATGGTGCCGATAGATCAGCGGGGGCAGGCCGAGCAGCACCTGCAGCAGCCGCTGGATGTGGGCCGCCTCGAACAGATCCGCGCCCCGGACCACATGGGTCACCCCTTGCAGCGCGTCGTCCACCACGACGGCGAGGTGGTAGGCGGCGCCGATATCCTTGCGCGACAGGATCACGTCGCCCAGCCGTTCGGGCTCCGCCGCGATCCGCCCGTGCTCGCCGCCGGGACCCGCGCCCTCCTCCACGAAGGCGATGTCGCTCCAAGCGTCGCCGAGGGCCGCCTGCGCCGCCTCCAGCGACAGTCGCCAGGCGAAGGGCTGGCCTTGCGCCAGCCGCTCGGCCTCCTCGGCCGCCGGCAGCGCCTCGCCGCGATAGGGGGCTGGGTCCGGGCCGTGAGGCGCCTCGGCGGCGGCCTCCATCAGCTCACGCCTTGTCTTGAAGCAGCGATACAGCAGGCCCTGCTCCCGCAGGCGCCCGAGCGCCGCCGCATAGTCGGCGCCGTGTTCGGACTGGCGGCGCACCGGGCGCTCCCAATCGATCCCTAGCCAGGCGAGGTCTTCCTCGATCGCCGTTTCGAAGGCGGGGCGGGCGCGGGTGTCGTCGAGATCCTCGATACGCAGCAGGAAGCGCCCCCCCGCGGCGCGCGCCGCCTCGAAGCCGCAGAGGGCCGAGTAGGCGTGCCCGCGATGGAGATAGCCCGTCGGGGAAGGGGCGAAGCGGGTGACGAAGGGGGCGTCGGTCACGGGGAGAGACTAGAGGGGACGGCGAGCGGCGCAAAGGCTGGCGAAGGTGAAGCGCACGGCTTATGACCGCCGCTAGGAGAGCTTTGCCGATGCTTCGTCTGGACGGACCCCGTATTCCCCCCGCCAATGGCCGCGCCCCGACGCGGATCGTGATTCTGGCGCACGGCTACGGCTCGAACGGGGACGACCTGATTGGCCTTGCGCCCTATTTCGCGCGGGCCTTGCCGGATGCGGTGTTCGTCGCCCCCAACGCCCCCGAGCCGGTGCCGGGGTATCCCGGCGGCTATCAGTGGTTCCCCCTGTCCCGGCTCGATCCCCATACGACGGCGGCCGGAGTCCGGGGGGCGGCGGCGTCGCTGGACCGGTTCATCGATGCGGAGCTCGCCCGGTATCGCCTGCCCGCCTCCGCCTGCGCCCTGGTGGGGTTCAGCCAGGGCACGATGATGTCGCTGCATGTCGGCCTGCGGCGGGCCGAACCCCTCGGCGCGGTCCTGGGGTATTCGGGCATGCTGGCGGCGGCCGAGGCTCTGCCGTCCGAGATCCGCAGCCGTCCTCCGGTCGCGCTGGTGCATGGCGACCGGGACGAGGTGATCCCGCCGGCGGCTCTGTTCATGGCGATGGAGGGCTTGGCGGCGGCCGGCGCGCCGTCCCTGTGGCGGATCTGCCGCGGGGCGGGGCATACCATCACCGAAGACGGCCTCGCGCTCGGCGGCGCCTTCCTGCGGGATGCGTTGGCGGGACGGTTCGCCGGATGGGCGCCGCCGCGCCACAGCGCGCAGTCCTGAAGCACCGTCCCTGAGGCGCCCGTCCGAATCGACGCGCCCGCTGCGGAGCGTCATGGAGCTGTGATGGGAATTCGCCTATAGAAGGATCGGCCTCGATCACGGGACGATTCTCCGTCCTGCATCGCCGGGGTCAAGGAGGTCGGTCTTCAGTCAGAAGGGCGCTTTCACACTCCCCTTCCACTCCGGCGGGAGGCGGTCCGATGCAGGTGCTTAAGCGCCCGCCGTCCGGCTGTCCCGCCCTGGTGCTGAACGCCGATTTTCGGCCGTTGTCCTATTATCCCCTGTCGCTTTGGCCTTGGCAGGAGGTGATAAAGGCCGTGTTCCTCGACAAGGTCGAGGTGGTTTCCTCCTACGACCATGTGGTCCGCTCGCCCTCGTTCGAAATGCAGTTGCCCAGCGTGGTGTCCCTCAAACACTATGTCGCCCAGGATCGCGCGCCGGCCTTCACCCGCTTCAACCTCTTCCTGCGGGATTCCTTCAGCTGCCAGTATTGCGGCGCGGGCGAGGATCTGACCTTCGACCATGTGATGCCCCGCTCCCGCGGCGGCCGCACGACGTGGCGCAACATCGTCACCGCCTGCGCCCCCTGCAACCTGCGCAAGGGCGGGCGCACCCCGCGGGAGGCGCAGATGACGCCGTTCCGCGAGCCCGAGCAACCGAGCATGTTCGAACTGCAGGACCTCGGCCGGCGCTTCCCGCCCCACCACCTGCACGTGAGTTGGCTCGACTATCTCTATTGGGATATCGAGCTCGAAGCCTGAGGGCGGCTCGCTCGTAGGGGGAGTGGGATTCGCGCCACACGCGAGCTCAAAAACTGCGAAGCTGTCTCAAAGGCGCACAAAATCCGGGCGCCCGGCATTGATGCAGTATGTTAATTGCTTTACAGCAGGCTACATGCGCCCCCCTTACGCGGGGAAGAGGGTCTGAGGGAGACGTCTATGCCGTATTCGGCTGCTCAGCTGACAACGATCTACACCAATATCCACGCGGGGCTGGCCCCGAGCGCTGCGCAAAATGAGATACTTAAGGCTTGGGCGGCGCAGACCAATGCGGGCACGCTGAGCGATGCGGCG
>Ga0182736_1001598_pt1 | contig 20859 bp, 30 predicted proteins | sample eDN5th30CKraftBY_FD_128882 | JGI IMG/M metagenome (GOLD analysis project Ga0182736, IMG submission 128882) | Enriched backyard soil microbial communities from Emeryville, California, USA - eDNA 5th pass 30_C Kraft BY (version 2) (version 2) | ecosystem: Environmental > Terrestrial > Soil >... | reverse complement strand
GCGGGGCCTGGCCGGCTGGCAGTGGGGCCATCTTTGTGCGCGCCACGCCCGTCGGCAGCGCGGGACCCGCAACACGATCCACTGCCGCGCCGGGGATGAGAGCCGGCACGAGCGTGTCAGCCGTGCTGGCGCTCAGGCTAAGCGGGTTTACCGCGCCGAGATCGCCCGCCAGGCGCGGCAAGAAGTATTCGGGGGGGAGCAGGGCGTCGGCAGTGACCTGCGTCAGGATGCCGGTGGCGATCTGGATCCGGTCGGCCAGCGTCTTGAGATCGGCGGAGTTGTTTTCAAAGAGCAGCGTCGTATTGACGTTTGCCCGGAGCGCCGGCGGTAGGGTGACTTCGCGGGCCAACGGCTGCGGTCGGCCGGCGATCCAGGGGAGCTCCACGACTTGACCCTTTGCCCGGTCGATGTCTCCGGCTTTGAGCTTGAAATGGTCCAGCGCGATGGCGCTGTCGGCTTGACGGAGGGCGGCGCGGGATTCGATTCGGTCGGTGGCCTGCAGGGCCGAGCAGCCAGCAAGCGCTGCCAGCATGACCGCCGTCAGTACGGTGCGGTAAGCAATCATTGGATTTCCTGTTCAACGCCACGGCTAGGATCGCGAGGCGGGGGATCGGTTGCAGCTGCGGGTGAAGGGCACCATGCGGAGCACGCGGTTGCCATAGAAGCAAGGGCGGATCGGCGATTCACTCATGGCGACCGCCTGCGATAGCGCCTGGGTGGCCTCTTGGAACGAGTCCGCCTCAAACTCGGCGGGAGCCTGTATCGGAATGTCGAAATTCAGTTCCCACTGATCGGGCCCGAAGGTCCAGTTTTCATCGGCTGCCCAGCGCACGAGCGCTTGGCGGACCGTGCCGTCTTGCGGACTGACCCGCCAAATCTGTTTAGGCGGCTCCACGACTTGCGGTTCAGCAACGGGCTCGGTCGGAGCAACTTCAACCGTCACGATGGCGCCAGCGGTCGGAGTGACTTGTTGCGGACTTGCGTTCACGTCAGTAGTAGGCGCCGGAGCTTCACTTGCCGCTACCGGCGTGTGCGTCTGCGTCGGAGCCGGCGCAGAGGCGCTGGCGCTGGGCGTGGCTTCAGCAGCAGTGGCCGGCAGTGGCGCGCTGGCGGCGGGTGCGGTGCTTTCGGGCTTGGGTGGCGCTTCAGGCACGGGGATAGGGGGAATGTCTGCCGAAGCCAGGACGGTCGGCGATTTACCCGGTAGAACGGTGCGTGGATCCGCATGGTTGATGAGGATGCGTCCGGAGTCAGGAGGCATAGGAGGAGCCGGCGGAACGAATCCGCAGGCCGAAAGAAGGCAGGCCGCCGTGACAACGGCCGCCAGAATGGGCGTTTGCATGGGAGATCCTAAGAGTTACTTGAAAGTCCGGGGCATCACGCCCTGCCGTTCAAGTTCAAGGTGAACGGCGCGCAGCTCGGCCGGAGGACTTTGTCGCCTGGTGAGCAGCAACAATTCGAGGAGAATGGGCAGCAGCGACCCGTCTGACTGTCCGCTCGGGGCGTTGTCGAGAAGCGTCAGGCGCAGTTGCGAGACGTGCTCTGCGACCTGGTCGTCGATTTCAAGTCGATCACGGAGGTACGCCGACAATGTCATTCCCCGATTCGCCGCTGCCTGTTCATATCGTCGCCGGGCGGAATCCGACAATCGGAACGAAATGGGTCGTTCAAGCAGGGAGCGCATGGAAGCGCGCCTCCTCCACAACGATGTGGCCGATGGCTTCGGCGTATGCCTGCCTGAAGGCATGTCTCCGGATCTTGCGCTCGAGGGCCGAGTCCCGGTTGCCTTCGCAATGCGCCATGAATTGCTGATCGCGATACTGGGCGGGGGCTACACCAGGAGCGGCTTCGAACCAGGTGCGAGCGGCATGTCGGGCAGCGCGTGCTGTGGATGGGTACTCAAAAATTGCGGCCGACGCGAAGGCGGCAGAGTTGGTTTCCATACAAGTGTCCTGTGTACGGTGACGAGCGCAGACTCGCCTGCCTTTGTGTGGGCGGCCGCCATGCGCTTTGTTTTGGGGGAGAATGCCCCGATGCTTGGGTAGTAGCGAGCGCTCGGGAGGGAAGTGCCATGCGCGATTGCGGGCACGCGGGTGAGGCTGCGGTGCCTTCGCGCCGTTTCGGTGGAGAAGCGCCTCAATCGAGAGGATCTTTCAAGTGACCGCTGAAAACGCCCGCGAATTGGTGCGCCACCGACGAAGTTTCTTTAAACTCGTTAGGCTGTAAGTCATTAAAAAAAAACGAGAATCGACGCTAGGGCTAAGGGATTGTGATTCCGGTTGTCGTGGGTTCGAGTCCCATCAGCCACCCCAAGAATTCCCCATACATTACAGGCGCTTAGGCGCCTGTTTTGTTTTCTCGGGGAGATTCTGGGGAGAAATCGCCGTCTCCAAGCGCCTCATCTCCAATTCATTCTGATCGCCGTCCAGCCATTTGGAATAGGTCTTCAAGAACATCTCCACGCTGTGTCCCAACTGCTTCGCGCAGAAGGCCGGCGTCATCCCAGCCATCAGCATCACCGTCGCGTACGTGTGCCGCATGTTGTATGGCCGTCTGTAGCGAATCCCCAAAAGCTTCAGCGTTGGTGTCCAAAAGCTGCGCCGAAATGCGCGCTCGTCTTCCCATTGCGCTGAGTACCGCGGATCATTGAACACTGCGGCACCGGTGATCTGAGTGTGCTGCCGTTGAGCTTGAATGGCGGCCATCGCGCGGCTGTTCAGAATGACCTGTCGCGCCACGGCCGTCTTCGTTCGATCCTTTCTCTCGCCGCGCACCAGAGCTTCTGCCACCAGCACCGAGCCGGATGCCAGGTCTATGTTCGGCCATTGCAGGCCGAACACTTCGGACGTCCGCAGGCCACTCCAGAACCAGAACTCGATCAGATTGTGGACTTGGCCAGGGAACCGTTGCCGCACGGCCTCGAGGATTTGTTCCATCTCCGATCGACTGAACGGGTCGGGCGGCTCGCGCTGGTACTTCGCGCGTGGAATATTGCTGGCGGGGTTCTCGGCCAGAACGCGATCCTTTACCGCCAGATCCAAGGCTTCTCGCACCACCGAAACATAGTTGTTGATGGTCTTGCCTGAGAGGTCCGGGCGGCCGGCGATGACGGTGAGAAAGTGACTGAGCTTGGCGGAACGCAGTGGGATGGTCCCCAGGCGCGCGCCGTGGTGGTCGCAGATCGAGTGCTTCCAAAATTTGATGGCACTGGCGTATCCGTCGCGTGTCGAAGACTCGATGCGCTGGGCCGCTAGCCAGGTGTCGAGCTGCCCGCCGACGGTGCCGGCGTCTTCCACTACCGCTTTCGGAAAGTACTCCGCCAGGCTGAACGTGCGATGGCGAATCTTCTCTCTGATTTCGATGGCCAGTCGGTGTGCGTATTTCACATTGGCCGGGGTGGGCAGCATCGGCAAGTCGTCCAGGGTGAGCGTGTGACGCTCTAGCTTGCCGTTGTAGGTGAACGACAGCCGGATGGAGCGCTCCCGGATTTCTACCCCAGTTCCTTTTCGACCCATTTCTGATATCCCTTCATGGAAATGAAAATCCCGCCGTCAGGGGACTTGCGGTACTCGCGGCCCTCAAGCCACTTGCCGTCCTCGATCTTGCGCCGGATAGCTTTCTCGGTGAGGCCGGTGATCACTGCGGCCAATGCGACCGTTATGTACGGCGCCGGCGCGACCTGCGCGACCAGTGCGTGCCTGTCGGCGGTGCTCAGCATATCGCCTCCAAAATGAAGCCTGGGCTTACTAGGCTGAAGTATTAATGAGACATTGACGAGGTTTTTGCGTCATAAATGAGACGTTTCCTGAGATAGTGCCATTGCATCGGCGTAGGCCCGCATGGCACGCTGATCGTCTATCTGGTCGGCCCCGAGGGATTCGAGGCACTCGCGGAGCTGGGCGGCAAGGCGTTCGATCAGCTCAGCCATACACGGCGCCTCCGTCCCTGTGCTGCTTGGGGAGGCAGCCGTTGCATACCGGCGACTCAATTGCGACGGGCGTGCCATCGCGTATAGACGGTCGATCAGTCGATCGTGCCGGATAGCTCATGCGGGAATTTCCACCTCCCGCAGCGGCCGCGCTCGACCTGAAGCAGTCCGGCCTTCCGCTGGACATGGAACCACTCTTTCATGTCCATGTAGCCATTCGTCTTTGGCGGCTGGCTGTGGTGAGGATTGCCACACCGCCGATCTTTACGCGGGCACCCGTTCAGTTCATCGCAGTAAAGGCACGCTCCAAGAAGGACGGCGGCGGCTGGTCCGTGGAGGAATTCTGATGGGTGCGGAGATTGCGACCTTTATTCGCCGCATGGCATGCGGAGATTGTCGCGCGGTATGCATTGGGTGGTGGTGCGCATGACGGCAGAGCTGCGGAAATGGGAGTTCCGCGCCCCGATGCTGGTCGTAATGAACCGGCAGCAAGCCGCGCTGAAGCGGCGTTCGCAGGATGCGCCAACGCCCGCACGGTGCGGATGCTGTTTGGCAACACGATCGTTCGCTGCCTGAAGGGCAAGCCTTATGGGAAGAAATGCAAACAGTACGAGGTGGAGGATGAGTAGGCTGAAGGGCGGCGACCTGTTGTGGAAGTGGGCTGGCTGAACCTGGTCCGGCGCCACGGTGGGCAACATGGAGGCCTATGTGTCCTTGGGGGGACGATCCCCGTCGAATCCTCTATGACCACGCCCAAGTGGTGGAGACCTTGCACGCCGCGCTGTCGTGGCATGAGCGCATGGTGATCAGCGCCGAGTACCCGCAGAAGAATGCCAAGTTCGGTGGCTTGGACCCGAAGGGCCGCCGCAAGGCCGCGCGCGCGTGAATTGCCAACAATACCGGCGTGGCCGGCCGCAAGCCGGTCGCGATCCCACAGCCCGACAATCCCGAGCGGCGTGGGGTCCGCCCGGGTGAAGCAGGGGTCAACCGCTTTGCCGGATCGCCAGTCGGGACCTGCGTTACCCAGATCCGGATGGCCGAGCGGCCTCTAGCACTTCACCCACTGCCCCGCTTCATCGTCGGGCAATCTGCAACCCGCCCAAACGACCTGGCCCAGCACGCGTACCGGGTGCCCGTTTTCCAGCGAGATATCCGCATAGGCCGGATTGAACGAACGGGCGACCCAACGTCCGGTCAGCCGCTCTCTCGCCACGGTCTTCACGATCATCTTGCCGTCGTAATTGATGGCGTAGACGCCGCCAGCGGCGATGTCCTGCAGGGTCAGGCTTTCGTTGGGAACCACGAGAAGGGCGGCGCCGTCGCGGATGACGGGTTCCATGCTGTCGCCCTTGGCGTACACGACGCGGGCCTTTCCGTTGCCCGCACCCACCGACTTCAAAAACGATTTGCGGAACTGGATCATGCCAGTCTGCTCCTCGGTGTGGTTTTCGATGGGCTCGCCGGCCGCCAGGCGCACATCCGCCAGCTCGGGCACTTTTTCGAACTTGTCGTTGGCGGCCGGCGGTTCGCCCGCGCCCACGTTGGCGAATACGTCAGTTTCTGTGCTGAGCCGGACGCGGTGTTCGCGTTCGGCCTGGTACGTGGTTTTTCCGCCTTCCCAAGGGGCCGGGGGCATGCCCTCGATGCGCATGGGAAATTCGTCCCGCGCCATATAGGTGTCCACCAGCGAGTCGCTGCGCAGGACCATCGGGGCCTGCGGCGCCGCCGAGCCGTAGGCGACGTCGATCCCAAGCTTCAACTGCGCGATCGCCAGCGCGAGTGCGCCTTGCAGCTTGTTCAACTGTTCTGGAGACAGGGCGCGTACCTGGTCTTCGGGGATGCTGGGGAAGGGCCAGGGGGCTGGCGCGGGGACCGAGCCCAGGTCATCGTTGTCCGGCCGCTTTTGACCGCTGCCGTCGTACAGCCACTGCGCGTTGACATGCAGCAGCGGGGCGACCTTGATGCAGGTCGCCATGTCCATGCCGTTGGATCCGTTGAACCAATGCGTTGCGGCGCCCGATGAAGCGCCTGCGGCTTTCCACAGGTCTGTCTTGGTGAGGCGAGGCTCGCCCGCGTCCGCGCGGCGCGACGCCTCTTCGTTGAATGCCTGCGTGATTCGTTTTTGGAAGGACATCTTAGGATGCTAAACAAAAACCATCTTAGATGGCTTGCTTTTGATATCTTAGCATTCTAAGATTTATCCATGAAAACACAAAACGACGATTCTTCGCTTATCGATGCGTTGGGCGGCACCGGCAGGGTGGCAGCGCTCTGTGGTGTGACGGCTGGCGCGGTGTCGCAGTGGCGTGGCAATGGCATGCCGAAGGCGTGGAGAGAGTTCCTGCGTCTGGCCAGGCCCACGGTATTTGAGGCGTGGAACGCCCGCCGGCACAGGGTGAACGAGGAATCGCCGCCCCGAGCCCCGAGGACGGGGCCCTGAAATCTGCCGGGATGCTGGAGCACGCATGAATTACTACAGCCACAACATCGGCGACTACGCCCAGGCCACCATGCACTTGAGCCTGCTCGAAGACGCCATTTACAGCCGGCTCTTGCGGCGTTATTACGCCGAAGAGCAGCCAATCTTAGACAACTTGCAACAGGTATTCCGTTGGGTAGGCGCGCGGACCGACGAGGAAAAGGAGGCGACTTCGTTGGTCCTGGGCGAATTCTTCGACCTGCGGGACGGCTATTGGCACAACAAGCGGGCTGACGTCGAAATTGCCGCATATCACGTCAAGGCCGAAACCGCCAAGGCGAACGGCAAACGGGGAGGGCGGCCAAAGAAGAATGAGATGGCGGCCGGGAAACCGGCCGGTTTTGTCATGGGTTCCGATGAAAAACCGGACGCCGCCCCAGCGGCAACCGGATCGCAAGCCAACCAAGAACCAGTAACCAGGAACCAGGAAACAAGGATGAATCCCCCGGGGCCCCGTGGCGGCGCGGGATTCGATGCGTCGACGATCGAACTTCCGGATTGGCTCGAGCGTGACGACTGGGCCAGTTGGGTCGCTGACCGCAAGATCCGCCGAAAGCCGGTGACGCAAGAGGGGGCAAAGCGCCAGTTGCAGCAGCTCGCGGCTTACCGGGCGGAAGGTCATGCGCCCGGCGCCGTGATTGCGAACAGCATCGCTGGGGGCTATCAGGGTCTCTACCCGCCCCGCGCCGCGGCTCGGGCCGCCCCGTCATCAAGCCAGGCCAAACGCCTGTCGGACTGGACCGATGAACTGCGGGATGCGCTGGCGGCCGATAGCCGTCCGCGCGAGAAATTCTTGGGAACGATCGATGCAACCTGCTGACATCCAGCCCACGTCCCTGGGCGCGTTGGTCGTGAGCGAGATGTGGCTCATGTATGGCGCGAAGTTCGCGCAGCAGTGGCAGGGACTGTCGGCGCGCGAGCTGAAAGATTCCTGGAATCAGAAGCTGGAGGGCCTGAATGAGGCGCAGGTGCGCCGCGGTCTGGTCGCCTGCCTGACCCAGGAATGGCCGCCGACCCTGCCGCAGTTCATCAAGCTTTGTTGTCCATGGACTGTGCCGGAAGTGGCGTTTCACGAGGCAGTGCGCGGCATGTCCGCCCGCAAGCGCGGCGAGACGGGCGTGTGGTCGCATCCGGCCGTGTACTGGACTGCGGTGGGTGTCAGCACGGTGGATCTGCTTGGCTGCACCTATGGCGCGATCAAGACGCGCTGGGAGAAAACCTTGAACGAAGAACTTGCAAAGGGCGCTTGGCCGGACATTCCGCCGCCACGCCTGGTGCTGCCGGCGCCTGGTCGCACCTTGGCAACGCGCGAGGAAGCGGAGGCGGCGCTCAGGAAGATGGGCGCGGACAACGTGCTGCGGCAGCGCGGACGTCCGCACCGAAGCTGGATCGAAAAATGGGAAGCGCGCATCGCGCGCGGCGATCACCCGAGCCGCGGCATTGCCGACATGCTCAGGCGCGCCAAGAGCGAAAGCGCGGAGGTGACCTATGACCTTCAGGGCAGGCCTTATGGGAAAGAATGCAAACAGTGCGAGGTGGATGATGAATAAATTGACGGGCGACGATTTGATGTGGAACTGGGCGCGATGGACCTGGTCCGGCGAAACCGTGGGCAACATGGCGGTCTATCTTTCCGAAGAGGAACACTACCGGCCCATCAATCTTCATCATGCGCAGGTCGTGCAAGACTTGCACGCCGCGCTGCCTTGGCACGAGCGGATGATCATCATCGCCGAGTATCCGCAGAAGAACGTGATGTTCGGTGAACTGAATAATCGCGAGCGCATTGCCAAGGCGCTCGACTGGATCGCCGACACCACCGGCGTGGCGCTCACCGAAATCGAATACAAGCTGTACCTCGGCCTGTTTCGTAGCCTGGTCGAAAGGAGGTTGGCATGAAGTACGCGCACGAGGTCATGGATTTGATGGCGTGCTATCCCGGCCGGTCGTTCCGCCTGATGGAGCTGGTCCGCCACGTATCGCACGGCCGCGACTTGTCGATCGCGGAAAAGACCCGTCTGCAACGCGGCATTCAGCGCGCCATGGATGCGCTGAAAGACACGGGCAGCGTGCTGATCCAGGAACCGCAGCAAGGCGGGCACGGACGCACCTATGCATGGCGGGTGACGGTAGCGTCACAAGAGCCCCTCCCATAGGTCACGCATTCGGTCACAATGGGTCCGGGGCATTGCGCCCCAAGGAAATGAAGCCTCGGCACACGCCGGGGCTTTTTCTTTTCAGGCGTGCACCCAGGTTTTTCGAGGTGTCCGCGCACGGCAGACAGCGTGTGACGCTACCGTCACAAGACCCCGCCCCTCCGGTCACGCAATCGATCACAATAGGTCCGGGACATTGCGCCCTGACGAATTGAAGCCCCGGCCCCGCCGGGGCTTTTTGCATTTATGGCTCCGGCGAAGCCGGGGCCTGCTGGTTTTCGGCGCGGCCATCGCGCGTGTTCCTCTTTGGTACGGATCTCTTGCATGAGCGTTCAGATAAGCATTACCGAGGCTGAGCTGGTCCACGACCTGATCACGTTCTTCGAGACACTGGTGGACTGCGACGTCGTTCGCGGCCTGCCCGGTCAGGTTCCCAGCCCGATGCGCGAATGCGTCGTCATTACACCGCTCGCGGCACAGGGACTCTCGTTGCCGACCGCGGTCTACGCCGATCCGGCCACCGCCACGGGGACGCTGTCCATCACCCAGGCCACGCAGTGGTCCGCTCGCATCGATAGCTATGGCGCGCGAGCCCACGATATGGCGCTGGCGCTGTCCATTGTCCTGTGCAGCGCCGTCGGCTGCGAGTTTCTTGGAACGCTGGGCCGGGCCCAGCCCCTGTCCGCGAGCGCGATGACGCACTTGCCCATTTCAAGCGCCGAAGGGCCGTTCTTCGAACGGTGGTCTTTCGACGCCTTTCTGCAGTTCAACCCCTTTATCACCGTGCCGCAGCAGTTCGCGGACCAACTCCACGTCGGCCTTATCGAAGTCGACACCACTTATCCTACGGGAGCTTAATGCTATGTCCATTCCCGCCAGTGAAATCGTCCAGGTCGTCCCGGGCGTGATCGCAGCAGGCGGATCGGCGCTCGACCTCAACGGCCTGATCCTGACCCACGATTCGGCCGTCCCCATCGGCGCCATCCAGAGTTTCGCGAGCGCGCGCGATGTACAGCGCTTTTTCGGTCCGACCTCGACCGAGGCCAGCTTGGCCAACGTCTACTTCAATGGGTTCGACAACTCGACCCGCAAGCCGGGCAACCTGCTGTTCGCCCAGTACCCGGCAGCGGCGGTTTCCGCCTACCTGCGGGGCGGTTCCATGGCCACGGCGACGCTTGCCGACCTGCTGTCGCTGTCAGGCGTCCTGACGGTGACCGTTGATGGTGTGGCCAAGACCTCCGGCAACATCGACCTGTCGACGGCAACGAGCTTCTCGAATGCCGCGGCAATCATCCAAGCGGCGTTCACGTCCCTGGACGCGACCTGCGCCTATGACGCGCAGCGCGCCGCGTTCGTGATCACCTCGGGCACCGAGGGCGCCACCAGCGCGATTTCCCATGGCAGCGGCACGATCGCGGCGGGCCTGAAGCTGACGCAGGCAACCGGAGCCGTGCTGTCGCAAGGCGCGGCGGCCGGCGTGCCGGCCGTGAACATGGGCCAGATCACCGACCTGGTCCAGAACTGGGCGGCATTCATGACGGTCTTCGAACCCGACACGGACGGCAAGGTGGCGTTCTCGGCGTGGACGAGCGCCCAGGGCGACCGCTACGCCTACGTCGGCTGGGATACGGACGTCACTGCGTCGCAGCAGGGCAATACGTCCAACTGGGCCGCCATCGTGAGCGCCAACGAATACTCGGGCTCCGTGCCGGTCTACCAGGACCCGCACCACGCGGCGTTCGTGTTGGGCGCCATCGCCTCGCTGGACTTCGCGCGCACGAACGGCCGGGCCACCCTGGCGTTCAAGGGCCAGGCCGGCCTGGCCTATTCCGTGACCGACGCCACGACGGCGCAGACGTTGATCGACAACGGCTACAACTTCTACGGCGACTACGCCACCAGCAACGACCGCTTCCGGTTTCTCTATCCGGGCCAGGTCAGCGGCAACTGGAAGTGGGTCGACACCTACGTCAATCAGATCTGGCTGAATGCCGCGTTCGAGCAGGCGCTGATGTCGTTGCTGACCCAGGTGAACGCCGTTCCCTACAACATCGACGGCTACACCATGATCGACGCGGCCTGCCTGGACCCCATCAACGCGGCGGTCAATTTCGGCGCCATCCGCGCGGGCGTCGCGCTGTCGAACCAGCAGAAATCCCAGGTCAACAGCATGGCCGGCGTGGACATTTCCGACACGCTCCAGACTCGCGGCTGGTATCTGCAGATCAAGGATGCGACGCCGCAAGTGCGCGAAGCGCGCGGCACGCCGCCCATGACGTTCTGGTACATGGACGGCGGTTCCGTCCAGAAAATCACCCTGGCCTCGTTGGCCATTCTCTAAGGATTCAACATGGCGACTTTGACCAGTGCCAATTCCGTTCTGATGCTTGCCGTCGGCGGGGTTTTTCCGGTTCCGCAGAAGATCGAGGGCTACGCGTCCGACACATCCTTCGCCTTCGCGGCGCACGAGCTTGCGCAGGTGAACATGGGCGTGGACGGCCGGCTGTCGGCCAGCTACGTGCCCAAGGCCACCGTCCAAACGATCACCTTGCAGCCCGACTCGGCGTCCATGCGCTTCTTCGAGATCTGGATGTCGGCGACCCGGACCGCTCGTGACGTCTTCTACGCCCACGGCACCCTCAGCATCCCGTCGATCGACCGGAAGTACACGCTGACCCGCGGCGTGCTGACGGTAGCGCCGGCGGCCCCGACTGCGGGCGCCATCCTCCAGTCCATGGCGTTCCAGATCACCTGGCAGAACGTCACCCCGGCGTTGGTGTGACATGGCGAGAAAGCAGATCGCCGTGACCATCGGCGCCGACGGGCGCGACAAGGGCAAGGTGTTCATCCTGACCGAACTCTCGGCCTACGAGGCCGAGGAGTGGGGCGGGCGCGCGTTGTTCGCGCTGATGAACGCCGGCGTGGAGATTCCGGACGACATCGCTCAGGCGGGTTTGGCGGGCGTGGCCGCCATGGGGTTGAACGCCATCGCCAAGCTGTCTTTCGATAGCGCCAAGCCCCTGCTCGACAAGATGATGGACTGCGTGCAGATCCAGCCGAGTCCGGACGTGACGCGGGGGCTCGTACCCAGCGACATCGAGGAAGTGGCGACCCTGCTTACGCTGCGCAAGAAAATCCTGGGCATGCACCTGGATTTTTTCATGGCCGCCACCCCATCGACTTCGGGCTCCAGGTCCCCCGTGGCGGCCCGCGCCTGATCCATTACGCCAATTTGCCTCGCAACATTGGCGTGGTGATCTCCCGGCACCCGGGCCTGCTGCACGACCTGCAATCCGTCCTGGGTGCCGAAGACCTGTACAACCTGCTTGAAGTGATTGCGGTGGACGCACACAACAGGCGTGTCCTAACCGAACCGAGGTAGTTGCATGGCCACTCTTATCGACGCCTTGGCCGTCACGCTGAACTGGAACGCCGGGGTTTTCTCTCAAAAGGCAGAGTCCGCCTGGCAGGCGTTTGCGCAAGCGGCCCGTGAACCGGGCCGTGCCTTCCGATCCATGGAGGCCGGCGCCAAAGGGGTAATCGCGATCCTGGGCAGGTTCCGCAGCGATGCACGCGCGCTGAGGAACTTTGCCGCTGCGGGTCCTGGCCTTGGCTTGCAAGGTCACGTGCCGATCGAGGCGTCCCACGCCGTGGCGCTGACGCCGGGCGGCCTGGCCGTAACTGTGCCGTTGCCCGTCGATCAACCGGCGGTGCTTGCAAACGCGTTCATGCCGGCCGGTGAAGTCGCAACCCGTCTTAAGGAAGGTGACGGGTTGCTCGCGGCGGCCTCAGGCGCGGCCGCATATCCTCACCGGCGCGGCGGGGCATGGGTAGCAAACCTGGCCCGGGATGGCGACGGGGCGGACCAGCCGGCTCCACTGGGAACAGCAATCGCGAATCAGCGCGAAGACCGGTGGCAGGATGCACTGCTGGCGCTGGGTTCGTTGAAGATCCTGTCTTCGACGAAGGCGGTCGCAGGCCTCGCGTCCGCGCTTCAGGCGGCTTGCGCATCGCTTCCGCAAGCGGGTGCTGACCCGTTGTCGCCAGGCGCCGCGCCACCCCTGGACGGACGAGCGGTGGCGGCCATTGCCTTACACGCCTTGAGCCATGATGCGCAATCGGCCGGCTCGCCGGCGGTTTCGCGCGGGCAGACGTCCGGACGCGTTGCCCGTTCAAGCGGGGCGGACACGCCGGAACCGGGTTCGAAGGGCGGTTTGGACATCGCGCATGACGCCGGTGAGTGGACGGCTACGCGGGCGGCCGATTTCAAGCGGGCATTTGGCGTGGAAGTTTCTCAGTCGACGCCGGAGCAGCAGCTCGGCTTCGTTGACTGGGAGTCGCGGGGCGCGGCGCAACCCGCAGGCGATGCACAGGTGGGCGGCACGACGTCGCGGCCGATCAACGTGGCGTTGAGCCGTTTGCTGGGTGTCGAGCCGCCAGCGGTTGAAATGCGTGACGTGGGGCAGCGGACGGCCGCCACCGCGCCCTTTTACCCGGCGCTGATCCGGGATGCGCGCGAGCAGGGCGGCGCGGCCGCGGTGGTCACGGCCATGGCGGCGCAGGCCGGCACGTCGCAAACAGCCGACGCCACCATGCCGGCGCGCAGCACGTCCGAAACCCATATCCACGGCGCCATCACGCTGGTGACGCAGGCGTCGGACGGGCCGGCGATTGCGCGTGATCTTGCGGGCTTGGGACACAGCCAGCGTCTTATCCAGCAAGGCAATACGGGGATTTTCTGATGCCATTCATTCCTTATCCCGATGTCCCGGCGGAACCGGGCGTGCCTGCGGTATTCCGGGCGGAGAACGATTCTTCGCGCCCCGCGCAGGAACGCTCTACGCTTGGGCGCCTGGTCGAATCGATTTTCGGGGTTCCCCAGTGGGGCCTCTATCGTTCGCTGCGGCGGCCCGCGCTTGTCTTCGACACGTTTTTGGGCATCACCTTCAAGCATGAAACCGAAGTAGCCCAAGCCAAAGTGGAGAAGGGCGAAGTCTCTCCTTTCAACAAGACCGAAAAAGCGTGGGAAGTGATCGTCAGGTTGGCGCATTCCGGTTACGAGGCCTCGCGCAGCGCCATGCTGGAAGATCTGGAACGCATGGTCCGCGGCACTGAGCTTTACTCGATCGTCACGCCCGAGATCACCTACCCCTCGGTCACGCTCGCGACCTACACCTACGAGCGGGGCGAGAAGAATGGGGCCAGCATGTTGGTGGTTGCGTTGACCCTCAAATTGGTTCGGGAGCTGCCCGATGCCAAGGGTTCGAAGACCCAGGAGCCCAGCGGCGCCGCGCAACAGAGCAACGGGCAGGTGCAGCCGACCAGCCAGGTCGCCCGGTCCGGTCGGCCTCAGAACGGCACAGGCGAGAGGGGGCGCGCGCAATGAAGTGGATTCCGCTACATCCGGTGCCGTCGCAGACGCTTAGCGTCGTGTTGTCTGGACAGAACTGTCAGATCTCCGTCTATCAGAAGTCGACGGGGCTCTACCTGGACCTCAAGGTCGACGACGCACCGGTCGTCACGGCGGTGTTGTGCCATGACCGGGTGCGACTCGTGCGGTCCGCCTATCTGGGCTTTGTCGGGGACCTGGCTTTCGAGGACACCCAAGGACAGGCCGACCCGCAATACGACAGCCTGGGATCGCGCTTTGTCCTGTCGTACCTGGAGCCGTTCGAGCCATGACATTCACCAAGCGCCGGATAGACGTGACCTTCAGCCTGGGTAAGGGCCGGTACGGAGACCAGCAGGGTCCGGACGTGACGCTCAGGGGCCGTCGCGTGTCTGCGGAGATTCCGATGCACGCGTCGGGCGACCGGCCTCAACTGCTTCTGACGGTGTACGGACTGGACCAGGAGACGATGAACAGGCTGACGACGATCGGGCCCGTCATGGAGGAGCGCCGGGGGTTGAACCTCGTTCGCGTGCATGCCGGCAGCGATGTGGAGGCGCCCTGCGTGGCCTACGAGGGCGAAATCGTCAATGCGTGGGCGGACTACGGCATGGCGCCCGACAGCGTATTGACCGTCATGGCGCAGGTCGCGGGCGCCAAGGAGGTGAAGCCCGCACACCCCAGGTCGTATCCGGGCGCCACGCCCGCTCAGGAAGTCATGCGGGAAATCGCCACAGCGATGGGCTACACCTTTGAAGGCCGCGGCGTGAACACCGTCCTGGCCAATCCCTATTTTTCCGGAACGGATATGGACCAATTACGCAGTTGCGCCCAGGCGGCCCGGATCAGCCACACGATCGATCGGGGCGTGCTTGCGATCTGGCCCGCTGACGGCTTCAGGCAAGGCGACCCCATTGCGGTGTCGCCCGAGACCGGGCTTATCGGGTATCCCGCCTTCACCGGCAGCGGCCTCGCCCTGAAGACGCTCTACAACCCGGATCTTGCGCTTGGTAAGCGAGTGCGGGTCTCCAGCGCCATTCACGCAGCCCAGGGCGAATGGACGATCGTGAGCCTGGCCCACCAGCTGGAAGCAGACGTGCCGCGGGGTGTCTGGCAGTCCGTGGCGGTATGTAAAAGGAATCTTGATGGCTGAGCAATTCGGATACGCGGGCCTCGCGCAAGCAGGTCAGGGCGACAGCGAGTTCGGCGCACTGCAGTTCCTGATCAACCAGGCGCTGGCGCGTATCGCCACGGCGACGCTCGTCAAGGTGGTGTCGGTGACGAATTCGGGCGGACTGTCGCCGGTGGGTTTCGTGGACGTGCAGCCGCTCGTGAACCAGCTCGATGGCGCCGGAAATGCGGTTCCGCATGGTGTGCTGCATCGCTTGCCCTACTTCCGCCTGCAGGGCGGATCGGATGCCATCATCCTGGACCCGAAAGCCGGAGATATCGGGATGGCGGCCTTCGCGAATCGGGACATCTCGCTGGTGAAAGCCTCGCGGGGGCAAAGCAATCCGGGGTCATGGCGCTCGCACGACATGGCGGACGGGTTGTATCTCGGCGGCCTGCTCAACGGAACACCGGTGCAATACGTGCAGTTCACGCAGACAGGCATCCACGTGGTGTCGCCATCGAAGGTGACCGTGACGGCGCCGGACATCGAGATGAACGCCAGCACGCAATGCGCGTTGAACGCGCCTCGGATCGTACTGAACGGGACGGTTCAACAAGGCGCCGGATCGTTCGGCGGTACGTCGACCTGGCAGGGCGACATGAATACGCAGGGCACTTTGCGCAACAACGGCAGGGACGTGGGCAGCACGCACACGCATCCCGGCGTGCAAAGCGGACCATCCAACACGGGGACGCCCAATTGAACACACTACTGCTAGACCGAAGCGCCTGGGACCTGGTTCTGGACGCGTCCGGAAACATCGCGATGGCATCCAACCCTTATGCCGTCGCGCAGGACGTGGCCAGCGCCATCAAATTGTTCCAGGGCGAACTGTTCTACAACACCGCGCTGGGCTTGCCGTACTGGGATGAGTTCCTGGGCCACCGGCCGCCGTTGGCGCTGGCTCGCGAGCATGTCCAACGGGCGGCCCTGACTGTCCCGGACGTGGTGCGCGCGGTGTGCACGCTGACTTCCATCACCGATCGTGCCCTGGCGGGCTACGTCGACATCACTTTGCAGGACGGAACGACGCAGTCCGTCAGCTTCTGAGGAAACCATGCCGAATATCTCTCAAGTGCCGCGCGTGCAATTCATGCCGGAAGGGCTGGTGCTGCCCGACGAATCCGCCATTCTGGCCGGTGTCCTGTCGGACATGGACGCCGCATTCGGCGGCGGACTGAATCTGGCGCTGGAATCACCGCAGGGCCAGCTCGCCTCCAGTACGACCGCCATCATCGGCGACAAGAACAACGAATTCGCGGCGTACGTGAATCAGGTCGATCCGGCGTTCGCCGCGGACCGGATGCAGGACGCCATCGGGCGGATCTACTTTCTGGACCGCAAGCCTGGCACGCCTACCGCCGTCATTGCGACCTGCAATGGGCTGGCCGGCGTGACGATCCCGGTGGGCGCGCGGGCGCAGACGGTGGATGGAAGGCTTTACCTCTGCACCCGCGCGGGGACCATTCCACCCAGCGGCAGCATCGATCTTCCCTTTGCCTGCACGGTCGATGGGCCGGTGGATTGCGCGCCCGGCGCGTTGAACCAGATCTACCAAGCCATTCCCGGCTGGGATTCGGTGTCGAATGCCGACGCAGGCACGCCGGGCAGCGACGTGGAGAGCCGCGCGGAATTCGAAGCGCGCAGGCGTCAGTCGGTGGCGCTGAACGCCAGCGGCTCGCTGCCCGCGATCTACGCGAACGTGGCGAACGTAGAGGGCGTGATCGACGCCTATGTGACGGAGAATGACATGTCCGTGCCCAGGACAATCGGAGGGGTGACGCTGGGACCGCACTCGATCTGGGTGGCCGTTGCAGGTGGTCAGGCCGCGGATATCGCCGATGCGATCTGGCGCAAAAAAAGCAATGGCAGCGACTACAACGGCAACACGTCATACACGATCGAGGACAGGCAAGGGTATTCCTATCCCTACCCCTCGTACGTCGTGAAGTGGGAAACGCCGGCTGCGTTGCCCGTGCTGTTTGAGGTGAAGCTGGCAGACAACCCGGCACTGCCTTCGGACATCGTTGCCTTGACCCGGCAGGCGATCATCGACGCCTTCAGTGGCGCGGATGGCGGGCAACGGGCGCGCATCGGCTCCACCATCTATGCAAGCCGGTTTTACGCGGCCATCTCGGCCCTCAGTCCCTCGGTCTCCATCCTGTCGCTGCTGCTGGGGCCTGCGTCGCCGACGGCTGCCAGCCTGACGGTGCCCATCAACCGCCGGCCCACGGTCACTGCCGGCGATATTGCGGTGACGTTGCTATGAACGTCGTGCCCAAGCCGGGCCTGGCCTCCCGGACCCTCATCAGCCAGTACGCCAACAGCCCGACGCTCGTCCAGTTGATCAACAACATGGACGACTACATCAACCCGCAGACGGATTTCGATGCGTTCTACCGCTACGTCTGGAACGTGGAGACCGCGCAGGGGTTCGGGCTGGACATCTGGGGCAGGATTGTCGACGTCGGGCGGATGCTGACAGTTCCCGGAGACGTGACCTACCTGGGTTTTGACGAAGCCCTGGATGGGCAGCCGTTCAACCAGGCGCCGTTCTATACGGGAGAGCAGTCCACGCAGACGTACCGGCTTGCCGATGATGCCTACCGCAAGCTGATCCTGGTCAAGGCGCTGGCCAACATCTCGGATTGCACCTCGCCCAGCCTGAACCAGCTGCTGTCAAACCTCTTCGCCGGGCGCGGGCGGTGCTACGTGTCGGACACGGGACATATGGAGTTCCGCTATGTGTTCGAGTTTGCGCTGGCCCCCTACGAAATCGCCATCCTCACCCAATCCGGTGCCATTCCCAAACCGGCGGCGGTACATGCGCATGTCCTGCAGGTCGATCTTTCCACCACGTTCGGTTTCAACGAGGCGCTGATGCAGCCGTTTGGCTCGGGCGTCTATTTCACTTCTTCGGGGCTTATCAATGCAAGCTAGCAACGCACCTCTCAAATCGGCCGTCCCGTTTGCGGACAGCGGCAACAAGAATGCCATTCCGGTGGCCTCGCAGATCGGCGTAACGCCGGGCGCGGCGTCGTTTACAGACGGCTTTCCACCCTTGACCATGACGCCGCTGGCGGCGGGCGGCGTGCCGCCTTATGGGGCGGATTTCAATGGGATTTTGAATTTTCTCAGTGCGGCAGCGAGGTGGCAGCAGGCCGGGGGGGCGTATCCCTACGACGCCGCGTTCAGTACGGCCATCGGTGGGTATCCCCAGGGTGCGATGCTGAAAAAATCGCTGGGGGAGGGCTATTGGCTGAATCTGGCCGAGAACAACAGCACGGATCCGGATTCGGGTGGTGCGAACTGGATTGCCCTGCCGGCGGGAATCGCATCCACTGCCGAAGTAGAAGCGGGCACGGACGACACCAAGGCGGTGACGCCGAGAAAACTCCGGTTTGGCGTGACGATGTCCTTGGGCGTGAACGGCTACCTGGCGTTGCCGTCCTGGCTGGGCGGCGTGATTCTGCAGTGGGGACGCGGCACTATCAACATGAAGACGGCGACGGATGGCTATTACGTCGGATCGGCGTCGGTATCGTATCCGCTAGCCTTTCCCAACGCAGCCTGGGTCGTGATCCCACAAATCCAGAACTCGCCAAACGCTATGGATAGCCTAAGCGTCGCGAACTTTTCGAACACGTCGCTGGAGGTGGTCGGCAGCACGAGCGCCGAATCCGCGCAGTCGCCCCTGTTCTATTACATCGCGATAGGAAAGTGATATGACCGAAACCTTCTTTGCCACGTCATCGAACGCGCAACCCTACGATCCGGCGTTTCCGTATGTATTTGATGACGTTACGCGCGCGTAACACGCATTTGCGCTACAGAGCCGCTACCTTGAGGCCGGGTCCTGGCCCGAATGCGGGCTGTCGATCCCGAAAGAGACGGCGCCGACGTACATGAGCGATGCTGCCCGGGATGAGAAATTCACCATCCAATCCGGCGAAATATTTCCGATCGTGGACGTACCGCCGCATCGCTCGCGTCGACCGGACCTACGTCGCGAGCTGCCGTCATCACGTGGCCGCCTAAGGCGGTCTTTACTTTATCTGCGGGGACGCAATTGAACGTTCAAGATTTCGACGCCCTTGCCGCTAAGTTCGCCGGCGTGCTGGGCGCAGTTGTGTCCATGCGCTACCTGCAAGGATCTTGGCCCGCGCGGCTAAGCATGGCGGGCAGCGGCTCGTTGGTGGCCTATTATGCGGCGCCTTATCTCTCGCTGATGCTCGGCATCCCGGAGGGCTTGGCCGGATTCCTCACCGGGATGTTTGGCATGGCGATCGTCTCGCGCGCTTGGGAAGCCGTGCAGGCGTTGCCCGTGGGAGCCTTGTGGCAGGCCGCAATCGACCGAGTGCGCGGTAAGGGGGCGTGACATGTACAACAATGTCATCTTCACGCGCTTCATGGGCTTGCCCGCCTGCTATGTGGCCGCTCAGACGGCCAAACATACATGGAGCCCAGAGTAATGAGCCAGTTTCAGCTTTCACAGCGCAGCTTGACGCGCTTGATCGGTGTGCATCCCGATCTGGTCGCCGTCGTGAAGCGGGCGATTCAGCGCACGGCTGTGGATTTCACGGTGCTGGAAGGCTTGCGTACGCTGGCGCAGCAGCGCGAATACGTCAGGAAAGGAGCCAGCCAAACCATGGCCAGCCACCACCTGCCGCAGGCCCATGGGTTGGGTCATGCCGTCGACTTGGCGCCGCTCGTGGGCGGTGCGATTCCCTGGAACAACTGGCAGGCGTTTGCCGACCTGGCCGCGGTGGTCAAGGCCTGCGCCGGCGAGCTAGGCGTCCCGGTGGAGTGGGGCGGGGACTGGAAGTCGTTCAAGGACGGCCCGCACTTCCAGATCCCGCGCGATTGGAAGGGACGCGCATGACCGTCGCCGCCCTCAAGACATTGGCCGGCTGGAAGGGATACGCGGTCGCTGGCGTGGCTGGTGCGGCAGTATTGGGCGCCGCCGGCGCGGGCGTCGCCTGGTATGGGCACCTCCAGCGAGAAGCTGGCCGGGCTGAATGCCAGGAGGCCCACCGCGTGGCAGACTTGCAAGAGTTCAAATCCGAAGCTGAGCGCCTGACCGGGCTGTCCGGCGACCTGCAGGCCCGCATCGATCAGCTTGCAGCCACGCGGCCCCAGGTCATCGAGAGGTATACCCATGAGATTGTTCAGCGTCCTTTGCCTGCTGACTGCGTGCGCGACCCTGGCAGGGTGCGCGCAACCAACGACGCCATCGACGCGGCCAACGCTGCCCGTCAACCTCAGCGCGACGTGCCCGCCGATCGCGCGCGTTGATTCTCCATCCTGGGATGACTTGGCGCAGGCGCATGCCGCGCTGGCATTCCAGTACGCGGAGTGCGCAGCCCGCCACGAGGCCGTGATGAACGCATGGCGCAACCCCTGAGCTTCTGGCCGGTGCGTCTCACCGTGGCGCATCCCCGAGGTTCGTGACCGCACGCAACCTAGGGCATTCAACCAGAACGGCATTTCAGTTCCGCCGTCCGGTGCCGTTATCTGAATATAACGATGCCTTGTTGGAGCGCAAGTAGATGAACCACATGGAAAATTTGACCGGCGCCGATTGGGCGCTGTTTGGGCTGGCGCTTCTGCTGCTGGCCCCTCCCGTGGTGGTGCTCGTGTTTCTGAACGACGCCGACGCTGCTTCGTTTTTCACTTCCTCGGACGGACGGGCGTACTTTCTTTCCTATTGCTCGTTCTGGCTTGCCGCCATGG
>Ga0182736_1001596_pt1 | contig 20883 bp, 11 predicted proteins | sample eDN5th30CKraftBY_FD_128882 | JGI IMG/M metagenome (GOLD analysis project Ga0182736, IMG submission 128882) | Enriched backyard soil microbial communities from Emeryville, California, USA - eDNA 5th pass 30_C Kraft BY (version 2) (version 2) | ecosystem: Environmental > Terrestrial > Soil >... | reverse complement strand
CGACTGAACCTGACCGTTGATAATGAGATCGGACTGGTCCCCCTGAGCCGTGACCGTGACGGTTCCCACTCCGGAAGATTTGATCGCAGGAGTGCTCGTGCTGTTCACCACAATGCTGCCATCAGTGGCGGTGACGTGAATCGACCCGTTGACCAACGTCTGCAACGATCCGCTGATCTGAATTCCAGCCTGCGCCAACACGTCGATGTTGCCGCCGGTGCTGACGGTTCGTCCGTCGAGAATCTGAACCGTCCCGTCCTGTGCGGTGACGAAGATATTCCCGATTTGACTCGTCACATCTCCCGACTGCTGCAGCACGACGTTTCGTTCACCGGTCAACGTGATGCTGCGAGACTCCGACTGAACCTGACCGTTAATGATGAGATCAGACTGGTCTCCCTGAGCCGTGACCGTGACGGTTCCCACTCCGGAAGATTTGATCGCCGGAGTGCTCGTGCTGTTCACCACAATGCTGCCGTCAGTGGCGGTCACCTGAATCGAACCATTGACCGACGTCTGCAGCGCCCCGCTGATCTGAATTCCAGCCTGCGCCAGCACGTCGATGTTGCCGCCGGTGCTGACCGTTCGCCCGTCGAGAATCTGAACTGTCCCGTCCTGTGCGGTGACGGAGATGCTTCCAGCCTGACTCGTCACATCTCCGGACTGCTGCAGCACGACGTTTCGCTCACCGGTCAACGTGATGCTGCGAGACTCCGACTGAACTTGACCATTGATGATGAGATCAGACTGGTCCCCTTGTGCGGTGACCGTAACGGTTCCCACTCCGGAAGAACTGATCGCCGGAGTGACGGTCTGATCCACCGTGACGGACCCATTTTCCGCGAGAACAGAAATGCTTCCGTTTCCTGTCGTTTCCAGCTGTCCCTGCAGCCTGACAGCTTGTGCTGCGCGAATGTCGATGGCGTTGGCGGTCCGCACGACGCGCCCGTCGCGAATCTCGACATCCCCTCCCTGGCCGAACAGAGAGATGTTTCCTGACTGGCTGATGACATCTCCGGACTGGCTGAGAATGACCTGATTCCCACCTGAGAGGGAAATGGCTCCGGATCCAGACAGGACCTGACTTTGAACGACCAGTTTGGAATCGGCTCCCCCCGCATGCAGGGTGACCGTTCCGACCGACAGAGCCTGTACCGCGACTGACGGACCATTGTCGACGACAATGTCGCCATCACGAGTGACCAGAGAAACGCTTCCAGTGCCGGCGGTCTGACGCAAATTGACGACGTGAACGTCATCGGATTCGAGAATCTGAATCTGCCCGCTGGTCGAATTCACGACGTCCAGAATCGTGACCTGTGTTTCCAGCGGATTGCCGATGCTGGTCGCGATTCCCGTTGCGGATCGCAGTCGGGTCACCGCGTTCTGTTGATTTGCGATGACATTCAGCGCATCGCCGTTTGCGTCCTGAATGGCTCCCGCCTGACTGGTGACGGTCACAGCGCTGACAGGCGAGACGGCATCTGTCCGGTTCGAGATCAGCAGGCCCAGTGTGACGGTTCCCTGAGCGGTCAGAGAAATGGCACCGGTTCCGGCGTCGGCCACCGTCCCGCTCGCCATCAGCAGTGTCCCCGTCGATGCAGCGACTGTCACCTCTCCATTCTGACTGTTCAGATCACCATCATCACCGAAGGAGACATTTCGATTTGCCGTGACGTTCAGATTCCCGCCCTGAGTGGAGACGCCTCCCAGTAGGGACAGGTCACCCGTCGCACCGTGTGATTGCAGCGTCAGGTTTCCGGCCTGTGTGCGAACCGTGGCCGAACCGGGGACCGTGTTCTCAATCGTGATCAGCCCATTGGCGTGCAGTTCAACTTCGCCATTCAAAGCCGATTGGGTCAGTGACATGATGGAGACCCCGTCTGTCTCCTGCAGGCGGATATTGCCTGTCGCACTGTTCGAAACCGACAGTCGATTGACGTTGATCTCGAGAAGGGATTCTCCCGGGCCGGGGCTCGCAACGCCGATTCCGTTCTGAGCGATCAGTGTTGTCACGGCGCCGGCGGCATTCGCTTCGAGATTCAACGCAATGTCATTGCCGTCAAAAATCGCTCCCCCCGAGGTGACCGTGATGGCCTGACCATTCGCCCGGGTACTTCCCAGCAGTCCCAGCGTGACATCTCCCTGAGTCGCCGTCAGTGAGACATGCGCAGCGGACCGGATCTCTGTTCCGCTGCTCATCGTGATGTTCCCGGCTTGTCCGGTGACGGCGACGGTTCCGTTCGCGCCGGTTGTCGTGATATCCCCGTGATCTCCCAATTGCACGTGATGACCCGCGGACAGCGTCACGGCCCCGTTGACTCCTTTGACGCCGCTGTTCAGAGTCAGGTCGGAAGTGCTTCCTCTGGCCAGCAACGTGACCGTTCCGGTCCCCTTGGCGTCAATGGCCACGGTGTCGGCAGGAGGAATCTGCCCGTTGTCGACCAGAATGGATCCGTTCTGCGTTTCAAGCGAAATGTGACCGTTACCACCCGACTGCTTCAGCGCGATGACCGTGACATTGTCCAGTTCACTGATCCGGAGATCACCACTGTTTCCGTTGACAGCAGACAAAGTTTCCACGGCCGTGTTCAGTGCGATTCCCGATCCGGCCGTGGCCGTCAGATTCGTTGCAGTGACCCGTTGACTGCCTGTGGTCACGATGCCGGCTCCCGCCTGCAGAGTGACATCCTGGGGCGTTGTCACACCGCCGTTCTGATCAAACGTGATCTGCCGCCCGGCCTGCAGCGAGACATTTCCCTGCGCGGCGGTGATCTGGTCCAGCACCGCCAGTTGGGCTGTCGTGCCTCCGGCCTGCAGAACGATCTGGCCGACTCCCAGATTTTCAACCGCCGTGACGACGGCTGGGGAATCGACCGTCAGATCTCCATTCACCGTGGTCAGAATGATGTCCCCACCGGCAGCATCGATCTGCCTGAGATTCAGGACCGTGATCGCGTTCGCCTCGGCGATCTGCAGGTGACCTGTCCCCTGATTCTCCGCGTCCAGTCTGCCGAGATCGACTTCCAGCGCATCGCCGGAACCGATCCCGGAGACGGCCCGTAATGTCGTCACGGCACCGGCATTGGCGGCAACGAGATTCTGCGCCGCTCCGTTTCCGTCCCGGATGTCGCTCGTCTGACTGGTCACCGAGACCGCACTGGAAGTGCCGTTCGTCGTGCGTACTTCTCCAAGCGTGACAGTGGTCGAAGCCTGCAGGTGAATGGTTCCAGAACCGGCGTTGAACAGGGTCCCGGTTTCCATCCGCAGCTCACCGTCGGTGGCCGTGACCGACAGATTGCCACTGGTGCTCAAAAGATCTCCATGATCACCGAACAACGCATCATTCCGGGCAGTCAGTGTGATCTCTCCCGCTGCAGAAGAGACTCGACTCAACACCTCGAGATTCGAACCGTTACCATTCGCTTCCAGCGAGAGGGTTCCCATGCCGTAGGTCTGCACGGCAATGACTGTGGAACTGCCGTTATTCACAGTGATGGAGCCGTCCTGTGTGGCGACACCGATTCCCCCCTGGCCACTGGTATTGGTCTGGCGGAGGGTCTGAATGGTCAGCCCATCCTCTTCCAGAAGCCGGATGTCACCAGTCGTTCCGGAATTCGTGGCAATCAGGTTGGCAATGTTCAGCCGGAGCGGGTTGACTGACGATCCGGTGCCGGTCGCCGAACTGAGCGTGGTGACAGCCCCCACCGCATTGGCATTGATGTTCAATTGCCCGGAATCGCCGCCGGCGTGAATCGCACCGGTCTGGCTCACCACCTGGAGAGCACTCGCCGTGGTGTTCCCTGTGCTCAGGTGAGCGAGTGTCACATCACCGTTCCCCTGCACGGAAATCGATCCGGTGCCGGACTGGATCCAGCTGACTCCCTGCATCGCGACGGCCCCGCGCATGGCGACCGCGAGAATCGGGCCCGCTTGACTGCTGACGGTCACACCATTCCCGATCGTCAGCGTCTGATCTCCACGGAGAGTCACGCCGCCGGCATCAGACTGAATGTGTCCGAGGACCGTCAGACTGGAGCTGGATCCCCCGGTGCGATTCGCTTCCAGCAGAATCGTTCCGGCTCCGTTGGTCTGCACGACGGGCGCGACGAGTGATCCGCTGTCAACCAGAATTGAACCGTTCACCGTTGTCAGTGAGATGTTGCCGGGGCCGGACTGTTGAATCAGTTCTGTGACCGTGATGTCGTCGGCTTCGCGAATCTGAATGTTGCCGCTACCGGCGTTTGTGGCCGACAACGATTCGACCAACGTATTCAACTGGGTGATTCCCGTGGTCGCGCTCGCAGTGAGATTTCGTGACGAGACATGCGTCGACAGGCCGGTCCCGACGAGACTCTGACCTGCCTGCAGGTCGGCATCTCCCGCCGTCGAGAGATTGCCAGTGGCCGAAAATTCCAGGTGACGGCCGGCATCCAGCAGAATGTCTCCGCTGCCGGCCAGAATCCGCCCCTGCACAATCAGATCAGCAGTCCCCCCGACTGCGGTGAGTTCGATAGCGGCAGCTCCCTGCGCCTGAACGGCGCTGGGACTGGTATTCAGGATGGTAATCGTCCCACCAGCGGTCAGCGTGATCTCGCCGGTGGCGGAGACACCGGTCTGCTTCAGTTCGGTGATCGCAACGTCATCCCGTTCCACCAGATGAATGTGACCGCTGGTGGAATTGGTGACAGTCAGTCGGGTGACATCGGTCTGAATCGCAGGGCCAGTCGCTCCGATCCCCGTCGCGGCACGCAGAACGGTCCCCGCTCCCACCGCTGCGGCCGTGACATGCGGATTCAGGCTGCTCCAGCCGGTGATGGCTCCAGACTGGCTGGTGAGACTGACTGCCGCAGCAGTGGCATTCGCGGTGCGAACCTGTCCCAGACGGAGATCTCCCTGAGCGAGGAGTGTGACGGTGCCGGTCTGTGCTCCAATCAGGGTTGCGGAACTCTGGGCCAGAATCTGACCGTTCACCGCCGTGAGTTCAATGTTTCCTGAACCGCTCTGCTGGACCACATTCGTGATCGTGACATCACTCGCTTCCGCGATCCGGATATGGCCGCTCGTGGAATTGGTGACATCCAGCGTGTCGACATCCACTTCGAGCAGGTTCAACGCACCAATTCCCGTCGCGGCCTGGAGTGTCGTCAGGGCGCCGGTGCCGTTGGCGTCAATGTTCAGAACCGTATTGTTTGCATCCAGAATGGCACCGGTCTGACTGACAACACGCACCGCCTGGCCATTCGTCAGACTGCTGACGAGCAGTCCCAGAGTGAGATCTCGAGCCGCTTCCAGAATGATGTCCCCGGTTCCCGAGCGGAATTCGGTTCCGTTCCCCATCGTCAGCACACCATCGGTCGCGGTGACAGAAATGGTTCCCCCCTGGCTCGACACATCCCCGTTCACTCCAAAGGTGACGCTGTCCTGTCCCGTGAGAGTGACATTCCCGCCGTTTGATTCCACGCCGCTTTGGACGCTGAGAATCGCCCCGGCCTGCTGGGCGGAAAGTGTGATGTCCCCGCTTCCGAGCGTCTGCACGACGACACCGGTTCCGTTGCTGACGGTGATGTTCCCGTCCGCCGTCAGCAGAATGTCTCCTGCCAGACTCTGCCGCAGGTTCAACACGGTGAGGGCATTCGATTCTGCGATCTCGATGTTGCCGGATGTCGAGTTCAGTGCATCAAGCCGTGACAGGTCGACGTTGAGGGGGCTTCCGTCCCCGATCCCGGTTGCTGCCCGCAGCGTGGTCTGCGCAGTGGTGGACGTGGCCACAATGTTGAGTCCGGTCGCGAGACCGTTGGTGATCGCCCCCTGGACACTCGTGACGGAGACAGCGCTGGCTGTTCCGTTCGTGGTGCGTAACTCACCCAGTTGAATGGTTCCATCCGCTTTCAGCAGGATCGCCCCAGTTCCAGCATTGATCACCGTTCCGTCAGCCATGGTCAGCAACCCCGTGGTCGCTGTAATGGAAACGGCACCAAGGTTCGACGTGACATCACCATCGACACTCATTTCCACCGAGTGTCCGGCCGTCAGCGTGATGGCTCCCCGATCGGACTGAATCTGACTGTTCAACAGAATGTCCGCACCAGCGTCCTTCGTTTCCAGCGAGATGGTGCCTGTCGAATTTGTTTGAATCACCACGGTATTCCCCTGATCGACGGTGATGGTTCCACTCGTCGAAATCAGAGAAATGTTTCCGCCACCGGTTGTCTGTTTGAGAGACGTCACCGTGACGGAATCTTCTTCCGTGATCAGCACGTTTCCGCTGCCGGTGTTGGTGACATCCAGTTGGTCGGTTCGAACTTCCAGGCGATTCGCAACACCGATGCCGAGAGCGGCGCTGAGCACCGTCACGGCATCCGCGCCGTTGGCGTCGATATTCAGGTCATCTCCATTGGCATCCAGAATGCCGCCGGTTTGACTGACAACACGCACGGCCTCGCCGCTCGCCCGCGTACTTTTCAACAGGCCGATCGTGGCCCCGGTTCGTGCCTGAGCGTGGATCTGCCCTGAACCGGCGTCAATTTTGACACCGTTGTCCATCGCCAAAGCCCGACCGGCGATGACGGTAACCGGACCCGCTTCCGCTACGATGTCACTTCTGAGAGTCAGATCAGAATTGACGCCGGATGCTTCGAGAAAAATCGAACCGGTTCCCTGTGTCTCGACCGCGACGCTGCTGCCGTTGTTGACGGTGATCGTCCCCGCCGCCACGACATGAATGTCGCCGGCGGTCAGCTGTCTCAGATTGCGAATCGTGATCGCGTTCGTTTCCGTCAGTTCAATGTTCTGACCGGCACCGTTTTCGGCATCGAGAATCGACAGATTGACTTCCAGCGCATCGCCGTTCCCGATTCCCTGAGCCGCCCGCAATGTGGTCACGGCACTCGCGCCGGTCACGATGAGATTGTCTGCAGCGCCGTTTCCATCCAGGATTCCTCCTGTCAGGCTGCTGATCGACATGGCATTGGCCGTGTTGTTCGTCGTCGTCAGCTGCCCCAGCGAGATATCCCCGTACGCCTGCAGTGTGATCGTCTGATTTCCGGATCCGACGTTGACATTCAGCAGGATGTCCCCCTGCTGACTGGTGATGTCGACAGTGCCGTTTGTGGTCGAGACATTTCCGCCAATTGAAACCGTGCCGTCACTGACGATCTTCACGGCTCCTGCTGCCGTGATGGTCGACGTGGTGCCGCTGATGGTCGTGGTGCCGGTACTGGTCAGGGTCACTCCTCCGACGCCGACACGGATGTTGCTCCCGAATTGAATCTCGTTGCCGGTCACGGTCAGCCCGCGCAGATTCGTCGCTGCCCCGACGGCTCCGGAGAATGTGACGTCCCCATGATCCCCGCTGACGGATGACGCATTGACCGTCAGCGACAAAGTGTTTGACGAGGCATTGACAGGCCCGGTGAACGTGACGTTCCCGGCCGCCAGCGCCGCATTGGAACTGGTTGTCGTGACGATGACGTTCTGACGGACAGTCGTCGCTCCGTCCAGTGCGATCGACTTCCCGTTCGTCGTGAGATTGCCGTTGAGTTCGATGGCGTTCGCCTGAATCTCAACCTGGGACTCCACCCCCCCGGACGCTCCGAGTGTCTGCAGGACCACTGAAAGCGAATTCCCGTTCGTATCCGCAATCGTGAGAGTGTCATTCAGCGCACTCTTCAGCACATACAAGGTGTCACCGGCATGGGCAGTTGCATTCGCGACAGTCGCCCCATCCCACACCCCGGAATTCAGGCGAAAGATGTAAACGGCTTCCGCCCCGGCATTCAGGGAGTCGACATCATAAACCCCTTCACTGACGTTGACAGACGTACTCGTGTTGTCAAACGCATTGAGTGTGAGCTTGCCGGCATCCAGCAGAAAATCCGCATCGAGGACAATTCGTTCTTCAAGCTGTCGTACTCCAATCGTCGGACGATGCCGGAAACGGCTTGCCACCGGCTGTGCTCTGCCCGAAAACGGGCGCCACCTCCAGAGAGTTGTCCAGATCTTGAAGACGAGATCCATGAATTAATGAATCCTTGAGGAAATATCCGGCAGCGACGGAAAATTCTGTCATCCTGACAACTTGACCCGTCAGATTCTAATCGATCGCTTCGATTTGACACCATCGCTGATTCAGGAGAATGCACACTGAATCGATTCACGGGATCCTGTGTGCTGCAGGCAGGGTGATCTGGCGAAAAATGTGCCGCCGCCAGAAAACTGTGCCGCCGCCACTGGTGTCCAGCGAATCTCAAATGAGAGGAGTCCGCCCCTCGACCGTGGATTCGATTTTTTTTGCCCGCAATCCCACGAAGACGCCCGATTCTGATGAATGATCAGTAAGATTTCGCCTGACCGCGGGATAGAACATCTCTGATGGTTTGCCACGGACTGACCAGAAAAATTCCCGCTTCCTCGCGGGAAACGCCGAGGGAAGCGGCCGCAAAGCTTGTAGGGATTAGTCAATCTGTACCGGCAAGGGAGAGATGTGCTTTGTTTTCAGCGGCCTCCGGTTCGATGATAACTGATGTGACGCGATGTCGGGCCGGGGTGGTTTCTGATCGAAAATCGTCGACGTCACCGGCAGAAAGCAGCAGAATCGACGCGAAATTCTGACGATTCTCTGTCTTTTCCGTCCCGAAAACCGGCCTCAACAGCGTGGTCAGATCGCAAGTAGCTTTCATCCGGAAGACGGCGGAAATTGTCATGCGGGACAGGAAATCGATTGCCGGAATTCTCGCTTTGGCCGCCTTCACAGGGATTGGAGTCGGACAGAACGATCTCGTTGCGGCACATTCTCCGTCTGTGGAACAGATTTTCGCTGACAACATCGCATCCACCGGCCAGCTGCCAGCCCTCCCATCCGATTCGATTTCTCTTCAGGAGACGGCGTTATGGCAAACGGAGATGGATCCGCTGGAACTGCCATCGGTTGAACTCCCTTCCCTGGCAGCGGCATTCATCCTGGAACTGGAATGTGGGGAAACGCTGGAATGCGCGGGGGAATCCTCGGAAGCGGCAGGTTCAGATCATCATCACCTGGACGAAAACCCCATTCCGCTTCCACCGACCGGATCACCAATTCCGCCAGAGGTTCGCAGCGACTCAGTCCCCCCTGTGACGACAGGCACACCAGAAAGCACACTGACAGAAAGCACGCCGGCGGAAAGTCTGCTGACGGAAAACATGCCCCCTGCGGCAGCAGACACCGTGACTCCGGTCGAGTTCTCCCCGTTCTCGCCATCGGTGACGGAACTCGCGATTCCATCTCTGTTTGAAGCGTCGATGCCTGAGATTCCCAGTCTCCTTGAACCACTGGCGATGCTGGAGGTCGAATCTCTGACTGGAAACGCATTGCCTCCCATTCCGACGGTGGCCGCGGTTTTCGGCGACATCCCGCCCATCCCTGCTTCGCCCGGTGTTCAGGATCCATCAACAGACGCCCCCGTCGACTCCGATTCGGATTCCCTGTTTGTGAAGCGGTTCGACGAACTCAATCGTCCGCTCTCTCGCATCCATGTTGGATACCCCGGCGACAATGGACCGATGCCGCAGAATCTCGCCGCAAAGGATGCCCCTGAAGCGCCGAGACAACTGCTGTGGGGGGGAGACGGTTGGGTGGAATCCCGCCCCAATCGCTATCCCGTGGTCTTCACATATCAGCCATTGTATTACGAAGAGCTCAACCTGGAACGCTGCGGTGAAGGACACGGATATCTGCAGCCGTTGTTTTCCTCAGCGGCGTTCGTGAAAAACACGATCACTCTTCCCTATCAACTCGTCGTCTCGCCACCGCGATCGGAAGTCGTCACTCCGGGAGACTGCCCATCCTGCTACCGCTTCCCCCATTCGGCAAAGTGATCGTCGAAGTCAGTGATCGTTGAAGGTCGTCGACTTGCATTCCTCGCAGAGCTGGGACGACACTGAGGGGGACACACTGTCTGGATGGGAGGAGGATTTGACCAGTGTCATTCCGCCGCCTCTGATTCGCACGTACCGCCGGCCTCTGATTGAGACGCGAATGGAATGCTGGATTTCGACCGTTACTTCCGACGCCGAGCCGACCGTTCTTCGCGAGAACAGCTCGCGCCGATTCTCGAATCGATCCGTCGCCACCATGGACTGACTCTCTTTCCCGGGCAGATTCTGGCGGGAGAAACTCTTCTGTCTCCCGCGATTGCCGAGATGGCAACCGGTGAAGGGAAAACCGCCTCTTCCCTGTTGGCGATCGTCCGTGCTGTCACGTCCGGGCAACGTGTGTTTGTGGCCACCGCGAACGACTTTCTCGCTCGACGCGACGCCGATTTCGCAGAACCGGTGCTACGGGATTTCCAGGGAACAGTGGGCTGCCTGCAGGGGAGTTCCACGTTCGAAGCCCGGCAGGCCGCCTACCGCCGGCAAGTGGTTTACGGAACCATGAAAGAGTTTGTCTTCGATCATCTGCGCGACCGCCTCGCTCCATCCCGCCCGGCAATCCAACCTCTGGCGGAGAGAATTCTGATTGACGAAGCGGACAGCATTCTGATCGACGAAGCCGTCACTCCCTGCGTGATCTCCGGCACGTCTCAAGTCTTTCCTGACGCCGTCCGGCATTGCCTGGCATGGGGAGCCCGACACTGCGATCAATTCACAGAAGGCAGCGACTTTCTGGATCAATCCGGCCAGGGAATCATTCTGACTCCAACCGGTCGGGCAAAAGTCGGAGGGTTCCCGCTCCCGCCAGAAGTGTCCCCACTGACCTTGGGGGAAATTTTTCATTGGCTCGAATTGTCTCTCCTGGTCCAGCGGCGGTTTCGGCGCGGGGTCCATTATGTCGTGCGGGACGGCAATGTCCTGATCGTGGATGAATCGACCGGGCGCGTCGCCGAAGGCCGCCAATGGGGGCACGGCATTCATCAGGCTGTCGAAGCACGAGAAGAACTGAAACTGACTCCGGCGAGCGAACCCCGGGCGATCATGACCATTCAAGAGTATGTCCGGCGCTTCTCACGGATCAGCGGAATGACCGGAACCGCGATGGAAGTCCGGCACGAGTTCCGCTCGACGTTCCGTCTGAGAACCCGAATCATTCCGCTGCATCGGCCGTCCCGCCGCCAGCACGCCCCGGCGATCACAACGCGAACGAAGGAAGACAAGCTGCAGAGAATACTGGAGGAAATTCACCAGGTCCATGCGGCAGGACGTCCGATCCTGATCGGAACCCGGACGATCCGTGCCTCTCAGGAACTCTCAGAACGCCTGACAGATCAGCGCCTGCCGCATGTGGTTCTGAACGCCCTGAATCCTCACGAAGAACATCCCATTATCGCAGAAGCAGGCCAGCCTGGTCGAATCACGGTGGCCACCAATATGGCCGGTCGAGGAACAGACATTCGGCTTCTGGGAGACTCGGAATCGCGTGGCGGGCTGCATGTCATTGGCAGTGAACTGCACTCTGCGGCGCGAATCGATCGCCAGTTCGCTGGACGAAGTGGCAGGCAGGGAGATCCCGGCAGCTTCCGTCAATTTCTCTCAATGGACGATGACAATCTGACGGCAGCCTACGGGGACGAACTTGCCAGTCGGATCCGGACACGGAATCAGAAAGCCGCTCCTTCCCCCAATCTGCTGTATCTGGCTCAGCGACGGATCGAACGCCAGGCAGCCGGTCGCCGTGCCGAGATGTGCCGCCGGCAATCTCAAGAGGTGGACCTGTTGCATTCGCTCGGCGTGGACCCGGTTCTGCACCCCGTTTCAGAATTTTGAGTCCGCCTTCTTCATCAGTCTCCAATCACCTTCCGACCGCCTGCCCCTTCGATGCCACAGGGAAGCCGGACGTTCTGGCAATCACTCTTCTACCTGCAGGATGTGCCTCCCGCCATCGTGCCGGAGGTCCTCACACAGTTGGCACAGTTGGCAGCCTTCGACACAACGGAGCTCACCTGGAACCGTTTCTGCCCCCATCCAGCGGACGGGGACGGTTCGCTTCACATTCGCTCATGCAACGGGGAATCAGAATCATCCCTCCTGTTCACAAAGGTGCGTACCACGTCGAAAACATACCTGTCAAATGAAGTGAAATCGATGCGTTTCTACAAGATCTCAAAAGCCTTTTGTTTCTAGTAAATACAATTAATGTCTGAATTTACAACAATTCGTTTTCTTCATGTGTTTGTAGAGTTGTGGAATTTAAATTGACAACTCATTCCTAATTGGTACGATCCACGTGTTCGTTGACAATACGGCAGGTGGAGTTGTCATGGCACGTCCGGATTTGCTTTCACACGATTCCGCCACCCGACTCCACGAAAGACGACTGGCTTCCTGTCCGTTCAAGAATTTTTGGGTTCGCGTATTTTGCTTCCGCGGCGACTCCCATCTGCCAGTGAAAACCTCGCTTCAATCAGACTCCCGGGCATCGACACTCGGTGCCTTCCGTCGTTCAAACCTGCCAGTTCCATCCCCCAATCGTAAAGGTGAATGATGCGTTGTTTGAAATCCGTTCTTGCGGCGACCGCAGTCATCTGCTGCTACCTGACAGGCCCCGTTGGGATCTCGCTTGCCGAGGATTCTTCTACGAAAGCGTCCGTCGAGACGATTCGCGTCTGGGATCAGGGAAAACATCAGGCCTTCACGGATCTGGTGTTTTACAAGGGGAAATGGCTTTTGACGTTCCGCGAAGGAGCGGGGCACGTCTCAGGTGACGGCGGACTGCGCATTCTCTCCTCGAGCAACGGGCAGGATTGGACGCCAGCGGCCTTCGTTCAGATGGCGGACTTCGATCTCCGCGATCCGCATTTTTGCGTGACGCCAGAAGGGAAGTTGATGCTGTACGGAGTTGCAGCGATCCACAAGCCCCGCACTCCGGAACACATGACCTACGCCTGGTTCTCCGACGATGGAATCAACTGGAGTGAACCGCATCCAATCGGAGAAAAGGATTACTGGATGTGGCGGATCGAATGGCACAACGGCACGGCTTATGGAGTTGCCTATCGGTGCAACACCAAAATTCCAGCGGAGCAGATTCTCCGCCTTTACAAAAGCGTTGACGGCACTCACTTCGAAGTCGTTGTCGACAACATGGGAATGACAAGCTACCCGAACGAAAGCGCCATTCTGTTTGACAAAGACGGGACGGCCCACGTCGTGCTTCGCCGTGACGGAATGACTGGAGCTGACGGGCAACTGGGGACTGCAAAGCCTCCTTACACGGAGTGGAAGTGGGAGAGTCTCGACGTGCGAATCGGCGGACCGCAGGCGCTCGAACTTCCTGACGGTCGCATTGTGGTTGCCAGCCGAAAATACGGGAAGACTTCAACGACCAACCTCTTCTGGCTGGACCTGAAAAGCCACAGTTTGACCGAGTTTGCGGAACTTCCTTCTGGCGGCGACACCAGCTACCCGGGACTCGTGTTCCGTGACGGCACCCTCTGGGTCAGCTACTACGCCTCACATGAAGGAAAGACCAACATTTACCTCTCTCGCGTCAAACTCCCGCAGCAGAAATAGACACGCCTGACAGTTGCGGAGCGTTCCCTTGAGACGGGTGTGACCCCCAAGGGAACGCTGTTGATGAGTCGCCAACGCCATGAATTGGCTGACACTCGAATTTGGCGGACACTCAGCGGGAAGAGCCGAGGACTTGCTGTCTGGTCGGATCGCCACCAGACGGCGGTTGATCGTCTCCGACATCGACCAGATGCCGAAAGCACGCAGCAGGGTCTGTTTGACATGCTCCGCAATCTCTGCCGCCGCGCAGCCGTTGCGGGTCATCTGGGCAATGTTCCGGTCTCCGGCGTTGGTGGTGAGAAGGAAGATCGCCCGGTCGGCTTGCGCCTTGACTCCCCGCTGGTCCACGATCCAGCCTTCATCAAACAGGTTCAGGAACGGCTTCCAGACATTGGGGTGGGCCTTTTCCGCTTCGTCCAGCAGGAACACGGAATAGGGATCGGCATTGAGTTCATTGATCAGCCGTCCTCCCTGTTCATAGCCGACGTACCCGGGAGGGACCCCGATGATGCCACTGACCTGGGAGGAGATCGTATCTCCTCCGATGACGTCCGTCCCGACCCAGCAGTTCGGTGCCGTGCGACTCAGGTGCACCGTGCCGGTCGGCGGATCCGGCGGGGCGTTGTTGCACAGCCAGATGGGCTGGGAGAACGCATGGGGGAGACAGCCGCAGTCCCTTCCGGTTCCGTAGTGGTAACATGCTAGCGCCACGCTTGTCTCTCGCTTCAAAAACGCTGTTTTTTTGAGCCATTTCGCTTCGACCTGGCTTGTCTCACGCTAGCGCCACACTTGGATCTGGCGCATTAGTGGGTCGATTTGTGGATCGCGCGCTCACTGGTTCGAGGCGATTCCGGCAGTGAACGAAATCTCAGCGGTGCGGTTATGACGCCTCCAAACCGCGGGTTCCCAATACCGGCCTTTTCACTCCCGAAAATCGGTGCCATTGGGGAGTCCAAGCGCGGTACAAGGAATGTGCAATCTGTTTCCACATTACACATTCCGACAATACCGCGATGAGCTTCCTTTTTCACCCCTTGCTGGCCCTGATTGCTTCCGCAACCGATCGGCAACTGGCCCGGTACATCCAGTTCCTCAAGGAAGAGAACAAGATTCTCCGTGCCCGCCTTCCGGGGGTGGTCCACACCTGCCCGGAAGCTCTCGGTCTCCTTCCTGATAGACAAGCTCCGGACGCCTGATCGAGAACGGCGGAGACAAAAATTCCTCCGGGGCATGGACATAGGAATCCACCGGTTTCTTCAAACGGTGTTCAAGACTCGAGCTTGCCCCGTGCGCATTAGGGAGCCCGGCATGATGGCCGGCGATGACATAGGCCAGAATCTTTCCCCAAACAGGAAAAAGTTGAACGGCCCGCTGCGCTCCTGCGGTCGAGTGATCGACATGTGTGTGCTGTTCGAGGTGGGCTTCAAAGCCATTAGCGAACCGCAGGGGTTCGTCGACTTATTGGAGCCCGCCGCATCGATCACCTGGTGTGCCAGGACTTGACCCGGATTTCCAGGAGGGCCGGAGATTGTGCGGACCTGTTGTCGCTCGCAGTGGATCAGGGTGTCCGTGTCATCGGCCTCAATGATCAGGTGGACACCGAGAACGGGACTGGCCGCACCCGACAAGGGTGATGCTGCAACAGCGTCCGACCTGGTCCGATTCAGAGGTCTCTTCAGGAATTGTTCCGGCCGGGGCGAATAACCGACGAGAACAAAGGCGCCGCCATGACTCTGAAAATTCACTCCGTCATCGAAACGGGCATCGATGCAGACAGTCTCGATGCGGCCGAAGATTTTTATGGACGCATTCTCGGTCTGCCGGTGATTCAGAAGGACCCCGATCATCATCTCTTTCTGCAGGTCGGGGATTCCGACGTGCTGCTGGTGTTCCTGCCGGACGCCAGCCGGAAGGGAGACTCACTGCCCGCTCATGGAGCCACGGGACCAGGCCATTTCGCCCTAGGAATTCCCCGACAGGATCTGGACCGCTGGCGGCAGCATTTGACCTCGCATGGCATTCCCATCGAACAGAAAGTCGACTGGCCGCGCGGCGGGAAGTCGCTCTATTTTCGTGATCCGGCCGGGAACCTGGTGGAACTGGTGACTCCCGGCATCTGGGGCCTGCCGAGTGGTTGGTGAATCTTCTCTCAATTGAAAAGAGTCTTGGGAGAAACTCTTCGGCGATACGACACTGTCTTTCGAGTGTGTCTTTCCAATTGCGATCGAACTCATTTCCAGCTGGAATCTCAAAAGACTTCGACTTCACGAACGCTTGTGGAGCCGGATCACCCTCCCACGAGCATCGTCAGTCTCACGAAGCTGATCTGCGTGCGAGGCTTGACTGTAAACTCCTGATCGAGGCTTTCCGCCTGCTGATCGTCAATCAGGATGAAAAAGCCGTTTCGCTCATAAGCCTCGATCGCCTTTTCGAATTGAGGTTTCCAATCGATCTGGCGGTGCTGTTTGAGGCGATATTCCTGTCGGGGGCCGTTCAAGACCCGTTCCGTATCGGTCGGCTGCACCAGCCCACGGAAGATGCGTTCGTTCTCCCTGCGGTTGAAGTCCTGCACCTCCTGATAGACCCGTTCGCGGATCAATTCCCGGACCGTGATCTGCTCGGAAGGGAATTCCAGCGGAATTTCGTGGTAGACATCTCCGGTCGCGGTTTCGTCACGAACCGTAATGGTCACACTCATGGCTTCTCCTCTCGCTATTAGGCGTCAATCTGCCGTGTGATGGTCGAATCTTTGATCTTCGTGTCGTCGGCCAGGAGCAGTGCCTTGCTGATGATGATCGACAAGGTCGAATCCCCCTCGAACGGAAGATACAAATCTTCCTGGCTGGCCTTCGCCTGGGCATCCGGCACAATGCACAGGTACTGGTCGTTCGGCTCCATGAGGATATTGCCGGATCCCATGTGAATCTTGTAAGTCCGCTTGTCACCACGAACGACCAGGAAGCGGTCGTTGAAGGAACACCGATTGGCAATTTTCAGACGGGGGATCAACCGTTCCAGCACCTGCTTGCGGGTCGCCGCCGTCCCCGACAACTCGCCAAACGAGTAGTCCTGCCAGTAATCACGATAGCGGCCCTGCGGTCCTCCATCCTGCCAAGTCGGGTCATTCCCGACGGAACCGACGCCGACGAACAGGTCGACGTCACGCATGATTTCCGAGAACACCAGCGGCGGGACGTCTTCAAGCGGCAGCGGTTCGTTGATGTCGGCCTGCCCCGGCCCTGCCGCACGGCTTTCGTATCCCCCGCCTCCTGCGTGAGCATAGTTGATCGCCGCCTCGGAACGATAGAACCGAACCTGATCCGTCGCCAGCCGCAAATAGGTCCCCGAGTCATTGGTATCCACTCCGTAGTCCTGACCGATTCCCTCAATCCAGAACTCGGCCCGTAGCCCCCAGCCAGGGAGTTCCTTCGTGGCCGGAGGATAAGCGTCGTCGACCATCAGTCGCAGTTTGTTCTTCCAGCCACGGGCGGCACACAGGGCGTTGAACTGATGCTGCCGGATAATGTGGGCGGCGAAGCGATTGGAATAGGTTCGGGTATTCCGCTCGGCATCGGTGAGGAGATATACCTCACGATACGCCTGCTTGAACGGTTGTGTCATGCCGAGTTCCTCCAACCGGCGGCGCCAGGCGATGATTTCGTCGATGTTCCGGCCCACCGGATGCCACAGGGTGATCTCCGATGTTTTTCCATATGCGATCAGCTTCCCCTCAATGTCGGTCGGGGTTCCATTACTGAAGAACGCCGAGACACCGTCAACGCACCACAACAGCCGCTGCGCGATCGTGCCGACCAGAGGATGATCAAGGTACCGCTCGCGCCAGTCCGAAATCGGCCAACTCTTCTGGAGCAGGAACATCCCGTCAATCCGGTCGCGCTGCGCCGGCAACATCGACTGGATGTCCTTGAGTGACTGCTGTAACTCCTTCAGGTCTTCCTTGTGTTCGCTTTTGACCTTAGCTGGAACGGATTTCAGTGACTTACCGTTGGCATCGAACCATTTTAGGGCCGCATCCGAACCGGTGACCAGCAGTTCCGCACGGTAAGTCCCGAGTTCCGTACTGAACCGGCCGACTTCCTCCAGTCCGTAGGAAGGGACGCCGAGTTCTTCGATCTGGTCCCGTGGAAGTCCCAAGACGTTAGCCGCCGCATCGAAGGCTTTCTCGATTTCCTTCTGGGCGGTTCCGAACTTGACCCGGACTTTCAACATGGCCAGTTGCCCGACCGCCTCCTGTGTGCCCACTTCGGACAGGGCATAGACGGCGGCATTGCCGACTTTCACGGCGCGCGGACCGACTCCCGGTACCTTTTTGTAGGCCGAAAGGGCCACGGACGTGACAGCACGAACCAGTTCTTCCTGCTGCGGCAACAGGGGGACACACCACAGCAGGCCACGTAGACAGTCGGCGTTCTCTGGATGAATCGTATCGCTGGAGCCGCGCGTGTCCCCGGCATCGTTTCCCAACTTGCGAATGGTTTGCCCTTGCGCCACCAGCGGGAACCAGCGCAGGAGCGCATCACTCACCTGTCCGGCACCAATCGCCTGGACATGCTGCCCTGCGGTTTTCAACCATTTGGCGGAGGGGCGCGAACCGGTCGCCGTCAATGCCTGCCGAAACAGTGAGTACCAGAGCCCTCGTTGTGAGGCGTCGCGTTCCGCGATGTCCGCATTCACCGCATCGGTCCAGGCCTCACCGGGAACGAGAACGAACGACGCCCCGTCGTTGATCAACGTGGTCAGAGTCGCAACTTCCTCCGGTGGATTTCCCAGGGGAGGACCTGAGATCAGGGATGTTCTGAAGAGAGAAAGCACATAGCGTTCTCCTTCCGTCAGGGGAGATTCTGCAGCGGCCTCCGTCGCGGCCTGAATCAACTGCGAGGAGGCCGCACTGATGTCGTTGCGAAAAAAGACATTGGATAACTGGGAGAGATAGAGTAACAGGTCAAAAACTCCATCACGATCCACTTCGAACTCAAGCTGCAGTAACGTCTTTGCTGCTCCAGCCGTTGTATAGCGGGATTGCCAGACCCGAGTCTCGCTCAGGTCCATCCTTGATGGGAGCAGCGAGTTCACATGCCGTTCCGCCGCGGCAAGCAGGAGTCGTCCCAGAGCCTTCGGCTCCAGTTTCCGACCGGTTCTTCCCGTTTCAAGGTCATTGAACTTGGGGTGATAGTAATCCTGAGAGCCAATAGCTTCATTGAAAATCCCGCTCAACATTTCATGTTCGACACGGAGCGGAGAATCGTCCCGCAATGAAAACTGGTCCGGCTCAATGAGCGTTGTCGCAAGGATCTCTTCGATGGGAAGGATGTTCAGGAGACGTTTGATCGCGTCGAGGATGGTCGGTGCCCCGGAAGGAGCAGGATTCGGTACCGGTTCGACCGGACCATTTGACTCGGACGGGCTCTCCGACCGGTCATGGACATAGAGCTGTTCAACCGTCGTTCCATATTTCTTGTTGTCCTTGTGATGCCCCGAGCGAAGACGCAACGCGAATCGTTTCATCCTGTCGAGTAACTCATCATCAATCGTGTTTGCGGAAACGAATCGTTCGAGTGCCCGAACAATCGGACCAATAGGGGCAAAATACACGGAATGGTTCTCTTCATCACAACACCATGTCAATAACGCCAGCAGGTCCGCTCCATCGAACGGAAGGTTGCGGCGCATCAGCGTGCTGACGACTGCTTCCGCCTGACGCCGTCGCCCCCAGACCTGATTCCAGCCCGGAGAAAAATGGGCATTACTGCGTTCAAATTCATTCGTCCCTTGCGCACGGATTTGCGATGCCTGTTGATCCCAATAGCTCACCTGAGTAACGGCCGCCATCACATACCGCCGCGACTGCTCCGGATCACCGGCCAGCAATGTCTGGCCGCTGGGAACCTCCTTGAGATTCAAGTCCTTGTAGTAATTGTGCTCGCCCAGAGTGCCGATCGCCTCTTCGATCCATGTGGAGACAGCGGCATGCTCCTGAACCAACGGATCATCCGGGGCGGAAACAAACGGTTTGATCTTGGGAGATTTCGCCACAGGAGAGCCCTCATGGAATTGCCGAACCGAAGATGCCGTTCCTTGTTTGCCGTTTGAGGGCATCATAGCTGCGGCAGCCGATACCGGTCCACCTGTGCAACGTGCTGGAAGCGGACGAAATATTCCAATTGCATGCCATCTCGCCAATCCATTGGCGATCGTCTTGCAGACGTCGATCTGAATCCGGTTTCGGTGCCGTTGTCAGGCAGAATACCCGCTGCAGGAGCCATCAGTGTGGCTGATCTCGGTTGTTCAACGCTTCCCATCCGCGTCCACCCAAACTGCGGGAGATCGCAGAACATCTGGGGACGAATGTCATGATGGCGAAACGGGCTCTCGCACTGGGGCGTCAGTTACGCGCGGCGGGTCTGACCGATCCCTTTGTCCCCCTGACGGAGAAGCCGGAAGGGGCCTCTCGCTGGCGCTATGAACGGGCCGGCTAATGATCCCCCTCCCCGTGTCGAGGCTCCCCAGGCCGGCATGCTGCCGGCCTGGGGAGCTTTTTTTATCCCTCGGACAACCGTCTCTGAGGTTGCCGAGGGCTGCTGGCTGCCACTGCCGCACGGCCGTCATGACCTGTCAGCGAACCCCGACCGGAGGCGCGGCACGAAGCATCCGAAGTCAAGGGACCGCATCGCTCCTCAATTGCCTCCTCAATTGCCGGCGGGCTCCGTACGGGACGGGGCCCGCTGGCCCCGGACAATCACCACACCGGTCCTGCGCGGCGTCTGCTCACCCGGGGCACTGCAGTCACCTCTCGATGCCAATGACAGCCCTTCCGCCGCGCCGGACAACACCTGTCACAACAAAGCGAATTTTCGGAAAGTGCCGGATGGCAGATGCGCTAATCTCGCTTCCTGGTGACATTTCGTATCATATTGAAATTTAACAGATTACGACGAGACAATACCATGCCGGACAGGTTCTTCGGGCAATGGAACGCAGAGATGGAGGAATCGGGGGCCTTACCAGGTCGCGAGTGCAGCGCGTTTCCAAGTGTTGGTCGCAATGCAGCCCGGTCCGCCAGTTCCTTGAAGTTGTCAGTGAGTGCAATGCCCCCGGCACCGGTGGCGCCGTCTACAACATCGAGTCCTTTGTAATCCGTCAATGTCGCCATGGAAGTACTCCTGTCAAAAAAGGAAACGTCAATCTGCTGAACAGAGGTGATTCGCTTCGTGTCAGGGATTCCGGGGGGCAGCAACCTGTCGTTCCAGTTCGTCCGCGATGAGTTTGCGGATGATTCGGCCTCCTTCGCGGCCTTGAGCCTGCTGGTTCAGCGCATGCCCCTGCCGGCCGATGGATTCCAGGACGTCCTGCGGGAACCGGAGCGGTGTCTGGCGT
>Ga0182736_1001594_pt1 | contig 20888 bp, 20 predicted proteins | sample eDN5th30CKraftBY_FD_128882 | JGI IMG/M metagenome (GOLD analysis project Ga0182736, IMG submission 128882) | Enriched backyard soil microbial communities from Emeryville, California, USA - eDNA 5th pass 30_C Kraft BY (version 2) (version 2) | ecosystem: Environmental > Terrestrial > Soil >... | reverse complement strand
TTTAGGACAAACGTGATACTCCAACACTTCAACAGACAACAAAATTGTACTGTAAAATTAAAATGGAGATATTTCGACACCTGTTCAGGACGACAAATCCGTAATGGTCACCTTATTATTATGTTTGTAAAACTTACGAAACGAGAAATATTTACCTCCGGAAGTTGTTGCTTTTCTTCGTTATCTATTTCATTGAGAATCGATGATATTTTGACTATCGGAAAATACCTGCAATCCAGAAGATTTTATTACCAGAATAATCTGACAATCATTTATTCAATTACTGGATAAAGATATAGTTTTACTGCGTATATTTGCGTTGGTATTTCAGAAAATGTACGAGTTAAACGCTCCCAGTTAGTGGTTATTTATCCAAGTTAAAATATACAATGATACAATCTAATTTTCCATGGGTCGAATCTCCATTTTTCGACAAAATATTAAAGACAAAAACACTCAATCCTGAGCAAAAAAAAATAGCTGAAGATTATCACGAAAACGGTTTTGTGGCATTATCTGACTTCATTCCCTTGGAATTGATTGACCGTGTCAGAAAGGATGCTGAGGAAAAAGGGTTTAACAAAGATTTTCCTATCAAAACTTACAGAGATGAACAACGCGTGCAGGATTTTTGGAAGGCCTCGAAAGCCTGCCGTGAAGTAGCTTCTTACCAACCAATTCTTGATGTACTTTCAATGCTTTACGGCCGTGAATCCTTTCCTTTTCAAACACTAAACTTTATTGTTGGAAGCCAGCAACGCGCACATTCTGATACAATTCATTTTAGCTCTTTGCCTGCAAAGTTCATGTGTGGTGTTTGGGTTGCACTTGAAGATGTCACCGAAGAAAACGGGCCATTATTTTATTATCCAGGTTCTCACCGGTTACCTGAATATAATTTTTCGCAAATCAAGGAATCAGCTAAAAGCTCATCCTATGGAGATTACCCTGAATATGAAGATTTTATCGAAGCAATAGTTGAGGTTAGTTCATTGGAGAAAAAAATCTTTTATGCTAAAAAAGGGGATGCTTTAATCTGGTCAAGTAATATTTTGCATGGCGGTTCTCCAGTACTTAGGCCAAACTCAACAAGGTGGTCGCAAGTTACGCACTATTTTTTTAAGGATTGCTATTATTACACTCCTATGCTAAGTAATATGGTAACTGACGAATTAAATCTCCGGAATAATTTAGTGAATATTGCAACAGGTGAAAAAGTTACCCCTAACTACAATGGGCAAAAATTAAGTTATCTGAAAACAAATAAAACCCAGTATATCTTCAACAATGCTGGTGAGAAAACACAAGGAACACTTAACCTGCTAATCAGAAATTTATTTAAAAAGAACAAATAGATTAGATCGAGATAAGACGGAACTGCAATTGAAACGATTACACTTTCGTCTATCTCTTTTTTACATGGTGAATAGCAACAAACCAAAATCAATAGTAACTACCCTTTGTCTTTATAATAGATTTTCCTTGTAAAATTAAGTCTACTTAGTATCGATTTTCTCAAGATACGTCTATCTATAATTTGCGGGTAATATCTGAATAAAAAAACAAAATACCTCATTCCTTTTTGTTTCTTTTTTCTCCTCATAAACAGCGAATAGATGTAATCTATTTCTTTTTTATTAGAAAGCCATTTCCATTTTGATACATACTCCAACCAATCATAATTAACATCAAATATTTTTCCACTCCCCTGTTCAAGCAAAGGGCTTGTAACGTTGCTTAAATGTTGTCGATAATACACTAAGATATCGGGTATGTACTTCATTTTATTAAAGTTACTGGCAACAAAAGCCAACCACCAATCATGGTAAAATCTAGAATCGAATGGTAACGCATATTTTAGCAATTCCCTTCGAAACAAAATCTCATGCCCAGACACACGGTTAACACATAAAAAATCCAAATTAGATTGGTTGTTATGCATTTGAAAAATGTCAGAGGCTTTAATATTTAAAGATTTTCCATCGCTGTTAATGAACAAGGAATCGTGATATATCAACATATGCTCTCCAATATTATGATATTGGACCAACAATTTATTACTCATCCAAAGATCATCTTGATCTGCTAATGCAATAAGCTCTCCCTCGCACATTTCAATGGCGTATTCAAAATTTTTTGTAAACCCCTTATTCTGTTTATTTTTATAGAGTTTTATGTTAAGATCCTTATATTTATAAATAAATTCGTTCAAAATATTTAAGGTATTGTCTGAAGAATTATCATCAACAATAACGATCTCATAATTGGAGTAAGATTGGCCTGCCAAACTTTCAAGTTGTTCATTAAGATACTTTTCTCCATTATAGGTGCACAAAGCGATTGATATTAATGGATAGTGCTGTTCCACAAATAGACTCATAAGCGTTTTGAATAAAGGCCCCAGATATTTTTAAATATAAAATTTAGTTTACTAAAGTATGGCTTTTTCAAAAAAACGAAAACTGAATCGTTAAGCTTGAGCAATTCAAAAAAGAATGAAGGTATAAAAAATACTCTCAAGCGCTTGTTGGATAGCTCATATAATCGTTTAATTTCGCTTGGACATTTACGATTATATTTAAAAGATGAAGCTGCCCACAATAGTTTAGTCTGCTCTCTAATAGTTGATGACCTTCGGAAAATTGAGCGTTTAACTTTCTCGTTTTCGGTCTGTCTCCTCCTTAATAAATCCGTTGCATTGGTGTCATGAAGTCGATATTTTACCAAAATTTCATCTGTAAAATCAATTGTTCCTAAATTAGTAGCGACAAATGCCATCCACATATCGTAAGGAAAAAAAGCAGGGAACGGGAATAGAAAGTTCCTTAAATCGTTTTTAAATAGTACACTATGACCAGAAACACAGTTAAAAAACAAAAAAACCCGTGGATCGCCTCCTCTATAGAAGTTTACAACGTCCGACATCTTCTTATTCATAGATTGGCCACGATCATCGATCATTCCCGAATCATGATAAACCAGCATGTTGTCACCCACCATCCCATAAAGGGTACTGATCTTATTATGTTTCCAAATATCATCCTGATCGGCAAGAGCAATATACTTACCCGAACACCTTTTTATAGCCTCCTCAAAATTTTTTGTTAATCCGATATTCTGCTCATTTTGGAAGTATACTATCCGTTTATCAAAATCAGCATATTTCTTTATTATGTGCAAGGTGCCATCACTGGAACAATCATCTACTATAATTATTTCCAAATTTGCATAGTCTTGATCGATAATGCTTTTAAGTTGAGCATCCAAAAAAACTTCACCATTATACGTGCACATTGCTATCGAAATCAAAGGCAAATGCTTATCTTTTTGGCACACTGGCTCAAAATTCATATTAATTTCTTTTTGTAACTATGTTTAATAACAAAAATATCTAAAACTATGATAAATTTGTTACTTTGGTATATTCAAGTTTCACATCATGATCAGCATCATAACCACCATACATAATCAACTGGATATGAATCGTTTATTCTACAAAAACTTAGTCGAATACACCGATTTTCCTTATGAATTGATTATCGTTGATAATAACTCTACCGACGGCTCCGCCGAATTCTTTGAGCAAAAGGGTGCAATTGTTATAAAAAATCCGCATAACTATTCATATCCTTATACACAGAACCAGGGCATTAAAATCGCCAAAGGAGAATATCTTGCTTTTTTAAATAATGATCTCATTGTTTCTAAAAACTGGGCTTCGAGAATTTTAGCTATTATGCAACAAAAACAGATAGAGATTGCATCTTTCGCCAGCAATGACTTTTTGGAGCAGCAATTCTTCAAAAACTACATTCAACGCCGTTGGAAATATATCAAATATAGCCTGCGCCCGATTATAGGTACCAGCTATCTTTCTTTAAAGGTCATGAACTTCCTGATGTATGGTAACTGGGAAGGCTTTACTGAAAAACGATATGAAAAATTTGGCAATAAAACTATAGAAGGTTTTAGTGGCCCTTGTATCATTATGACAGAAAAGGCGATTCACAAAGTAGGCCTTTGGGATGAGCGTATTCAAGAAGCTGATTTTGATCTATATTTTAGAACAAAAATGCGAAATTTGTCAAACAACGATATACTACCAGTACAAACTGCTCTGGGTATTTATTTTCACCACTACCAACGATTAACATTAAAATCCAAGCCCCGCCCTTTTGCAGATGCCAGCAATATTATTCCGTTAAAGGAAAAATGGGGAAAGCAAATTAATTGGTTGGTAAAGGATATTGGTTCGTATACCTAGTATACTCTAATAATCTGCTTGGTACGTAAAGTTCCCCTTAAAAAAGCCATTACATCCAGCAAGCTAAACCTAGCTTGATTGGATTTTACAATACCTGGATATTGGCTTTTGGCTGTAATAATATCTCCTCTCCTTCTGAAAAATTCGACATAACTTTTCCATATCCAAAAATTACCTATCAACAGCATCGGGAGTAAGTCAACTAATATAATGCGCATGAAATAAATATACAGCTGTGGCCCTTCCATGTGCAAAGCATGTAACATAAATCGGTTACGGAAATAAACCTGCTTTACCCATCTGGCGGTTTTATACTTTTTAGTACTTGCAGACACCTGATGAAAACAGATAGCTTTATGCTCATAGTAGCATTTCCATCCCATGCGCCAAGCCCTCAAACCCAAATCAAGGTCTTCATAATAAAAGGGAGAAAAGATTTCGTTAAACCCACCTATTTCTAGTAATTTCTTACGGTCTACCAACGCATTTGCTCCCGACAAATACGCAGTATAAACCTCGTTATCATTAATGGTATAAAAATGTCTGTTAGTCTTTAACTTACCTCCATAGAGATCTAACATGCGCGCGGCATCTTCTATTTTTTCTCCATTCTTACTCATTATCCTTCCCATTACTCCAAAAGTATCGTCCTTTTGAAAATATTTCCACTGCTCATCAAAATATGCAGAGGTTAACTTCACATCGGAGTTAAGCAACAGCACCAAGTCGTGTTGAGCAACGGCGATACCTTGATTACAGGTAAAAGAAAAACCTCGGTTTTCCTGATTAACAAGTATTTTTATTTTTGGGTAAAGGTCTTGAACAAACTCCACAGAATCATCTGTAGAACAATCATCTACAACTATAATTTCGTAAACAACTCCTGTATGATTAAGTGCTTCAACTGTGTAAGGAAGATATTCTTCCAATAATTTCACACCATTATAGTTTGGAATGATAACAGATATACTTTTATTTACCCGGTGTTCTGTCATTTATTGTCCTTTTTATCTATTATACGTTGAAGCGTTAAACATCGCTACAGTTCATCTAATCTTTTTTAATTTCATCTTCCTTAAAATCCGATTCAATCCTCTATTCGACCTTGCATTTATATACAAAAATCCTGCCACCATCTGCTAATCTGCTTATCCATTCCGTTCGGATAATTCATTCATCATCAGTATGCAACTCATCTCTTAACTCATCTATCTCCCTTCTGTCTCTCTTTGTCGGCCTACCCGTACCTCTATCCCGCCTTAAGACCGGAGCATGAAATGTTGATTTGTACCCATAGGTTTCTTCTACTGGTGTAAGATCTTCATAATAGGCAGCAACCGTTTTAGCATCTGCACGCCGTTCTAATAAGTCTATTACCTTAATCACTTTTTTCTCTATTCCTTTTTGAATCTGGTAGGTTTCGCCTATTTTAACTAGCGCTGAAGGTTTAGTGTTTTGCCCGTTAAGTTTAACTTTGCCCGCTTTACAGGCTTCTGTTGCTAAACTCCGCGTTTTAAAAATACGGATGGCCCATAAATATTTATCTATGCGGAGCTTCTCTAAAGCTTTGGTCATAATAAACAAAAGTAATGTTTTTTACCGAAAGCGTAAAGTGTAGAGCCCAAAGCGTAAAGCCTATTTCAATAAATTTTGCTTTCTTTGTTCTTTATTTATTAATGAAATGACTGCAGAATTAAAAAAACTTGTTGAAGAGGCCTGGGAAGAGCGGCACCTAATAGAATTTAAAGAATACCAAGAGGCTATTGAGACTACCATTTTAAGGCTCGATGAAGGCACTTTACGTGTAGCCGAAAAGGTTGCCGGCCGCTGGCATATTAACGATTGGATTAAAAAAGCCGTGATTCTTTACTTCCCGATACGGCAAATGAATGAAATACACGTTGGGCCATTTGTTTTTCATGATAAAATGAAACTTAAAACCAACTACAAAGAAAAAGGAGTACGTGTGGTACCGCATGGCTTAGCGCGCTATGGTGCTTATCTGGCAAAAGGGGTAATTATGATGCCTTCTTATGTTAACATTGGCGCATATGTGGATGAAGGCACGATGGTTGATACCTGGGCTACCGTAGGTTCTTGTGCACAGATTGGCAAAAACGTACATTTAAGTGGTGGCGTTGGTATTGGCGGCGTACTAGAGCCTGTACAAGCCGCACCGGTAATTATTGAAGACAATTGCTTTATTGGCTCAAGGACGATTGTAGTAGAAGGCGTACGCGTGGAAGAAGAAGCTGTTTTAGGTGCTAACGTGGTATTAACCGCTTCTACAAAGATCATTGATGTAACAAGCGATATTCCACAAGAATATAAGGGTGTAGTTCCGGCTCGTTCGGTTGTAATTCCCGGCTCGTATACCAAAAAGTTTCCTGCGGGCGAATACCATGTACCTTGTGCATTGATTATTGGGCAGCGTAAAGAATCGACCGATAAAAAAACTTCGCTAAATAATGCGCTAAGAGAGCATAACGTGGCTGTTTAAGGGTGATTGATGAAAATTCTGGTAAGGCTTCCTAATTGGCTGGGCGATGTAATTATGAGTACTGCTTTTGTAGATGCTTTAAAAAAGCAGTATCCTCATGCCAAAATTCATCTGATTGCCAAAAAGGAGCTTGCTGATGTTGTAGCTTGCATTGCAGGCATTGACGGCATACATCTTTTTTCAAAAGCAGAAAATCCAGGCACTATGGGTGCTATACGGTTTGGAAGGCAATTAAAGTCCTTCCATTTCGATCTGTTTTTTTCCTTGCCGGATTCGTTCTCTTCTGCTTTAATTGGTTATGCTTCAAAAGCAAAAGAAAGAGTCGGCTTTAAGAATGAAATGCGTTCCTTTCTATTAACAACGAGCTACAAAAAGCCTGTTGGCCTGCACCGTGTAGAAGAATATGTTAATCTATTGGAGCAATATACGCAGACAGAAAGTGAGGTACCCAAGGTCTCTTTAATCCCTGAAAGCTTTGCTGTAAACAGCACCTCATTACTCGTGAATTTTAATTCGGAAGCTTCTTCGCGCCGATTGCCGCTTAAAAAAGCTATTGCACTAACACAAACCATACTTAAAGAATTCCCTAACCGGGATATCGGCTTTATAGGCTCTCCGAAAGAAAGCCCGTATATTACTGCTATCCTAGATGCCTTAGAAAACAATGCCCATTTAACCAATTATGCCGGAAAAACTTCTTTAAAGGAGTTGATTGGCTTAGTTGCTTCCTGTGGGGTTTTATTGACTACAGACTCTGGCCCTGCACATTTGGCCAATAGCCTGAGTATACCATGCATTGTACTATTTGGAGCTGGAAATGAAAAAAATACCGCTCCTTATAATAAAGGGAAGCTCAGTATTATACGCGCTGCCAGACTTAATTGCGAGCCTTGCGTTAAAAATACTTGTGCTTTATACCCAACACCCGAATGCATGAACTTATTGGATGAAAAACGTATAATTGCTGAACTAAAAATTTTCTTGGCGTATGACCAATGATATCAATAAAGCGCTCGAAGTACTTAGAATGGGTGGTATTATTCTCTATCCTACCGATACTATTTGGGGTATAGGCTGCGACGCCACCAACCCAGAGGCTGTAGAAAAAGTTTACCAACTAAAAGGTAGAGCGAAGGACAAAAGCCTCATTATCTTGTTGGAAAATGAGAACAGGCTTGCAAGTTATGTAAAAGAAATACCTGAGGTTGCTTACCAGCTTATTGAATATGCCGATAAACCGCTTACCATTATCTATGCCGGTGCAAAGAATTTAGCACCTAATTTACCGGCAGAAGATGGTAGCATTGGTATCCGCATTGTAAAACACCCTTTCTGTGAACAACTGATTAAGCGTTTTAAAAAACCTATTGTTTCTACCTCTGCCAACATTAGTGGAGACCCCCCCCCTAAAAATTTTCAGGATATAAGTGTCGCCGTTAAGCAGCATGTAGATTATATTATACAATATGGGCAAGAAGATACCACACTTAGACAAGCTTCGACCATTATGAAATTGGATGCCAGTGGAGCTTTTTCTTTTATTCGGAAGTAATCCAACTCACAACTCATAACTGGCAACTCACAACTATTTTCGTATTTTTGCCCAAACAAATGAAAGAGTACCTGCAACTTCCTATATTCGAAACCCTAAGTGATTTAGCGGAACAGCACCATGTAGAAATCTATGTCATTGGTGGTTATGTACGTGATCAGTTAATGAAAAGGCCTTTTAAAAATGACATTGATATCTTAGTTAACGGTAGCGGCATTGATTTTGCACAAAAAGTAGGCAATCAACTCAATACAAAAGTTGCTGTTTATAAAAACTTCGGTACAGCGATGCTGCGGCACAATCAATTGGATATAGAATTTGTAGGAGCACGTAAAGAATCATACCGCACAGACTCGCGCAAGCCAATAGTAGAAGATGGCACCTTGGAAGACGACCAGAAGCGCCGTGATTTTACGGTAAATGCAATGGCCTTGAGCTTGAATAAAGCTAACTTTGGGGAATTGCTGGATCCGTTTGATGGTGTTAAAGATATACAGCTGCGTACCATACGTACCCCGCTAGACCCGGAAAGTACTTTCTCTGACGACCCACTTCGGATGATGCGGGCAATACGATTTGCCTCGCAGCTGAAGTTTAAAATTAGCAGCATAACTTTCAAAGCTATTAAATCGCAGCGAGAACGCATTAAAATTATCTCCAAAGAGCGTATTACCAACGAGCTTAATAAAATCATTGCATCTGATAAGCCCAGTATTGGTTTCAATTATCTTTTTGATACGGGGCTGCTCCAACTTATCTTTCCTTTGATGGCGCAGCTGTATGGTGTAGAGGTTATTAACGGCAAAGGACATAAAGATAATTTTTACCATACCTTGGAAGTATTGGATAATATCGCTGAATTAACAGACGATCTATGGTTACGCTGGGCGGCTATTCTACATGATATTGCTAAACCAGCAACGAAAAGGTTTGATAAAAAGCAGGGGTGGACATTTCATGGGCACGAGGATAAAGGCGCTAGAATGGTGCCCAAAATTTTCACCGAACTGAAGCTACCGCTTAATGAAAAAATGAAGTTTGTGCAAAAGATGGTGCTGCTACACCTTAGGCCTATTGTATTGGTACAGGATATTGTTACAGACTCCGCAGTACGCCGATTGCTCTTTGAGGCAGGCGACGATATTGACAGTCTGATGAAACTTTGCCATGCCGATGTGACCACAAAAAATGAGTACAAACGCAAAAAGTATAGAGAAAATTTTGAGCATGTTAAGCAGCGTCTGAAAGATGTAGAAGAACGTGATCAAATTAGAAATTGGCAGCCCCCGGTAAATGGCGAGGATATTATGGAAGCTTTTGGACTACCACCAGGCCATGAAGTAGGGCTTATAAAAAAGGCTATCCGTGAAGCGATACTGGAGGGCGATATTAAAAATAATCGCGAGGAAGCCCTGGTCTTTATGAAAGAAAAAGGTCTGGCACTCGGTTTAAAATTTCAACCTAGACTTAGCTAAATTTTATAGCGGAAATAATCGGTAAACAAAAGACAGGGGTATCCTGTTAACCTATCTATCGTATCGTTTTGTTACGTTGCTTAATTTGATTTTTTAATTTTTACTTTTTTAGTGATATTAGCGCTTTAATTTAAAAACAGGATTTTCTGTCATGGCTATTTACAGGTTTAGAGTTACTTTTGAAGATTACGACGATATTATCCGCGAGATTGATGTATTATCTACCAATACTTTCTTGGATTTACATCATGCCATCCAACAATCAACGGGATACAATCCGGAAGTTTCTTCTTCGTTTTATATCAGCAATGACCAATGGATGAAAGGTGAAGAAATTGCCTACCTACCCAATACTAGAAAACAGGACAGGGGCATTGCACTAATGGAAAATGCTAAGCTAAATAGGTTTATTGATGATCCGCATCAGAAGTTTTACTATACCTATAACTTTGAAAGACCTTTTGATTTCCACGTACAATTGATCAAAATCTTAAAAGAGGAAAATGGAAAAACATATCCCCTAACGGCTAAGTCTATTGGTATTGCACCCAAGCCTTTTGGTGCAGCAATAATTCCGGAAGAAGAGACTTCTAAAAAAGACGACAAAGAAGACTATGATTTTCTTAACGAAACGGAATATGGCATTGATGATGCCGAGGATCTGGAATTAGACCTAATGGATGGCGAGGAAACAAAGGATGATACCGAAGAAAAAGACGATTTTTCGGATGAATTTTCGGATAATGAAAATTTTGAGGACGACTATTAATTAGCTGATAGTTTAGTAGTATTTTGTGATAGTAGTTTAGTCGTTTAAATATTCTCGTTATTCACCGACTTGCCTACTCTACTATTTAACAAATAACTTTTTAACAATATCAAAACACTAATCACCATAGTAGGCCCAACGGCAATAGGAAAGACGGCCCTGGCTATTCAAGTGGCCAAGGCATTTAATACTGCTATTATATCTGCCGATTCCAGACAGTTTTATCGAGAGATGAGTATAGGAACGGCAAAACCAACAACAGACGAACTAGCTGCTGTTCAACATTTTTTTATTAACTCATTAAGCATACAGCATAACTATAGCGCGGGCGACTTTGAAAAAGAAGCTTTAGCAAAAATTGATGAACTGTTGCTGAATAATGATATATTAGTGATGGTTGGCGGAAGCGGTTTATTTGTTAAGGCGGTATGCCATGGCCTGGACGATTTGCCTAAGCCCTTACCGGGCATTAGAAATAAGTTAAATAATTTGCTTCTGGATAAGGGTTTGGTTTTTTTACAGGATGAATTAAGAAGGAAAGATCCGGTTTATTACGACCAAGTTGATATTCATAATCCGCAACGTGTTATACGGGCATTAGAGGTTTATGAAAGTACCGGAAAACCATTTTCGTATTTTCGAAAAGAGACGCGTAATCCCAGACCATTTAAGTGCTTAAAAATTGGGCTTCATACAGCACGTGAAACTTTGTATCATCAAATTAATAAACGGGTGGATAGTATGATGCAAGCCGGATTGTTAAATGAGGTAGAACGGCTTGTACCATATCGCCATCTACCCCCCCTATTAACTGTGGGTTATGCTGAGCTTTTTGATTACCTTGATGGAAAATGCAGCTTAGAATCCTCCGTAGAAAAGATAAAACAACATACCCGTCAATTCGCCAAACGCCAGATTACTTGGTTTAAAAAGGACGAAGAAATCCATTGGTTTGAACCGACACAGGTAGATAAGATCCTTAATTCTATTACCGAACAACTAAAATAAGATCATAACATTTGGCTTTGCTTTTCGTTCTACATCCTTTTGCTATACATTTTTTTCTTTTTATCATTTTAAGCCACTTTTTTATCTGATTTTTCTTGCACGGATAGAATAAAAATTTTACATTTGGCCACCATAGTAAAAACTAACTCATTATAAACTTAGAGCTTTCAAGGGAAGGTGCTACAGCACTTTCCTTGAAAGTATAATAAGCAGCATCAATCCTAACCCTGTTATCATCCTAAAGTGTTTTATCAAACTTTTTACGTCTCCATTTGTACTATTACCATATAAGCATTGCAATTTAATACAACCAATTGGACATTACTTTCACTCTACGCTTATGACAAAGACGATTTTTATAGCATGCCTATTCCTAACCAGCTGTTCTTCGCTAATATATGCCCAAGAAGACTACCGTAAAGGCTTTTATATAAAAGCTGGCGGGGCCTATTTTCTAAAAGTTACACCAGTTGAATTTCCAGCTATTGGAGGACAACCTGCAAGAGATCGGATATTTAATATCGACCCATCGAATCCGGAAAAACAACAAACACTGTCTGAAAAGACTATTACCGGTTCTTTTGGAGAAGGTTGGAGAGTAGGCCTAACACCTGGTTATCGTTTTAGCAAAATCATTGGCATTGAAGTTGGAATTAATTACTACAACAGTAGGTCACAAGACATGATGCGACAACGCGGAAATATAGGAAACGTTGAGGTACTTAGTTTACATAGCTCGGGCAAGGCAAAGGCCTTTGATATTGCACCGGCACTGGTAGTAAACATTCCAACAGATAATGCTATAAAGCCATATACAAAAGTAGGCATTATCATACCTATTGGTGGACATATGGAGAGTATTACTACGGTAAATGATCTTACCGGAGCTATTGCGCAAAGCATGTATATGGTACCGGATAATGCACCTCCCAATTCAACCATGGTGCTATCAAATGTAAAACGTGTTGATCGCATTAAAGCTAATCCAACAATAGGTTTTCAAAGCGCAATAGGCTTTGACTGGGCACTTAACAACCAGATAAGTCTATTTGCCGAGCTAGAATATCGAAATATATCTGTAGGCGCGAAAAAGAAAGAGCTACAGCATTTAACTGGAGAATACAGTATCGTTAATGACGGGCAGCCCATTGCCAATGGCTCTTTGGATGTAGAGACCGCTAGCGAAAGCAGTAAATTAGTTAATTATCACAAAACGATTACGAATAGCGACAATGTAGCTGGAGGCGAAAATTTCGACCCCAATAAACCTGCCGACGATCTTCGATCTTATATTAATATTGGTGGACTAGGCATCAATTTAGGAATTAAGATACCGTTTGGTAATTAATATTATTAGTTGTGATAGTCGTAATAGTAGAATAGTAGTTAAGTTGGCAGCGTGTTAATCTATATACATTTTCCCATTTAACTACTCAACCTTTCAAAACTTTTTCCTTTTCTTATAGCTGATTTCTACATTGGCAGTTCCCGACTGGATTATTCCTAACCTTCGGGCAGCTTTTTTTGAAAGGTCGATTATTCTTCCTGATACAAAAGGTCCCCGATCGTTTACCCTTACCTTTACCGTATGCCCATTACTTAAATTCTTAACCTTAACCTTCGTGCCAAAAGGTAAACTTTTATGTGCAGCGGTTAATTTATGCTGCCTGAATTTCTCGCCACTGGCCGTGCGCCTGCCCTTAAATTTATCGGCATAATAAGAAGCACCACCCCTTTCATGCAGACGCGGAGCACAGGCACTTAGTAAAAACAAACAGGCAATAAAAAGTAGTGCCTGTCTTATAATAATATTTATATAATTCATGTATGCTATTCACTATCTATTGCTGATTGGGGCCAAGACTTTTCTTTCTTACCCCACTTCTTGTTTGGCTTGTTTCCCATAATAAACTCTATTTCGCCGCCATTTATTATATCCTGATGGGTAAAATAGGTTTTATTGTATTTTTTTCCATTAAATTTTACTTCCTGCACATATATATTCTCTTTACTGTTATTAATAGCTTTGCAATGCAGCTCTTTCCCGTCGCCGGGCCTAAACACTACTTCATCGGCTGCCGGACTGCCGATAACATACTCTCCGCTTGCTGGGTTCGCAGGGTATAAGCCCGCAATGCTCCATACGGCCCAAGCACTCATTTGTCCGCAATCTTCATTACCTGCATACCCATCGGGCTGATCATGGTACATAGAATCTACAATTTGCCGTACACGCTGTTGCGTTTTCCATGGCTCTCCAAGGTAGCTATACATATAGGCGATATGGTGGCTAGGCTCATTGCCATGGGCATACTGCCCAATCATCCCGCTCACATCTGGAGAAGTATTTCCTCCCGTTAACTCCGAATTCACGGCAAACAAAGAATCTAACTTTTCGCTTAATTTGGCGTTCCCTCCATATAATTTGCCCAAACCACGCACATCATGTGGTACAAAAAACGAATGTTGCCAAGCGTTTCCTTCTACATATTGTGCCTTTACTTCATCATGCTCCGATAAATAGGGATCAAAGGGTGTGGCAAATGTGCCGTCACTATTTTTAGCGCGCATAAAGCCAGTTTCCTTATCGAAAATATGCTGATAGGCCTGCGCTCTTTTACTGAATTTCTCATAATCTGCAGTCTTACCTAATTTCTTTGCCACTTGGGCTATGCACCAATCATCATAGCCATACTCTAACGTTACGCTTGCACTATGACCCATTTTATCTTGTGGCATATAGCCATATTGTATATAGTCGGGTACACCTCGGCCTTTTTGATAAGCTGATGCTAGCATGGCCTGATAGGCCTGCTCTACATCAACCCCTGGCCAGTTTTTTAAAATTGCATCTGCTATAACCGGTATAGCATGGTAGCCGGTCATGGTATTCGTTTCCCAGGTGCTTAAATCCCAAACAGGCAATAATCCGTTCTCTTTATAAAATGCAAGCATACTATTTAACATTGCCGCATATTTCTCTGGTTGGGTTAAAGTAAACAATGGGTTCAATGCTCTAAAAGTATCCCATAATGAATAAACCGTATAGCGTTGATTATTATTGGACATTTTTAATACTTCTCCCTGTGCATTTTTATACATTCCGTCTGCATCAGAAAATAACGCCGGAGCAATGCAGGTATGATATAAAGCGGTATAAAAAACATATTTTAACTTTTCGTCTGACGAAGAGATTTGTACTTTTTGCAATTCATGTTCCCACTTCGCTTCTGCCTCGGTTTTAACCGTCTCAAAGTTCCATCCTCCGATTTCTTGAAGAGCTGCAAGTGCCTTGGTTTCATCAGTCATTGACAAGGCTACTTTCATCTCAATATTTTTCTGCTGCTCGTTAAAGACCAACTGTGCGGAAACACCTTTTCCTTTTTCTTCGGTTTTAACCGCTTTTATTTGTGCAGATTGTATCCCGTACCCTTCCAAGACAGCTTCTTTAAAGGGAACTGAGGTACGTATAGCAAAATATACACGCTGCTGTTGTGCCCAACCTGTAGAGTAACGGTAGCCAACTAATGTAGAATCGTCTATAACTTTAGCATAGGTTTCTGTTGGACTATCCCAATTCAAATTAAAAGCTAAATCTAAACGAATGGTAGGTGTACTTTGATCAGGAAAATGATAACGGTGATAGCCAACACGCTCTGTAGCGGTAAGCTCCACACCGATCTGGTTGTCTAGCTGAACGCTATAATAGCCTGGAGAAGCTTTCTCGTTGCTGTGACTGAAAGTTGCTTTCGTAGTTGCCTGTTCAGCCCTTATGGGCGACAACAATGGCATCACGGAGATATCCAACCAATCGCCAATACCAGTACCGCTAAGGTGCGTATGGCTAAATCCAACTAGTTGATTTTCGCTATAATGGTAACCACTACACCAGTCCCACCCTGAAGTTCCATTATCTGGGCTCAATTGTACCATTCCAAAAGGCACTACCGCGCCTGGAAAAGTATGCCCGTGCCCACCTGTTCCGATAAAGGGGTCTACATAGTCAATTAATTTTTTCTCTTGTGCTTTAGCTAGTAGAGGCATTATCAGTACGACGCTGAGAAACAAGCGAATAATAGTTTTATTCATTTTATAAAGTTAATTGAGCTAAACTCTTGATTATATAAAACGATAAAACTAAAATAATATTTTGAAAATAACGCAACTAAAACGGTTTAATCTCCTATCAGTCACTTAATCTTCAGCGCATAACTGTACAAGCTAATTGATGCCCCATGCAAACTCTTCTCCCATTCAACTACCCTACTTCTCTTCCAGCGGAACAAACTTCATGGAGATAGAATTAACGCAATGACGGGTGTCTTTGTTTGTAAGCCCTTCACCTAAAAAAACATGTCCTAAATGGGCACCGCAATGGGCACATACAATTTCTGTGCGCATGCCATCAGGATCTGGAATCCGTTTAACGGCTCCTTTAATCTCATCATCAAAACTCGGCCAACCGCAATGCGATTCAAACTTATCTTCTGAACGATAAAGTGGGGAATTACATTTTTTACAAAGATAGACTCCTTTCGTAGTGTTATCTAACAATGCTCCCGTAAAAGGCCTTTCGGTACCCTTTTTTTCGATTACCCAAGCTTCATCGGCAGTAAGCTTATTGTAATTCCCTGCCGACTTAACAACTGTATCTACTTTTTCATTCGCTTCCATATATTCTTTCTTTTGAACAGACGTGTTTTTATGTGAAGATTCTTGTGCGCATGCCTGCAACAACATTCCTAAACACACGCATAATATTCCAAACTTCTTCATAAGTAATTATCTATAAAGCAATATACGAAAAAAGCCCGCAAATGTTTACGGGCTTTTCCTTTTTCCATGTCAGCTAATAGTAATTTAACTATGCTGACTTTAGAGTTGCTTTTTAGTTTTGGCTTTATAAGCTTACGCTTTTGTTTTGGCTAATTCTTCAGCTATAGCAGCGCCAATCTCTGCTGGCGACTCAACCACTCGAATGCCACATTCGCGCATGATCTTCATTTTAGCGGCCGCTGTATCGTCGGCTCCGCCAACAATAGCACCCGCATGGCCCATTCTCCGTCCCGGTGGCGCTGTTTGACCGGCAATAAATCCAACAACAGGTTTTGTGCCATTTTCTTTAATCCAATGGGCAGCCTCTGCTTCCATACCTCCACCAATTTCTCCGATCATAATAATGCCTTCGGTCTCGGGATCGTTCATTAACAGTTCTACGGCTTCTTTGCTGGTTGTACCAATGATGGGATCGCCACCTATACCAATGGCAGTAGTAATACCCAAACCAGCCTTAACCGTTTGATCAACAGCCTCATAAGTCAACGTTCCTGATTTAGAAACTACGCCTACGTTACCTTTTTTGAAGATAAAGCCAGGCATAATACCAATTTTAGCCTCATCAGCAGTAATAACGCCCGGACAATTCGGTCCGATTAAGCGGGAATTCTTATCCTTAAGATATTCCTTAACCAAAATCATATCTTTTGTTGGAATACCTTCTGTAATACAAACGATAACCTCTACACCTGCATTAGCAGCTTCCATAATAGCATCTGCGGCAAATGCTGGTGGTACAAAAATAATCGATACGTTAGCCCCAGTAGCGCTTACCGCGTCTTCAACCGTATTGAAAACCGGACGGTCCAGATGCTTTTGGCCACCTTTACCAGGGGTAACACCACCTACCACATTAGTACCATACTCAATCATCTGAGAAGCATGGAAAGAGCCTTCATTTCCTGTAAAGCCCTGAACAATAACTTTTGAATCTTTATTTACTAGTACACTCATTAGTCGAATTTTTGTAGGGCAAACTTACTAATTTCCTTTCAAATAAGGGAAAGAATTGAGAAAATAGCTGTTTGTTATTGGGTCTTCGTTGTTGGTTGTTCGTTACCCCTACTATCACGACTTAACTACTATCACAACTCAACAACTTAACGCTAATCAAATGCCAGCCGAATGGAACTGTAAATCATAAAGCCGCTTATAATGCCCATTGAGATGCAATAATTCCTGATGGTTGCCCATTTCTTTTATTTCACCATGATCTAAAACAATAATACGATCTGCCTTTTGAATAGTGGATAACCTGTGGGCAATAACAATAGATGTTCGATCTTTCATTAATTTATCAATGGCAGTTTGGATAAGCAGCTCCGTTTCTGTATCAACGGAAGATGTGGCTTCGTCTAACACTAAAATTTTAGGATCATGGACTAAAGCCCTAATAAATGAAATCAGCTGTGCTTGCCCTGCTGATAAGGTAGCGCCCCGTTCTTTCACTTCGTAATCATATCCACCGGGCAGTCGTTCAATAAAGCCGTGTGCTTCTACATTTTTTGCTGCTTCTACTATTTCTTTTCGCGTAATTGCTGGATCGTGCAAACTGATATTATTGGCTATGCTATCTGAAAAAAGGAATACATCCTGTAAAACAGTAGCAATAGTTCTCCGTAGATAATTAACATCATAATCGCGTATGTCAACCCCGTCTAGTGTAATCTTGCCTCGATTGATCTCGTAAAATCGGCTCAAAATATTTATAGTGGAAGATTTCCCGGCTCCAGTAGCGCCTACGAGTGCCAATGTTTCACCAGGATTTACGGAGAAACTTACATCTTTGAGTACCCATTTTTTATTAACGTGATTTTCAATATCCTCGTCGTAAGCAAACCAAACATGCTCAAATCTAATCTCCCCCCGTACAGCTTTGGGTTTATAAGTGCCGGGATTTGGCGTATGTTCTTTGGTATCCAGCACGCTAAAAATGCGCTCGGCACCTACCATTCCCATCTGTAATGTGTTAAATTTATCTACCAACTCTCTAATAGGCCTAAATATCATGTTAATGTACATGATAAATGCAACCACCACACCTGGTGAAATACGCTCAGCCAATATAGATTTAGCACCATACCATACCAGCAACCCTAATGCTATAGCCATTATGATTTCAATTACGGGGAAAAATATCGAGAAATACCAATTGGAACGAATATTTGCATCCCGGTGCTCTGCATTAATGGCTTTAAACTTATTCATTTCCTGCTCTTCCCTTGCAAAATATTGGATAATACTCATCCCCGAAATATGCTCCTGTAAAAAGGTATTGAGATTGGCAACCCAGAACCTGACATCCTGAAAAGCTGATTTCATGGCTTCTTTAAAGAAGTAAGTTGCCACTACCATAAATGGCATGGGTATCAAAACGATAAGCGTTAACACCCAATCAGTATAGAACATAACGGAAATAATAACCGTTAGCTGTAAAATATCTCCTATAATCTGTATAAGACCTTCAGAAAAGATGTCTGCTATTGTTTCTAAATCCGAAACTGTTCTGGTAATTAGCCTTCCCAAAGGCGTATTATCAAAATATTTAAGCCTTAAATTCGTAATATGGTTAAAAGTCTCTGTCCTTAAATCGTATATGACCGACTGCCCCAGTGTATTGGTAAATAAGGTATGATAATATCTTATAATTGTTTGAATAAGCAATAAACCAAACATTAGTAAAGCCATTACCGTTAATCCATCATAATTGCCCTTTAAAATAAAGTTATCGAGTGTGTATTCTACCAACATAGGCAAAAGCGGAGCTATACCTGCAATAGTTAGGGTTAATATAACAGACCAGATAAAATACCGCCGATAAGGCCTTAGATACCCAGCTAATCTTCGAAGCAAATGTATGTCGTATGTCTTTCCGGTTACTTTTGTTTCGCTCATGTTTTTAATAGCCATCAGTTTTTCAGCAATCAGTTATTCTTCATAAGATATAAGCAATAAGCAGATTCCTATCTAACGTTTTTTATATTGAACCGATTTCCCCCGAAATCTCAGCAAGCTGATACGGATTTTAATTTTGAATTATTAGTTTACAATTCGTCCCATGGATATACCACTTCACTTAAATATAGACCACAAGCAGGCACGGAAACTCCCGCTTCACTCCTGTTTTTGCTCTTAATCACCGTGTGGATATAATCGGGATGCTGCTTACCATTACCAATTTCCATTAATGTACCCACAATAGCCCGAACCATGTTTCTTAAAAACCGGTCTGCAGAAATATGGAAAACCAAGCGATCATCCGGCAGTCTTTCCCATTCCGCACGCATCAATTTACAGTTGTTGGTAAAAACTTGCGTGTGCGATTTACTGAAACAGCTAAAATCTTGATATGCCATCATAAGTTGTGCGGCAGCATTCATGGCCTCTATATTAGGTTGATCCTTTAATTGCCAGGACAAACCGTTAAGAAAAGGGTTTTTACCAAAATGAACGTAGTATTCGTAAGAACGCTTTATTGCATCGAATCTTGCGTGTGCCTGATTTGGCATTTCAAATAGCTTCTTAGCGGCTATATCCACCGGCAAAAGCCCGTTTATACTGGTCAAGATTCTCAATTCATTTCCACTAATAACGTTGTTTACGATATCGAAATGTGCAAACAATTGCTTGGCATGTACTCCTGTATCAGTTCTCCCACAACCTAAAGTATCAATAGGCTGCCTAAGCACTTTACTTAGCACACCATTAAGTACCTCTTGTACGCTTAAGGCGTTTTTCTGTATTTGCCAACCGTGATAAGCACCACCATTAAAGGCTAATTCAATAAAATATCTCTTTATCGCTGTGTTCACTGTTTGCAAACTTAGATAAAAATGACTTGATGTGCAATTACCCTCCACACCTTAGCACTTACCTCAGGCAGACTTATGTCCTGATACTTGTGTCTTGATACTTATATATTATCTTTGCAATATTCAATTTTAGACAACAATGATACAACGCATACAAACTATTTGGTTATTACTGGCATCGGTAACTATTTTAGCTTTATTCTTATTTCCTTATGTTCAATTCTTTGATGCTAACGGCATAGCTATGGCACTGAAGGTTACGGGAAAACTAAATGGCTCCGGTGGGCAAAACCAACTTAGTACTTCTTTTATATTCACGTTACAAGCCATCGCAACCGTATTGCTTGGATTACTACCCCTCCTAACGATAGCCAACTATAAAAACAGAAAAAAACAGGTCACCTTTATTTTAATCACATTGCTAGTGGTAGTACTGTTTGCTTTTTGGCTTTTTATGGCATCGAGTCATGCAATTGGTGAGGTAAATAAGGAGTTAGGCCTGAGTAATATTGGCATTGGCGCTCTTCTAATCCCAGTTTACATTATCTTTCATTGCCTTGCTTTAAACGGGATTAATAAAGATAGAAAACTAATTAAATCAGCGGATAGATTAAGATAATACAAAGTCTACTGTTTTATTTCAAACGGTTTTCTGCGCATACAGGAGACCGT
>Ga0182736_1001593_pt1 | contig 20915 bp, 18 predicted proteins | sample eDN5th30CKraftBY_FD_128882 | JGI IMG/M metagenome (GOLD analysis project Ga0182736, IMG submission 128882) | Enriched backyard soil microbial communities from Emeryville, California, USA - eDNA 5th pass 30_C Kraft BY (version 2) (version 2) | ecosystem: Environmental > Terrestrial > Soil >... | reverse complement strand
GGCGCTTTCCCGGTTCCGGATTTCTGTCTCATCTTCGCTCCTTTGAAAGGCTACGATGAACCAAAAATCCTCCGTTCTCAGTTAAGCCGATTTGGTCCCATCAGTGCTGACGCCGGACAATCGGCGCCGGTGCGGGCCGCCGCCAGCGCCGCCGCCGTTCCGGCCGGGCCGCCGCCCACCACCAGCACATCGCATTCATGGTAGACCGGGACGTTGCGCGCTTCCTCGACCACATGCCCGCTGCCATTGCGGCGCGGGAAGACATAGCGGCCGGACTCGAAGATATCCGAGCTCAGGAAACGATCCTCGTTCTGGCGGATTTCCCGAACGGCCGGTGTATCGGTCATGAACATTCTCCTCCGACGCCGGCGCAAATGCACAGGCGGACACTGAAGGCTGTCCCCTTAAACGCAGCCGGCGTCCGGGAGAATGTCCTAATCAGCGACGTTTGCTATCGCGAATTCGCAAAGATGAGTGGCGCGCCGTGGCTTTTCCGCGCGGCAATACCCGTTCCACAGGCGATATGAGCGTTTCCACAGCCATGATCTATTGCGAAACGCGATAACATCTGGCGCGCCTTAAAACTTCCGCCAGCGATCGGAACAGTGCAAAGGCAACGTGCCTTTCACGGAGGGAGCGGCAATGCGCGCGCAACGACTTCTTCATTCGCCCATCATCACGGCGGCATCGTGCGATCGGATCGGGACGAATATCAACGGCCCGTCGCTGATCAAGGTGCCCGATTGGGTCGAGGCACCGCTCGGCAGCTACTATCTCTATTTCGCCCATCATCGCGGCGACCATATTCGCCTTGCCTATGCCGACAGCGTCACGGGGCCGTGGCACGTGCATCGCCCGGGAGTCCTGCCGCTTTCGGAAGCAGGCTTCTCCCATCACATCGCGTCGCCGGAGATCGTCGTCGACGACACGGCGCGGGAAATCCGCATGTTCTTCCACGGCGGCGACGAGATAAAGAATCAATACACCCGGCTCGCAACGTCGCGCGACGGGCTGGCCTTCGCGGCTGGCGCCGAGAACCTGATGAACCCCTATGCGCGCATCTTCAACCATCGCGGGTCGACCTATGCGATCGCCATGCCCGGACAGTTCTACCGCTCGGCAGATGGCAGAAATTTCGAGGCAGGCCCGCTGCTCTTCACCCGTGACATGCGCCATGCCGCAGTCTGGGTAGAGGACGACCTTCTTCACGTCATCTACAGCAATCGTGGCGATGCCCCGGAGTCGCTGCTTCACTGCACAATCGACCTGTCGGGTGACTGGAATGGCTGGCAGCCATCCGCGCCGACTGTCCTGCTGGCTCCGGAGCGCGACTATGAGGGGGCCCATTTGCCGGTCGTCCCGTCGGTGATCGGTCCGGCGGACGAACCCGTCAACCAGTTGCGCGATCCCGCCGTCTATTTCGAGGATGGGCGCCGATATCTCATCTACGCCATTGCCGGCGAACAAGGCCTGGCGCTCGCAGAGCTCTTTCCCTCGTAGAACGATGCGGGCAATGTCTCTCGAACGAACCCCGATCCCATGAAACGCCTGTTCCACACCGCGCATAGATTGCTGAATGGTTTGCGGTCCCGGCAATTCCTTGCATCGCGATATCGGCCCGAACTCCACTATATGAGGGGCCCCGGCCCGGCCACGGCCGCGAAGGACCGACAGCCCTCCCCACCGTCCGACGCCGAATGGAAGGATATGGGTACATAAAGGCCAATGGCGTCCGGCCCGGCATCCGGTTCAGCAACCATTCATCTTCGTCCAGGTTCAATAGGCCGGGGTGGCATGACAGGAGGATTGAATGGATAGACGACTATTCCTGACCGGGCTGCTCGGAATTGCCGGTGCAGCGACAATGGCGAAGGTGGCTGGCCCAAGCGCCGCCGAAGCCGGTGTCATGAATGCCAACGGTATCCTGGACGAACTCGCGGATTCCACGCCTGACGTGACGAATGTCAACCACCGTCCGGGACATTGGCGCCGACATCGCGATCGCCGCGACTGGCGTCGCCACCATCATCGGGGCGATTTCCACCGCCCGCGGCGGCCACGCCGGCGGCCCTGGCGCGAGGTGTGCCAGCGCTATCGCCGACATGGCCGGGTGTATCGCCGCTGCTGGCGCGAGCCTGTCTGGATGTAGGACGGCGAACAGCCTTCAAGACCCCGGCTGCAGCCGGGGTCTTCGTTTGCACGGCCGACAAATTGGCACGGCGCCATGGCCGCTCTTGGCGTCTTCATGGAACGGATTGGCCCTTCCGCGCTTTCGTTGAGCAGCGCAACAGCGTCAAATCGAAGAGGGGCAATCCATATGACGGAATTCGGTTCGGACACGCTCCCTGCAGTCGAAGTGACGAGCTATTCGCTCGAAATCCGCGACGGGGACGGTTTTCTCGGCGACCGCGCGCGCAAGGGCGCCTTCGCCGAGGTGCTGGACGAATTGCGCCAGGCTGTCAGCAAGGCTGCGGAGGATCCGCTCGGCGACAAGGCATCCGACCGGTTCTCCTCCGGCGATCTCGACAAGATGCTGCTGAAGGAGGAGCCCCGCATTGCAGGCATGGTTCTGGGTGCCGTCGAAGGTTTCTCGCAGCGGCTCGCGGATGTGTTGCAGCGTTTTCTCGACGAACCTTCCTGGAAGGGCGTGGAACGGATCGCGGTTGGCGGCGGGATGCGCGACAGCCGCATCGGCGAATTCATCATCGGCCGCACGGCCACCCTGCTCAATGCCGGCGGGCACAAGGTCACGCTCATGCCGATCGCCAACGATCCCGACCATGCCGGCATGATCGGCGGCGCCTATCTCGTTCCGACCAAGAACCTCACCGGCTGCGACGTGATGCTGGCGGTGGATATCGGTGGCTCCAACATCCGTGCCGCACTGCTCGAATTGCCGGAGAAGCGCTCCGCCCGCATGAAGAACGCCAAGGTCATGAAACTCGAACATTGGGAATACAGCCGCGAGGCGGAGGACCTCGGGCGCGGCGACGTGGTGGAGCATCTCGTGGACATGCTGGAAAAGCTCGCCGAGCGCGCGCTGAAGGACGATCTGGTCGTCTGCCCCATCATCGCGGTGGCCTGCCCCGGCAAGATCGACGAGGACGGCTCAATCCTCGCAGGCGGCCAGAACCTGCCCGGTAACTGGGAGGCCAGGAGGTTCAACCTGCCCAAGGCCATCGCCAAGGGCCTGCCGGAAATCGGCGGCACGGCGACAGAGGTGGTGATGCACAACGACGCCGTCGTCCAGGGGCTGAGCGAGATTCCCGCCATGACCGATGTCGAGCGCTGGGCCGTGGTGACGATCGGGACGGGTCTCGGCAATGCGAGCTTCGTCAACCGGGGCAAATAAGCATTCGGCTTTGCGGGTTCCTGTCGGTTTCGTCTCATGCCCTGTCGGCTTCGGCGAGAAGCAGCGCGAAAAGTTCGGACAGGCTGGCGAGGCCGAGCTTGCGGTAGCCGCGTGCGCGCAGCGTGCGGACGGTGTTTTCCGACACGCCCAGTTCCAGCGCGACGGCCGCCACCGAACGGCCGCCGGCGAGCACGTCGAGCACATCCGCCTCCCTCGCCGAAAGCGCGGCGAAGCCCGGCCGTTTGCGCTCGCGCAGCGATGCCACCCGGCGCCGGCGCGGCACGGCCTGGAGGCGGTCGACGCCCACCAGCTTGTGGCGCACGACGATCAGGGCGTTGACGAGCGGCAGGAGCAGGCGCAGCGCCGCTTCCTCTTCCGCGTCGATCCCGCCGTCGCGCATGCTGCGATAGTAGTTGACGTTGTAGACGGCCCCTTTGTCGATGCTGACGCAGGAGACGCGCTCCAGCAGGCTCGAGCGCCGATAGATCGGCCAGCGCGGATCCGTTTCTTCCGGCCGATGTATCTCGAATGGAGGCGCGTCCGGCCCGGCGCCCTCGAGCAAAGCGGCAAGGCGTGCGGCATATTCCGGCTGCGCCTGCGATTCACGCGCATTGCGCCGGATGCGATATTCGCCAAGATCGCCCGCGAACAAGGACATGACCTGTTCCGGCCTGCGCGCGTCGGCCACGACGAAGACGCCAAAATTGCGCAGCACGCAGGCGTGGGAAACCGCGCGCAGCACGCGCTTGCCGAAGTCCGGTGCGTCGAGGCCGTGCGTCAGTGCGGCAAGGTCGCGCGCCAGCGCCGGGTCAAGCAGGAGATGGTTTCCCATTGTCATCCTTCAGGGTGACATACGGAGCGACAATCCAGCGTAGGATCGTCTTCGTCAAGCTTCATCCGGCGCGCTGCGGCATGCCGGGCCAGACGGGAGGAACCCTATGAACGCGCCTGTGATCCGTGCCGACCGCACGCCGCTTCAGCGCACGCTTGCGGATTTCCGCACGCCGCTTCTCTACAATCAGTGGTATGTGGCCGGCTATTGCGAGGATTTCGGTGAGGCGCTGACCGAGCGCATGCTGCTCAACCGTTCGCTGGTCTTCTACCGCACCAGCACCGGAGAGCCGGTTGCCTTCCAGAACCGCTGCGCGCACCGCGCCTATCCGCTGGCCAAGAGCTGGCGCGAGGGCGACAGCATACGCTGCCGCTATCATGGCGCGAAGTATAACAGCGACGGCGAGATGACCGACGTGCCCTGCCAGGAGCACTGCCCGAAGGTGAAGCTGCGCAAATATCCGCTGCGCGAACAGGGGCCGCTGGTGTGGATCTGGATGGGCGATCCCGACAAGGCCGAAAGCGTGCCACTGCCGGAAACGCCGTTCCTGATCCGCGAGGATGGCTGGGAGTTCTGCACCGGCAGCTTCCACATGGAGGGCAATTACCTGCTGATGATGGAGAACCTGATGGACCTGACCCATCTGCCGTTCCTCCACCGCGACAGCTTCGCCTTCCCGCCGGAATATGCCGCGATCCCGATCGAGGTGGAGACCAACGGCACGCAACTGCGTTATGCTCGCATCGGCGGCGCCAACAACAAGTTCCACCACCGCAAGGGCTTCTTCCCGGAAGACATGGTCGAGCGCTTCGACACCGAGCCCTATCATGTCGAGGGGATCGGCGAGTTCGTGAATCCCGGCTTCACCTATGGCCGCAGCGAGTTCCAGTCGCTGGAGCCGAAGGAGGGGATGCAGAACGTCTTCCAGACGCGGGTGATCCACTTCCTGACGCCGGAAACCGATACGACCACCCATTACTGGTATTTCCACGCGCGAAACTATGCGCAGGACAACAAGGCCCATACGGAGAAGGTCCGCGCCACGCTCGCAAAGGGCTTTGCGGAGGACATGGAGGCCGTGGCAGACCTCCAGCGCCTTTTGACCACCGACAACCACGTCTATCGCGAGGTGCATTTTGCCGGCGACAAGCCGACCGTCGCCATGCGCCGCATCGTGGCGCGGATGGCCGAGGCCGAGCAGGCCGGCGGCTGAGGGCTCCGTCTTGCAGACCGACCTCTATGTGCTGACAGCCAGCCGCCCGAAAGTGGCGGTGGGCGAATTGCTCGCGCATCTCGCCGGCATGCGACTGACAGCGGCGATGGTCGAGGAATGGCCCGCTCCCACGGCCTATGGTCGGGAGCAGCTTGCCTTTGGCGGCGAGGTGCTGATGGCCTGGCCGGACGAAGGCGTGCTCGCCGAGCGTTTCGATGCGCTGGCCACGCAAGGCGCATGGCGCAGGCTGGTGCATGCCAATTACGATATGCGCATGGATGGGGTATGCTTCGCCCATCAAGGGCCGGCGCGCGAACTGTTCGGGCCATCGGTGACCGGCCACTATCTGTCAATCCAGCCGCATGGCGGCAGCCGGCTGCTGCATACCGCGATCGCCGACTGGCTCGCGGCACGGCATGGCGGCCGCGTCGTCGACCCCTACGAGCCGCAGGCAATGGATGGCGCGCCGCGATGGCAGCGGCTGGTTGCCGGCAGCATCGCCAATCCGGACCGCCTGCGGGCCTGAACGCCGCTATTCCTCACCCAGAAGTGCCGGCAGGTCGGCGATCGAGTCGATGATCTCATCCGCTTCCGCGAGGTCTTCCCGCCTGCCATTGCCGGACAGGACGCCGACGACGAGGCCGCAGCCGGCGGCGCGCCCGGCCATGATGTCATGCGCATTGTCGCCGACCATGGCGATCTCGCCGGGGCCGAGGCCGGTCGCGCCGGCAAAGGCGAGCACCACGTCCGGCGCGGGCTTGGGCTGCGCGACCGAGTCGAATCCGTAAGCGCTGACGAACATTTCACTCAAGCCCAGCACGGCCAGCGTCTCCCTCGCGCCACGTTCGGAATCGTTCGTCGCCACGCCGAGCAGATAGCCCCGCCGATGAAGCAGGCACACCGCATCGCGCATGCCGGGCAGTGCAACTGCGGCCTTCGCTCCGCAATTCACGCCGAAATCGTTGAAGACGGCGATTCTCTCGGCCAATTCCCTGCCGGAAAGATGCGGATGCCACAGCGCGACGACATCGGCATTGGTGCCGGCGGCGAAGACGGAGCCTGCCCGGAAACGTCCCGTCGCGGGGTCGTAGCCTGCCTGTTCGAGCAGGACACCGGCCCGCGCGGCGTCGCCTTCCGCAGCCATCAGCGCCATGCCGCGCGCAAAGGCCAGCCAGCTGCCTTCGAAGTCGATCAGCGTGCCGTCCTTGTCGAACAGCACGCCCCTGACATGCCTCATGCGCGCAGCGATGCGATATGGCCGACGAGACCGGCCGTGGAACTGTCGCGCCCGCCAGCGTCCTGACTGCCTTCCACGACGGGCAGCAGGCTCGTCGCCAGTTCCTTGCCGAGTTCCACGCCCCATTGGTCGAAGGCATTGATGCCGTAAAGCTGCGCCTCGACGAAGACGCGATGCTCGTAGAGCGCGATCAGGCGGCCAAGCGCGAAGGGATCGAGAATGCGGTGGACGATGGTGATCGAGGGGCGGTTGCCGCTGAAGACACGGTGCGGCGCGATTTCAGCGATATCCTCTTCACTCACGCCCTTGGCGCGCATCTGCGCCTGCGCTTCCGCCAGCGAACGCCCCTTCATCAGCGCCTCGGACTGCGCCAGGCAGTTGGCGAGCAGCAGGTCCTGATGGTTGCGCAGCTCAGGCTCGTGCCCCTCCGCGCCGACGATGAACTCGATCGGGATGATGTCGGTGCCCTGGTGCAGGAGCTGGAAGAAGGCGTGCTGGCCGTTGGTGCCGGGCTCGCCCCAGACCAGCGGCCCCGTCGGCGTGGCGACGGGCTTACCGTCCACGGTGACGCTCTTGCCGTTGGATTCCATGTCGAGTTGCTGGAGATAGGCGGGAAGACGCGACAGCCGCTGGTCGTAGGGAATGACCGCGCGCGCCGGATAGCAGCAGACCACACGATGCCACCAGCCGACCAGGCCGAGCAGCATGGGCAGGTTGGCCCGGAACGGCGCGGCGCGGAAATGTTCGTCCATGGCCGCAGCGCCATCGAGCATGCGGTTGAAATCGGCCGGTCCGACCGCAATCATGATCGGCAGGCCGATGGCCGACCACATGGAATAGCGGCCGCCGACCCAGTCCCAGAAGCCGAAGACGCGGTTTCCCGGAATGCCGAAGGCGGCGACCTTGTCGAGCGCCGTGGAGACGGCGCAGAAATGCGTGCCGACCGCCGCCTCGCCCAGCCGCGCCGCGATCCACGCGCGCGCCGTCGCCGCATTGGTCATCGTCTCGATTGTCGTGAAGGTCTTGGAGGCGATGACGAACAGCGTCGTCGCGGGGTCGAGCTTCGCGATCGTATCGGCGATATGCGCGCCGTCGACATTGGAGACGAAATGCGTGCGCGGGCCGTCATGATAGGGGGCCAGCGCCAGCGTCGCCATGACCGGCCCGAGATCCGAGCCGCCAATGCCGATATTGACGATGTCGGTGAACGGCTTGCCGCCCGCTCCGGCGAAGCGGCCGGAACGCACGCCCTCGGCGAAGGTCGCCATGTCGGCGAGCACCTTGCGCACGCCGGCAAGCACATCCTCGCCGTCGAGAAGCAGTTGCACATCCGCACGGTTGCGCAGCGCGGTGTGAAGCACGGCCCGGTCTTCGGTATTGTTGATATGCTCGCCGGAAAACATCGCATCGCGCCGGCCCGCAACATCGGCAAGGTCGGCGGCCTGCTCCAGCAGCGCCATGGCATCGTCGCTCAGCGCGCATTTGGAGATGTCGAGAAGCAGGTCGTCGAGCCGGGTCGAGAAGCGGCCGAAGCGGCCGGCATCACCGGCGAAGGCCGCCCTTATGTCGCTGGCACCGGCCTGTGCGGCACGCAGTTTCTCGATCAGGTCCGCGAGGAGTGTGGGCATGGAAAACCTGCTGTTCGGGAGACGGTCCACATGTGTAAGCCGCTCAACATGGCGGCATCAAGGAAAATGGAAACGGCCGCCGGCAGGCTGGCCCAAGGCCGAACCATCACTGGCGTAAAAGCAAACCATCAGCAATATTCATTGGCGCAAGCTGTTGGGCCACGACTAGTCTGCCTCCTCTTGCGTGATATTTGCGGCGCATGAGGGTGAGGATCATGGCAACACGAAACGACAGCACGATCTGGTCGGGACTGTTCCGCATCTCGGCGGAATCGGGACAGACATTGCAGGCGCAGATCCGGCAGGCGATCGTCGCGGCGATCCTCGACCGGCAGATCGCGGCCTCCATGCCGCTGCCCTCCTGTCGCGTGCTGGCCGAGAAGCTCGGCGTGGCGCGGGGTACGGTGGTGCTGGCCTTCCAGCAACTCGTGGATCAGGGCTTCCTCATCGCGCGCGAGCGGCGCGGCCACTTCGTCAACCCGGAAGTGCTGGCGACGCCATCGCGCCCGGCGCATACGGCGGCGGCAAATGCGGGCAGGGTCGACTGGAGCGCGCGGCGGCAGGTGGCGGCCAGCGACATTCCCGACCCCGGCACGGCGCGCGACTGGATCAGCGCGACCTATCCCTTCGTCTACGGTCAGTTTGATCCGGGCCTGTTCCCCACCGCCGAATGGCGCGAATGCAACCGCATGGCGCTGGCCGTGCTGGAAATCCGCAACTGGGCGGGCGACGTGGTGGACCGCGACGATCCGCTGCTGATCGAGCAGATCCAGGCGCGGCTCCTGCCGCGGCGCGGCATCTTCGCCAATCCCGACGAGATCATCGTGACGCTCGGCGCGCAGAACGCCCTCTACATGCTGGCGACGCTGCTGATGGGCAAGGGCGCGAAGGTGGCCATGGAAGACCCCGGCTATCCCGATGCACGGTCGATCTTCCGCCTGTCCGGGGCCGGGGTCGCACCGGTGCCGGTCGACGCCGACGGGATCCAGGTGGACCGGATTCCGGCGGATGCGGGCTATGTCTTCGTGACGCCCAACCACCATTGCCCGACCATGGTGCCGCTCAGCGAGGCGCGGCGTCAGGCGCTGCTGGCGGATGCCGCGCGCCACGACCGCATTATCATCGAGGACGGCTATGACAGCCAGCTCGCCGACGGCGCGCCGCAGCAGGCGCTGAAGAGCGTCGACCGCTTTGGGCGCGTCATCTATGTCGGCTCCATGTCCAAGACGCTCGCGCCGGGCCTGCGCATCGGCTACATCGTCGGCGATGCGGCGCTGATTGCGGAACTGCGCGCGCTGCGCCGCTTCATGCTGCGCCATCCGCCTGCCAACAACCAGCGCGCCGTGGCGCTGTTCCTGTCGCTCGGCCACCATGACGCGCTCGTGCGCCGGCTCTCGCAGGCCTTCGCGGAACGGCGGCAGCGCCTGTCCGATGCGCTGGCGGCACATATGCCGAACTGGCGCCTGACGCAGGCGCCGGGCGGAACTTCGGTATGGGTCGAGGGGCCTGCCGGCCTCGATACCGCCGCGCTCGCGGCCGACGCGGCCCGCCGCAACGTGCTGATCGAACCGGGCGGGCGCTTCTTCGACGGGCCGGCAGAACGCACCCGCTTCATGCGGCTCGGCATATCCTCCATCGGGCTTCAGCAGATCGAGCCCGGCATCCGCGAACTGGCGCGGGTGGCTCGGCCATCCGTTGCGGCCTGACGCAACCGCGCCGCGATTTACAAGCGGCGCGCGACAGTCTAGTTGCTGGTTCGATTTTCCGTTCGCAGCATTTTGGAGGAGGGTTCGTCATGGCGATGGACATGTCTGGCGAGGAGCGCATCACGGCACCGGTCGACAAGGTCTGGGCAGCGCTCAATGATCCCGAGATCCTGAAAGCCTGCATTCCCGGCTGCGAGAGCCTCGAAAAGCGCGACGATGGCGGCTTCACTGCCGTGGTGTCGCTGAAGATCGGCCCCATCAAGGCGAAGTTCAACGGCGAGGTCGAGCTGCAGAACCTCAACCCGCCGCATTCCTACACGATCGCCGGCGAGGGCAAGGGCGGCATTGCCGGCTTCGCCAAGGGCGGCGCGGACGTGACGCTGAAGGAAGACGGCGCCGACACGACGATCCTCACCTACACTGCCAAGGCGGATGTCGGCGGCAAGATCGCCCAGCTCGGCAGCCGGCTGATTCAGTCGACCTCGAAGAAGCTCGCTGGCGAATTCTTCTCCAGCTTCAACAAGATGGTCAGCGAAGGCTGACCCATCCCGGGAGCTGGGGCCGAAGCCCCACCTCCCGATGTTGCGGCTATTCGAAGATGATCGCCGGCCCGTCCCCGCGCTCGCCGCCCAGGGCATCGCGCACTTTAGTCGCGATCTCCTTGTAGACCTTCGCCTGCGGACTGTCGGGAGCGACCGCCACGACAGGCCGGCCGGCATCTGATCCCTCGCGCACATCCATCGTCAGCGGCACCTCGCCGAGGAAGGGCACGCCGAGGCGTTCGGCTTCCCTGCGCGCGCCGCCATGGCCGAAAATGTCGTAGCGCCGACCGGTGTCGGGGGCGAGGAAGTAGCTCATATTCTCCACGATGCCGAGCAGCGGCACGTCCACGCGCCGGAACATGTTCAGCCCCTTGCGCGCATCGATGAGCGCAAGGTCCTGCGGCGTGGACACGATGACCGCGCCGGCCAGCGGCACCTGCTGGGCCATTGTGAGCTGCGCATCGCCGGTGCCGGGCGGCATGTCGACCACCAGCACGTCGAGTTCGCCCCACTGGACCTCGCGCAGCATCTGGGTCAGCGCCGAGATGACCATCGGCCCGCGCCAGATCATCGGCGTCTCCTCCTCGACGAGGAAGCCCATCGACATCAGCTTGATGCCGTAATTCTCCATCGGCCGCACGATCTTGCCATCCACAGTGGTCGGCTTGCCCGACACGCCCGTCAGGCGGGGGACCGAAGGCCCGTAAATGTCGGCGTCGAGCAGGCCGACCTTGAGCCCCAGCGCCGACAGGCCGAGCGCGAGATTGACTGCGGTGGTGGACTTGCCGACGCCGCCCTTGCCCGAGGCGACGGCGATGATGGCGTCGATGCCCGGCACGCCGCGCTTGCCCGGCTGCTGGCCGGAGGGCGTGCCTGTGGGTGCGTGGGAATGGCCGTGCGGCCGCGCGGGCGCAGGACGCGGGGGCGCGGGACGCGGAGGGGCGGCCTCCATGCCGCCGCCCTTCTTCTCCGCCGTCAGCGCCACGACAGCGCCGGCAACGTCAGGCAGCGCCTTCACGGCCCGTTCGGCGGCTGCGCGCAACGGCTCCAGCGCCTGCGCCCGCGCCGCCGGCACGGTGATGGAGAAGAACACCTTGCCGTCCGCGATGAAAATGTCCGACACGAGGCCGAGCGAAACGATGTCGCCCTCGAAATCCGGCCCCTTGATGGTCCGGAGCGTGTCGATGACGGCTTCCTTGGTAACGGGCATGACATGACTCTATCTTCGGGACCTCCGAGATAGAGCAATTCACCGCGCGAACCAAGGCATGGGGGCGCGACCTAAAGCCCATGGCGCGCTTATGTCCTGCGCTATCGCGCTTCAGCGCTCTCTGCCTGCGCCCGCACGAAGACGAAGTCGCCACCCTCGTGGCCAACCTTCTCGATCGGCCGGTATTGCGGCTCCTGGTCGGAGTTCGCCACAACCGCCTGCAGGATATAGTCGTCGAACAGTTCGCGGGCCGAGAAGGCATCGTGCTGCATCTTTTCCAGCCCGGTGAGCAGGGCGCGGGCGAAGATGGAATGACCGTCGCCGCCCAGATCGGCCACCGGCTCATTGTTTCCCGAACTGATGACCACGCGCGCCCGGCGCGACTTGAGCGCCAGCAATGCCTGCATGCGCTGGTCGGCGGCGATCTTTTCGGCATCGGCGGGACCGCCGCGCAGCAGCGCGCCGGAATAGCAGGAATCGGAAATCAGGATGATGTTTCCGGCCTGCATGCGCTGGATCGCCGCCGATATGTCGGCGGCCGACAGATAGCTCGGCTCGAAGCCGGATTCGGCATCGCTCGGCACCCAGTAGGCCGTGGACGTGACCGGCTCGAAGACGCCATGGCCGGCATAGAAGATCAGCACCACGTCCTTCTCGCCGACGGCACGGCCGACATGATGCAGCGCCACCTCGATCTCGCGTTTCGTGGGATCCTTGAGAATGAGCGGCAAGCGCGCACCGGCGGCGGTCGCGATCTCGGTCTGGAAGCCGAATTTCGAGGTCAGCAGCGCCGCAAGCGCATCGGCATCGGCGAAAGGCGTCGACAGCGAGGCGAAGCCCGTGGCGCTGCCGTAGCTCTGATTGGCGATGATGACGGCAATGCGCCGCCCCTCGCCTTCCAGCGCCTTGCGGTCGCCCTCATAGACGAATTCGAGCGTGTAGGGATGCAGGCGCGAATCGGCGGTGACCGCGACGACGCTGATGCGGTTGAGGCCGTTCTTGAGCTGGACGGTCCCGCGGAAGCGACCTGTCGCGTCGAGCGCGGCCGGCTGCTGGTCGATATGGACGCCGAGCGCCCGCGCCGGCCAGTCGACAACGCCCTGTATCTCGATTTCCTGCCGCTTGACGACGCTGGCGCCCCGCTTGGGCGTCGGATTGAGAATGCGGATCGCGCCTTCGCCTTGCTGGGCGCGGATCGATTCCGCCACCAGGGCCAGGTCGGGGTTCGACGCATCGATGCGCGGATGAACCTTCCGGTAGCTCTCCGAGAGATAGGATTTGCGGATATTCTCCGCGATGCTGCGCGGCGTCGCCATCGGTTGCGCCAACGCATTGGCGAAATAGAAGCTGAACAACCCGTAGGTCCGGGCGTTGGGGTCGCCTCGCGGCAGTCGCAGTTCCGGCGTCATTTCGGCCGCATCCGAGGCGTAGAAGACCGCATAGTCGCCATGGCCCGGCATCAGCGTGTGCATGCGAGGCGCATCCGCTTCATTGTCGCGCGCAAATTCGAACGTCCATGCGGCATCTTCCGCAGCGGCGCGCTGGCGGGCGCGAAGATCGGCCGCGGCGGCGTAGAGGATGTCCAGGCCCACGATCGCATGCGCCCCGCGATTGCGCACCGCGACCATGAAGTCGGAAATGTCGCGGCCCAGCATGACCTCGTGCCGTTCCGCCACCTCGTCGTCGAGCAAAAGCAGCACATCGCTGAAGCGTCCGCCGAAGGCGTTTTCGACGAAGCGCGCCTGCGGCGGGACGAAGACGGGCTTTTCCGTCGCGATCGCCGTGGCAAGTTCCTCGAGGCTCGTCCCGGCATTCTCGAAAGCTGCCGCGTCGGCTTCGCGATTTGCCCAGCGAAGCGCGGCCGGGGTCAGGACATCCGAAACGCGCAGGCTGCGGTTCGAGAAATGCAGGAGCACCCGGTCATCGCATCCGGCAACCGACAGGACTTTCAGGAAAGCATCGCGCACGCCGTCGCGATCGGCGTCGGCGTCCTGCCGCACATGGACATTGTCCCGCGCGACGCCCAGTTGTGGCAGCAGGGTTGCGAGAAGGTCGAGATCGTTCGCGACACCCTTCAGAACCGGAGCGCCAAAGCCCAATCCCCGCCCGGTGCCGACCAGGATGGCATGCGTCTGCGGCTTTCGGCTCGGATCGCAGCCCGGCGCCGCAACATCGAGGGCCGCATAGTCGACCAGCGGCTCGGCAAGGCCGGGAACATAGTCGAGCGCGGTGCGATAGTAGAGCTCCACCAGTTCGTAGAGCGGCGCCAGTTCCGCCGCGCGCGCGGCGGCGTCCTTTTCCAGCCGCTCCTTGCGCGCCTTCTCGTCCAGCAGCACCGCCGCCGAACGGGACTGCGTCGGCATGAAGACGACGAGCATCGCCAGCACGGCCAGAAACAGCTTGCTCATGAAAACCCACCCCATTGCCCGGCCGGCCGGACCCGTATTTCCGCCCCGGCCAAGTGTCGCCTTCACCCTAGGGAATGCAAGCCCTTGCGACGTTTTTGTGGCCGGCACCATGCGCGATAGCATGGTCGATGTCGGGAATGCAGCACGTGCAGCGTCCTTGTGCATGAATGCCACGCAACCAAGGAGACGCAGGATGAACAAGCTCAGCACATGGCTCTGGTTCGAGACGGAAGCGGAGGAAGCGGCCCGCTTCTACGCCTCGGTCTTCCGCAACGCCACGCTCGGCAAGGTCGATTACGCACCGGCCGGCGGCGAACCCTATACGAAGGAAGGCCAGGTCCTGTCGGCCGGCTTCTCGATAGAGGGCCATGAATTCTATTGCCTCAATGGCGGACCGCATCCCGAGGCGAAGCCGAACGATGCCGTCTCCTTCCAGATCCTGTGCGCCGACCAGGCCGAACTGGATGAATACTGGAACAAGCTCGCCGCCGATGGCGGCAAGGAGGTCCAGTGCGGCTGGGTGAAGGACCGCTACGGCTTCTCCTGGCAGATCGCACCGGCGATGCTCCACCGCCTCATCCAGAGTTCCGACCGGGAAGCGGCGCGGCGCGTGACCGAGGCCATGATGAAGATGGTCAAGCTCGATATCGCGACGCTTGAAGCCGCCGCGCGAGGCTGATGAAAGGAGCGGCGTCCGGATGTCCGGACGCCGCGCAAAATCAGCGCTGGCGCATCGGCGCGAGCGCGCCGGCCCAGCGGTGGAGTTCGTCCAGCATCAGCTTCGCCCCGTCGCCGATGGGCTGGCTCGGCGTGAAGCCGTCATCGCCGAGGAACTGCGCGACCATCGGCACTGGAACGCCTTCGGGGATGGGCATGATGCGCAGCGTGGTGAGCAGCGACTTGAGCGACTGCGCGGCGCGCAACCCGCCCGATATGCCGCCATAGCTGACGATGCCTGCCGGCTTGTAGGCCCATTCGTGGCTCAGATAGGTGAGCGCGTTCACAAGCGCGACCGGCGCGACATAGTTATATTCCGGCGAGACGAAGACGAAGGCATCGGCCGATGCGACCGACTTCGCCCAGGCCTTGGTGTGGTCGTGCTGGTAGTCCTGCATGCGGGGATGCTTGGGCTCGTCGAAGACCGGCAGGTTGAACTCCGCCAGATCGACAAGCACTGGTTCGAAGCTGCCGTGTTCGCGGGCGAATGCGTCGAACCAGGCCGCAACCTTCGGGCCGATCCGGCCCGGCCGGGTGCTGCCGATGATGATGTTCAGTTTCAGTGCCATGGATCGTCTCCGGTCTTGCTTGAGAGGCGCGTGTGATAGGCGTGACCGCGGTGCCCATGCAAGAAGGCACCTTCGCGTTACCTGCACTGGCGAATGAGCAGCGCTGCGGATAATTTGAGCCTATGATAGACAAGCTGGAATTCTTCATCGCCCTGGCCAGGGCACGCCATTTCGGCAGGGCCGCCGAGGAGATCGGCATCACCCAGCCGACCCTTTCGGCGGCCATCAAGCAGCTGGAGGAGCAACTGGGCGTGATGCTCGTCCAGCGCGGATCACGCTTCAAGGGGCTCACGCCCGAGGGCGAGCAGGTTCTGGCCTGGGCCCGCCGCATCGTCGGCGACACGCGCACCATGCGCGAGGAGATGCGCGCCGCGCGGCAGGGTCTCTCGGGCCGTCTGCGGATCGCCGTGATCCCGACCGCGCTCGCCATGGTGCCGCGGCTGACGACACCGTTCCGCGAGCGCCATCCCGGCGTGACCTTCTCGCTCCTGTCGCACACCTCGATCGAGGTGCTGACGCTGCTCGGCAATTTCGACATCGATGCAGGCATCACCTATGTCGACAATGAGCCGCTCGGCCGGGTCGTCTCGGTGCCGCTCTACGAGGAGCGCTACGGTCTCGTGACGGCGGCCGGAAACCCCTATTCCGAGCGCGACGGGGTAAGCTGGACGGAAGTGGCGGAACTGCCGCTGTGCCTGCTGACCCCCGACATGCAGAACAGGCGCCTGATTGACCAACATCTGGCGGAAACCGGGGCAAGCGCGCGGCCGACGCTCGAATCGAATTCCATGCTGGTGCTCTTCAGCCATATCCGGACCGGCAAATGGTCGTCGATCATGCCGCTCAACCTCACCAAGACGTTCGGTTTCGCCGAGCCGATCCGCACCATCCCGATCGTGGAGCCGGATGTCCGCCACATGGTCGGCCTGGTCGCGGCGCAAAGGGAACCCCACACGCCGCTCGTCGCGGCGCTGCTGGAAGAGGCACAGGCGCTCGCCCGCATCCTGTAAGCATGTATGCAGGGTGCGCAGACGATAGATTTATTCTATCGTATGACGGCCCGTCTTTATTGACTTTATCCCTCATGCCGTCGCCATAATGAGATGAACGGACATTTCGTCTGTATGCATACAGGGAGGGCGCTGCATGTCGCAGGCGCAGAGTACCCAGATCGAGACTCGCACGCGGGCCGTGATCGCGGAGAATATCGGGCTGGAGGGACCGCTCCTTCCCATTCTCCACGCGATTCAGCATGAATTCGGCTATGTGCCGGCCGAATCGCTGCCGGTCATCGCCGACGCCCTCAACATCTCGAATGCCGAGACGCATGGCGTGGTCAGCTTCTATCACGACTATCGCCGCGAGCCGGCCGGCCGTCATGTCATCAAGCTCTGCCAGGCGGAAGCGTGCCAGTCGATGGGCTCGGGCGCGGTCGCCCGCCGCTTCCAGGACCTGCTCGGCATCGGCCTGCACGAGACGACCGCCGACGGCCGCGTGACGCTGGAACCCGTCTATTGTCTCGGCCTGTGCGCCTGCTCGCCAGCCGCCATTGTTGACGGCGAGGTGATCGGCCGCCTCGACGAGGAGACGATCGGCGAGATCGTCGCGGGAGTGCAGGCATGACGCGCAAGATCTACATCCCCCGCGATTCCGGCGCGCTGGCGCTCGGCGCCGACAAGGTCGCGCATGCGCTTGAGGACGCGATCGCGGCACGCGGCATCGACGCAACCGTGGTGCGCAACGGTTCGCGCGGCATGTTCTGGCTGGAGCCGATGGTCGAGGTCGAAACGGCGCAAGGCCGCATCGCCTACGGGCCGGTGAAGGCAAGCGACGTTGCCGGCCTGCTCGACGCCGCGCTGGCCGAGGGCGGCGCGCACCGGCTGCGGCTGGGCAAGCCCGAAGACATTCCCTTCTTCGCGAAGCAGACGCGTCTGACCTTCGCCCGCTGCGGCATCATCGACCCGCTGTCGCTCGAGGATTACCGCGCGCATGGCGGCCTGCGCGGCCTGCAGAACGCTGTGGCGATGGCGCAATCGGACATCGTCACGACCGTCACCGAATCCGGCCTGCGCGGGCGCGGCGGCGCCGGCTTCCCCACCGGCATCAAGTGGCAGACCGTGCTCGGCGCATCGGCCGACCAGAAATACATCGTCTGCAACGCCGACGAGGGCGATAGCGGCACCTTCGCCGACCGCATGATCATGGAGGGCGACCCCTTCGTGCTGATCGAGGGCATGGCGATTGCCGGCATCGCGGTCGGCGCGACCAAGGGTTATGTCTATATCCGCTCGGAATATCTGCATGCCATCGCCACCATGCGCAGCGCCATCGCGACCGCGCGGCGCGCCGGCGTGCTGGGTGCGAACGTGCTGGGCTCGCCCAACATGTTCGACATGGAGGTGCGCGAGGGCGCCGGCGCCTATGTCTGCGGCGAGGAGACCTCGCTGCTGAACTCGCTGGAAGGCAAGCGCGGCGTGGTGCGCGCCAAGCCGCCGCTGCCGGCGCTCCAAGGCCTGTTCGGCAAGCCGACGGTGGTCAACAACGTCATTTCGCTGGCTTCCGTGCCGATCATCCTCGACAAGGGTGCGGCACATTACAAGGATCTCGGCTTCGGCCGCTCGCGCGGCACGATGCCGATCCAGATCGCCGGCAATGTCAGGCATGGCGGCCTGTTCGAGGTCGCCTTCGGCCTGACGCTGGGCGAGATCGTCGACGAGATCGGCGGCGGCACGGCCACCGGGCGTCCGGTGAAGGCGGTGCAGGTGGGCGGGCCGCTGGGCGCCTATTTCCCGCGCGAGCTTTTCGACACGCCGTTCGACTATGAGGCTTTCGCCGGCAAGGACGGGCTGATCGGCCATGCCGGCATCGTCGTGTTCGACGACACGGCCGACATGCTCAAGCAGGCGCGCTTCGCGATGGAGTTCTGCGCCATCGAGAGCTGCGGCAAATGCACGCCCTGCCGCCTCGGCTCCACGCGCGGCGTCGAGACGTTGGACAGGATCGCCGCCGGCATCCAGCCGGAAAAGAACCTCGAACTCGTCACCGACCTGTGCAACACGATGAAATTCGGATCGCTTTGCGCGCTCGGGGGTTTCACCCCATATCCGGTGATGAGCGCGATCACGCATTTCCCTGATGACTTCACGCCACGCGCCGTCCCGGCCGCAGCCGAATAGGAGCCACGCCATGGGTCTCGTTCACGAAATCGACTACGGTACGCCCGCTTCCAAATCCGACAAGCAGGTCACCCTGACGGTCGACGGCAGGACGGTAACCGTGCCGGAAGGCACCTCGATCATGCGCGCCTCCATGGAGGCCGGCGTCGAGATTCCGAAGCTGTGCGCCACCGACATGGTGGACTCCTTCGGCTCCTGCCGCGTCTGCCTGGTGGAGATCGACGGGCGCAACGGCACGCCCGCTTCCTGCACCACCCCCGTCAGCGAGGGCATCGTGGTGCACACGCAAACGGAGCGCCTTTCGGCCATACGGCGCGGCGTGATGGAGCTCTACGCCTCCGACCATGCGATCGGCCGTGGCGAGACCGCCGGCACCGGGGCCAGCGAGTTCGACAGGGTCGCCGCCGAGATCGGCTGGAACGAGAACCGCTATGGCGGCGACGGCCGCAACCATGTCGCGCCCGGCAACGGCTCGCTCAATGTCGACTATCTCGCGCGCGACACCACGAACCCCTATTTCGAATATGATCCGGCGCAGTGCATCGTCTGCTCGCGCTGCGTGCGCGCCTGCGAGGAAGTGCAGGGCACCTTCGCGCTGACTATCGAGGGCCGCGGCTTCGAGAGCCGCATGGTCGCGTCGATGAACCAGGACTTCATCGAATCGGAATGCGTCTCCTGCGGCGCCTGCGTGCAAGCCTGCCCGACCGATGCGCTGCGCGAGAAGTCGGTGCTGGAAAAGGGCCTGCCCGAATGGTCGGCCGTCACCACCTGCGCCTATTGCGGCGTCGGCTGCTCGTTCAAGGCCGAGATGCGCGGCGAGGAGCTGGTACGCATGGTGCCGTGGAAGGACGGCAAGGCCAATCGCGGCCATAGCTGCGTCAAGGGCCGCTTCGCCTATGGCTATGCGACACACAAGGAGCGCATCCTCAACCCGATGGTCCGCGAGAAGATTTCGGACCCATGGCGCGAGGTGAGCTGGGACGAAGCCTTCGCCCATATTGCGAGCGAGTTCCGCCGCATCCAGTACCAGTACGGCAAGGGCGCCATCGGCGGCATCACCTCGTCGCGCTGCACGAATGAAGAGACCTATATCGTCCAGAAGCTGATCCGGCAGGGCTTCGGCAACAACAATGTCGACACCTGCGCGCGCGTCTGCCATTCGCCGACGGGCTACGGGCTGGGCCAGACCTATGGCACCTCGGCCGGCACGCAGGACTTCGATTCGGTCGAGGACAGCGACGTGATCGTGGTGATCGGCGCCAATCCGGCGTCGGCGCATCCGGTTTTCGCCTCGCGCATGAAGAAGCGCATCCGCCAGGGCGCGAAGCTCATCGTCATCGATCCGCGCCGCACCGAAATGGTGAAGTCGGCGCATATCGAGGCCGCCCACCACCTGCCGCTAAAGCCCGGCACCAATGTCGCCGTGATCACCGCACTGGCGCATGTCGTCGTGACGGAAGGCCTGTTCGACGAAGCCTTCATCCGCGAGCGCTGCGACTGGTCGGAATTCGAGGACTGGGCCGCCTTCGTGGCCGAGCCGGCCAATTCGCCCGAGGAAGTGGCGAAGTTCTCCGGCGTACCGGCAGAGACGATCCGGCAGGCGGCGCGGCTCTATGCCACCGGCGGCAACGGCGCGATCTATTACGGCCTCGGCGTGACCGAGCACAGCCAGGGCTCCACCGCCGTGATGGCCATCGCCAATCTCGCAATGGCAACCGGCAATATCGGCCGCAAGGGCGTCGGCGTGAACCCGCTGCGCGGCCAGAACAATGTGCAGGGCTCCTGCGACATGGGCTCGTTCCCGCATGAGCTGCCGGGCTACCGCCACGTCTCGGACAGCGCCGTGCGCCAGCAATTCGAAGCCGAATGGGGCGTTACGCTGGATGCCGAACCAGGCTTGCGCATTCCCAATATGTTTGAAGCTGCGCTCGATGGCAGCTATCGGGGCATGTATATCGAGGGCGAGGACATCGTCCAGTCCGACCCCAACACGCAGCATGTGGAAGCGGCGCTGCGCGCGATGGAATGCGTGATCGTGCAGGACCTGTTCCTGAACGAGACTGCGAAATTCGCGCACGTTTTTCTGCCGGGTTCGAGCTTCCTCGAAAAGGACGGCACCTTCACCAATGCCGAACGGCGCATCTCGCGCGTGCGCAAGGTGATGCCCCCGCTGGCAGGCTACGCGGACTGGGAAGTGACGCAAGCACTCGCCAATGCGCTCGGCTATCCGATGCAGTATCGCGATCCGTCCGAGATCATGGACGAGATCGCCCGCCTGACGCCGACTTTCCATGGCGTGAGTTATGCGCGCCTGGAAGCGCTGGG
>Ga0182736_1001592_pt1 | contig 20993 bp, 19 predicted proteins | sample eDN5th30CKraftBY_FD_128882 | JGI IMG/M metagenome (GOLD analysis project Ga0182736, IMG submission 128882) | Enriched backyard soil microbial communities from Emeryville, California, USA - eDNA 5th pass 30_C Kraft BY (version 2) (version 2) | ecosystem: Environmental > Terrestrial > Soil >... | reverse complement strand
CGGCCGATGATCAGCGGAATGCGGCCGCCGGCGCGCACTTCGTCGAACAGCACGTCGGACTTGACCTGGAACTCGGCGATCACTTCGCCGTTCTTCAGCGCGCGGCCTTCATAGGGGCGCAGTTCGACCACGTCGCCCATTTCCATCTTGGAGGTGTCCAGCTCGATGGGCAGGGCGCCCGCGTCTTCCATGGTGTTGTAGAAGATCGGGGCGATCTTGCCGCCCAGGCAGACGCCGCCGTAGCGCTTGTTCGGCACGAAGGGAATGTCTTCGCCGGTGAACCACAGCACCGAGTTGGTGGCCGACTTGCGCGACGAGCCGGTGCCCACCACGTCGCCCACGTAGGCGACCAGGTGGCCTTTTTCTTTCAGCGATTCGATGAACTTCACCGGGCCGCGCTTGCCGTCTTCTTCAGGCTGGAAGGCGGCGCCGTCGCGCTTGTTCTTCAGCATGGCCAGCGCGTGCATGGGGATGTCGGGGCGCGTGGTGGCGTCGGGCGCGGGCGACAGGTCGTCGGTGTTGGTTTCGCCCGGCACCTTGAACACGGTGATGGTCAGGCTTTGGGGCATTTCGGGGCGGCTGGTGAACCACTCGGCGTCGGCCCAGCTTTGCAGCACGGCGCTGGCGTTGGCGTTGCCCTTGTCGGCCTTTTCCTTCACGTCGTGGAAGGCGTCGAACATCAGCAGGGTCTTCTTCAGGCCGTCGGCGGCGATAGTGCCGACTTCGGCATCGTCCAGCAGTTCGATCAGCGGGCCGATGTTGTAGCCGCCAAGCATGGTGCCCAGCAGCTCTGTCGCCTTGGCCCGGCTGATCAGCGCACACGATTCCTTGCCCAGCGCGACGGCGGCCAGGTACGAGGCCTTGACCTTGGCGGCGTCGTCCACGCCGGCCGGCACGCGGTGCGTCAGCAGTTCCAGCAGGTTGTCTGCCTCGCCCGCGGGCGGGTTCTTCAGCAGTTCGATCAGGTCGGCGGTTTGTTGGGCCGAAAGGGGCAGCGGGGGGATGCCCAGCGCCGCGCGCTCGGCGACGTGTTGGCGGTACGTTTCCAGCATGGGAAGGCCTGCTAAAAAGTCGGGTTGCGGGAAGGGGTGTTGGCCAGGATTGTAGAGGGAGCAGGGGGGTGGGGGCAAGTGTCTTATATCTTATATAAGACTTGAACCGATAGGCTCCGGCTTACAATGCGCTTATCGTCTTCACGTCCGCCATGCACTATTTCCGTCGCCGGTATTCCACGCCGAACCCTTACCTGGACCACGATCCCTTCGCGCCGCCCCGGCCCGCGCAGGCCGCGCCGTCGCGCGCGGCCCGGCACCGGCTGGCGTTGCAGGCGCTGGATGGCACGTTCGCGGTGGCCGACCTGGAAACCACCGGGCTGTCCACCTCCAGCTGCGAGATCCTGGAATTCGCGGCGGTGCACGTGGCGCCGGACGGCAGCATCGAACGCGAGTTCTCGCAGGTGGTGCGCACGCAAGGGCCGGTGCCGCCCTTCATCACGCGGCTGACAGGCATCACCCAGGCCGAGGTCGACGGCCACGGCATCCCGGTGGCCGAGGCGTTCTCGGCGTTCTTGTCCTTCCTGGCCGATACGCCGGTGTTTTTCCACAACGCCTCGTTCGACCGGCGGTTCCTCGAGGCCGCCGCGGCCCATACCGGCCTGCCGTTCCCCAACGCCACCCATTGCACGCTGCAACTGGCCCGCCAGGCCTGGCCGGAATTGCCATCGCACAAGCTGCAGAACCTGGCGCGCCACGTGGGCGCCGCCGATCCCACCCACCGCGCCCTGGCCGACGTGCGCAGCACCGTGGCGGTGGCGCTGGCGGCCCGGCGCGCGCTGGCCGGCCTGTAGCGGCCGCCCGCCGCGGCGCGCGGTGGTAAGGTGGTTGTTTGCGGCGCGCCGCGGCACGGGGGCGCCGGATCACAGGAGCACCCCATGACCTATGACCTGTGGTACTGGGACGGCATTCCGGGGCGCGGCGAGTTCGTGCGCCTGGCGCTGGAAGCCGCCGCCATTCCCTATCGCGAATGCGCCCGGCAGCCCGGCGCCACCGAGCGCACGCTGGTCGACGACATGCAGGCCCCGCGCAAGCATCCGCCGTTCGCCCCGCCGTATCTGGTGGCGGGCCAGCTGACCCTGGGCCAGACGGCCAACATCCTGCTCTACCTGGGCGAAAAGCACGGCCTGGCGCCAGCCACCGTGGCGGGCCGCTACTGGGTCAACCAGCTGCAACTGACCATTGCCGACATGGTGGCCGAAGCGCACGACACGCATCACCCCATTGCCGCCAGCCAATACTACGAAGACCAGCGCGACGAGGCCATCCGCCGCGCCGCCAGCTTCCGGGCCGAGCGCATCCCCAAGTTCCTGGGGTATTTCGAGCAGGTGTTGCAGGCGCGCGGCGACTGGCTGGCCGGCGGACGCCGCTGGTCGTACGCCGACCTGTCGCTGTTTCACCTGGTGGACGGCTTGCTGTATGCCTTTCCGCGGCGCATGGCCACGGTGTCGCGCCGCTACCCCAAGGCGATGGCGTTGCATGCCAGGGTGGCGACCTTGCCCGCGCTGCAGCCGTATTTCGCCAGCGGCCGGCGCCTGCCGTTCGGCGACGGCATCTTCCGGTATTACCCCGAGCTGGACGGCGACTAGCCCCGCCCGGGCGCGTCAGGCGGCCGGGCCGACCAGCGCCCGGTACGCTTCGCGCCAGGCCAGGCCGGCGCGGGTGTCGGCGCGCGGCACGTATTCGCAGCCGATCCAGCCCGTATAGCCGCTGCCGGCCAGGGTGCGCAGCGCCTGGGCCACCGCCGGGTCGGCGGGGTCGGGTTCGTGGCGCCCCTGGGGGTGGGCGAACTGCACGTGGTGCACCAGCGGCAGGGCATCGCGCAGGGCGCGGTCCAGGTCCAGCCCTTCACGCTGGGAATGATAGAAATCGAATTGCAGCCGCACCGCCGGATGGTCGACCTGGGCAATCACCTGCGCGGCCTGTTCGGGCAGGTAATAAAAATAGCCCGGCATGTCGTGCCGGTTCAGGGCTTCCAGGGTCAGCACGATGCCTTCGCCGGCGGCCAGCGCGGCGGCGCGCCGCAGGTTGTCGACCAGGGTCTGCCGGCAGGCGTCGCGGTCGCTGCCCTGCGGCGGGTGGCCCGCCATGACATGGATGGCGCGGCAGCCGGTGGCCCGGCACACCTCGACGGCCCGCGCCAGCGCGGCATCGAAATCCGGCTGCCGTCCCGGCAGGCAGGCCAGCCCCTTCTCGCCGTGCGGCCCGGGCGGCGTGTTCACCAGCACCAGCGCCAGGTCCTGCGCACGCAGCAGGCTGGCCAGTTCGGCGGGGGGCAGGTCGTACGGAAACAGGATCTCGGCGCCCGCGAAGCCGTCGCTGGCGGCTTGCTCGATGCGTTGCGCCAGGGAAAGGCCGGGGTACAGCAGGGACAGGTTGGCAGCCAGTTTCATGGGTTCCTCGCAGGATGTGGAGAATTTTCCACACATTTGCGGCGCGAGCATATTGCTTATTGAGGCATTCGCAAATTTACGATTAAATGCGTTGGAACTGATACATTAAATTTCCAATCGAATCAATTTTTATCGTCATGCGATCAAGTTGAAGGGGCGCATCATGGCGTGGCTCGGATTCCGGCACCTGTTCTCGGGCAATCGCAAGCGGCGCCAGGCCGACCTGCGCGGCCAGGTAGCCGCCATACACAAGGCACAGGCCGTCATCGAGTTCGACATGCAGGGCCATGTGCTGGCCGCCAACCAGAATTTCCTGGACGCCGTCGGCTACCAATGGGACGAGATCCAGGGGCGCCATCACGCCATGTTCGTCTCGGCGGCCGAGCGCGAATCGGAGCGTTACCAGGATTTCTGGCGCAAGCTGGCGTCGGGCCAGTATGACGCCGGCTGTTATCGCCGCATCGCCCGCGACGGCCGCGACGTCTGGCTGCAGGCCAGCTACAACCCCATCCTGGACAGCGGGGGCCGGCCGTTCAAAGTGGTGAAGGTCGCCACCGACATCACCGAACAACAGCACCGCAGCGCCGACATGGCCGGGCAGCTGGAAGCCATCTCGAAGGTGCAGGCCATTATCGAGTTCGAGCTCGACGGCACCATCATCCGGGCCAACGACCTGTTCCTGGATGCGCTGGGCTACCGCGCCGACGAAGTGGCCGGCCACCATCACAGCATGTTCGTGCGGCCCGAAGAGCGCAGCAGCGCCGCCTATGCCGATTTCTGGCGCAAGCTGGCCAGCGGTAGGCACGACGCGGGCCAGTACCTGCGCCTGGGCAAGGGCGGGCGCGAAGTCTGGATCGAGGCCAGCTACAACCCCATCCTGGACAGCGAGGGCCGGCCGTTCAAGGTAGTGAAATACGCCACCGACATCACGCGCCGCTTCACGGCCGCGCAGACCCTGCGCGTGGCCGTGCAGGGCCTGACCGACAACGCCGAACGCGCCCGGCAGGCCAACGACCTGGCGCGCGAGGCCTCGCAGGTGGCCGAACAGGGCGGGCAGACCGTGCAGGACGTGGTGCGCACCATGAACGCCATCACCGAGAGCTCGCGGCGCATTTCCGAGATCATCGGCGTGATGGACGGCATCGCGTTCCAGACCAACATCCTGGCGCTGAACGCGGCGGTCGAGGCGGCGCGCGCCGGCACGCATGGCAAGGGGTTTGCCGTGGTGGCGGCCGAGGTGCGCAGCCTGGCGCAGAACAGCGCCGCCGCCGCCAAGGAAATCAAGGACCTGATCACCGCCTCGGTCGAGCAGATCCGCAGCGGCGCCCAGCTGGTGCAGTCGGCCGGCACGACCATGGGCGACATCGTCGCCTCGTCGCGGCGCGTCACCGACATCATGGGCGAGGTGGTGGACGTGTCGCTGGCGCAGTCGCATACGCTGGGCGAAGTCACCGACGACATCACCCAGGCCAGCGCGACGGCGGCCCAGCCGCAGCGGACGGCCGCCACGGTCGTGGCGCTGCCGCGCCCGGCCCGGCGTGCCGCCTGAGCGCGCCGCGGGTTATTGCAGCTTGATATTGCGTTCCTGCACCAGCTGCTTGCCCTGCTCGGTTTCCTTGGCCAGGTAGGCCTTCAATTCTTCCGGCGAGCCGCCGATGGGCTCCGCGCCGATGGCGTCCAGCGTGGCCTTCACCTTGGGGTCGGCCAGCGCCTGGCGCATCGAGCCATTGAGCGTGGCGATCACCTCGGGCGGCGTGCCGGCCGGCGCGAAGGCGGCGAACCAGGGCGTCAGCGCGTAGCCGGGCAGCCCGGCTTCGGCCACCGTGGGCACATCCGGCAGCGCGGCCGAACGCTTGGCGGTGGTCACGGCCAGCGCGGTCAGCTTGCCCGACACGATGTGCGGCTTGGCCGACGTGATGCTGTCGAACATGTAATCGACCTGGCCGCCCAGCAAGTCCGAGACGGCCGGGCCGCTGCCTTTGTAGGGCACGTGCAGCATGTCCACGCCCGCCATCGACACGAACAGTTCGCCCGCCAGGTGGATCGAGGTGCCCACCCCCGCCGAGGCGTACGTGTAGGCGCCCGGCTTGGCCTTCGCCTTGGCGATCACGTCGGCGACGCTGGTGGCGCCGGTGCGTTGCGGGTTGGTGACCAGCACGTTGGGCACCACCGCCAGCAGCGAGATCGGCGCGAAATCGGCCTGCGGATCGTAGTTCAGGTTGGGGTACAGGGCGGGGTTGACCGCCATGCCATTGGCCACGATCAGGATCGTGTAGCCGTCGGGCTTGGCGCGCGCCACGGCGGCCGCGCCGATATTGCCGCCCGCGCCCGCGCGGTTCTCGATCACGAACGACGTGTTCAGCTGCCGGCCCATGGCTTCGCCCAGCGTGCGGGCGATATTGTCCATGGCGCCGCCCGGGGGGAACGGCACCACCCAGGTGACGGGGCGCTCGGGGTAGCCGGCCATGGCCGCGGGGGCGGCCCCTAGCAGGGCGGCGGCCGTGCACAGCGCGGCCAGGGGTTTCAGAAAGAGGTTGCGCATCAGGTGTCTCCTATATGGTTTGTGTGGTGGCGGGCGGGGTCGGCCTAGGCCGGCTTGCGCCGGTAGAACGCCAGCTTGTCTTCGTCCAATGCCAGTCCCAGCCCCGGCCCTTGCGGCAGTTCCAGGGCGAAGTCGCTGTAGCGCGGCGGGTTGGCGATGATGTCGTCTTTCAGCAGCAACGGCCCGAACAATTCCGTGCCCCAGTCCAGGCGGGGCAGGGCGGCAAAACCGTGCGCCGACGCGATCGAGCCGATGGCGCCTTCCAGCATGGTGCCGCCGTACAGCGCCATGCCGGCCGCGTCGCCCACTGCCGCCGCGCGGCCCATTTCCAGGATGCCGCCCGACTTGGCGATCTTCAGCGCCAGCACGTCGGCCGCGCCCAGGCGCGCGATGTCCAGCGCGTCTTCCGGCGTGCAGACCGCTTCGTCGGCCATGATGGGCACCACGAAGCGCGCCGCCAGTCGGGCCATGCCGGCCAGGTTCCGGCGCGGGATCGGCTGTTCGACCAGGTCCACGCCGGCCGCTTCCAACCGTGCGATCGCGCCGGCCGCATCGGCCTCGTTCCAGGCCTGGTTCACATCCACCGTCACACGGGCGCGCTCGCCCAGCGCCTGCTTGATGCGTGACACGTGGGCCACGTCGGCGGCGATCTCGCGCCGGCCGATCTTCAGCTTGAAGGTGTCGTGGCGGCGCGCCTGCAGCAGGGCCTCGGCCTCGTCGATGTCGCGCGCGGTGTCGCCGCTGGCCAGCGTCCACAGTACCGGCAGGCGGTGGCGCACCGCGCCGCCCAGCAGCGTGGCCACGGACACGCCCAGGCGCTTGCCTTGCGCATCCAGCAATGCGGTTTCCAGCGCCGACTTGGCGAACCGGTTGCCGCGCGCCACTTTGTCCAGCCGCGCCAGCGCGGCGCGCGCATTGGCGGCGTCCTGCCCGGCCAGCGCCGGCGCCAGGTAAGTGTCGATGGCCAGCTTGATGCCTTCGGGGCTTTCCTCGCCATAGCTCAGCCCGCCGATGGTGGTGGCCTCGCCGATGCCTTCGATGCCGTCGCTGCAGCGCAGGCGCACGATCACCAGCGTCTGTTGCTGCATGACCGCCATCGCCAGCTGGTGCGCACGAATCGTGGGCAGATCGACCAGGATGGCCTCGATGGCCTCGATGCGAACTTGATCCATACCTGAAATAGTTGTTTAGGGTGACGCTCGCCAGTATGCCCCTCGATTTTTAGCCGGTCCAAGACTATATTGGTTGCTTTCAATACCTATAAGGTATGGAATAAATGGAACTCAGGCACTTGCGGTATTTCCAGGCCGTGGCGCAGGAAGGCAGCTTCACGCGCGCCGCGGCCCGCCTGCACATCGCCCAGCCGCCGCTCAGCCGGCAGGTGCGCCAGCTGGAAGACGAACTCGGCGTCGTCCTGATCGAGCGCGGCCCGCGCGCGCTGAAACTGACCGAGGCCGGCCGCTTCCTGTTCGAGCAATCGTTGCAGCTGACCGCGCGCCTGGACGAGATCGTGCAAGGCACGCGTCGCCTGGGCCGCACCGAACGCGGCTGGTTCGGCATCGGCTTCGTGCCGTCCAGCCTGTATGGTTTCGTGCCCGAGCTGATCCGCCGCCTGCGCGAGGCCGACCCGCGCGTCGAGGTCGGCCTGGCCGAGATGACCACGCTGCCGCAGCTCGAGGCGCTGAAGGCCGGGCGCATCGACATGGGCATCGGCCGCATCCTGTTCGACGACCCGGCCATCGAGCGCCGGGTCTTGATGGCCGAGCCGCTGGTGGCGGCGCTGCCGCTGCATCATCCCCTGGCGCGGCGGCGGCGCGTGGGCATCGCCCAACTGGCCGCGCAGCCGTTCGTGCTGTATCCGGCCCGACCGCGCCCCAACTACGCCGACCATGTGCTGGGCCTGTTCCGCGCGGCCGGCCACGCGCCGCGGGTGGTCCAGGAAGCCAACGAGCTGCAGACGGCCATCGGCCTCGTGGCCGCCGGCCTGGGCGTCACGGTGGTGCCGGCGTCGGTGCAGCGCCTGCACCGCGCCGACGTGGCTCACGTGGCCATCGACGCCGAGTCGTTCGTCTCGCCCGTCATCCTCAGCTACCGCAAGGACGACCACTCGCCGTTCCTGGCCGATGCCGTCCGGCTGGCGGTAAGCCTGGCGGGCGCCGCGGCCGCCGGCGATGCGCGCGGCGCGGGCCGGCCGACGCAATAGGCCGGCCGGCCTGCGGCATATCGTGGCGGCCATTCTTCCTGGGGTTATTTGCTTAAAGTTGCTTTAGCAACTGAATTGACTTAGGATGGAACAAACACCGGTTTTCGGTGCGTTTCCTGGATCCTGGCAGATAGACACCATGCACAAGCAAAAATACCGGGCGCTGGCGCGCGTCCCCCTGCTTGACCGTACCCCCTTGATGCGGCTGAAGCGCCTGGGCGAGGCCTTGGGCATCGACTTGTATATCAAGCGGGACGACATGGGGGCGCTGGGCGGGGGCGGCAACAAGCTGCGCAAGCTGGAATTCCTGCTGCCGCCGGCGATCGAGCAGGGCTGCGACACATTGATCACCTTCGGCGCTCTGCAATCCAACCATGCGCGGCTGACCGCCGCGGTGGCCGCGCACTTCGGCATGAAGTGCCACTTGATCCTGAACCGCAAAGTGCCCCGCGCCGGCCCGCACTACGAAGCGGGCGGCAACCTGGTGCTCGACACGCTATTCGGCGCGCACCTGCATCTGCTGCCCGGCGAAGACGATCCGCTGGCCTATTGCGAACAGTTGAAAGCCGATCTGGTCGCCAAGGGGCACAAGCCCTGGGTGATTCCGTTCGGCGGGTCGGATGCGCATGGCGCGATGGGCCATGTCGCCTGCATCGAAGAAATCGTCGACCAGGCACGCGAGCAGGGGTTGAAGATCGACCACCTGGTTCATGCCAGCGGCAGCGGCGGCACCCAGGCGGGCTTGCTGATCGGGGCGCAGATTCACGGCGCGGGGTTTCCTGTGCTGGGGGTCAGCGTCCTGCATCCGGCCGATCGGCTGCGCGAGATCGTCTCGAATATTGTCGGCGACGCCGCGGCGCTGCTTGGCGGCTCGCTGGACACCCAGGCCCTGGCGCCCCAGGTGGACGACCGTTTCATCGGCCGCGGATACGGCCTGATGCACGAAACCACCAAAGAAGCCTTGTCCCTGGTGGCCGCCACCGAAGGCATGCTGCTCGATCCCGTCTATACCGGCAAGGCGTTTGCCGGCCTGGTTGCGCGGGCCCGCGATGGCGGATTCCGCCCCGGCGATACGGTCGTTTTCCTGCACACGGGCGGCATGCCCGGCATCTTCGCCTATTCCGATGAGCTCCTGGACGCCGCCGCGGTCGGCGCCTCAAAGTAACAAGACGCAGTCATAGCCATGAATCATTTGAAGCAAGCCACCGGCCAGCGCGCGGTGGTGGTATCGGGTCACGACCAGGCCACCCAGACGGCCATTGCCATGCTGGAGCAGGGCGGGTCCATCGCGGATGCGGCCCTGGCCGGCGCGGCCGTCCTGTCGGTCGTGCTGCCGCATGCCTGCGGCCTGGGCGGCGACGCCTTCGTGCTGGTCCACGATGCTGCATCGGGCAAGACGCACGGCTTGAACGCCTCGGGGGTGTCGCCCGCGTTGGCGCAAAAAGACCGCTTTCCCCAGGGGCTGCAGGAACGCGGCCCGCTGAGCTGCAACGTGCCGGGCATGATCGCCGGCTGGCAGGCCTTGCACGACCGCTTCGGCAGCAAGCCCTGGGCCGATGTGCTGCGCCCCGCGATCGGCCTGGCGCGCGACGGCTTCGAGGTTTCGCCGGTGCTGGCGAAGTCCTCGGCGCTGTACCAGGACATGCTGACCGGGCCCAGCAAGGCGCTGTTCCTGCCCGACGGCGTGCCGCTGCGCGCGGGCCAGGTCCTGCGCCAGCCCAAGGCGGCCCAGACCCTCGAGACGATTGCCCGCGAGGGCGGGGCCGCCTTTTATCAAGGCCCGATCGGGGCCAGCATCGCGCGCGCCTGCGAGGCTGCCGGCGGCCTGATCCGCGAGTCCGACCTGCGCGCTTATGCGCCCGAATGGGTCGAACCCATCGAAACCCGTTACGCCGGCCATGTGGTTCGCACCATGCCCCCCAATTCCTATGGCCTGTATCTGCTGTTGCAGCTGATGGCGCTCGAGGCATCGGCCGACAAGGGCGGACAAGGGCTGGACGCGCCCGCCAGAATCGCGAAGCTGATACGGGCGGCCCAGGCGGCGTTCAAGGTCGGCGAGCGGGCGGTGGCCGACCCCGCCCCACGCTACGGCGCCGAGTCCGCCCAATTGCTGCTGGGCCCCGAAGGACGCAAGCGGCTTGAGACCGCCACGGGCGGCAAGCCGGGCAACCGGGGCGGCACGGCGGTCATCAGCGTGGCCGACCGCCACGGCAACGCCATCACCATCATCCAAAGCGTGTTCCTGGTCTTCGGCAGCGGCGTCAGCGATGCCGAAACCGGGGTGCTGCTCAATAACCGCCTGTTCGGCTTCACCCTGGAGCCGGGCCATCCGAACGAGGTCGGCCCCGGCAAGCATCCCGCGCACACGCTTTGCCCCGCCATGGTGTTCAAGGATGGCCGCCTGCGCTATGCGGTGACCACGCCGGGCGGGCCGGGCCAGACGCTGACGCTTGCCCAGGTCATGCAGGCCGTCTTCGAAGAGGGCGCGTCGCTGTCGCAAGCCATCCAGGCGCCGCGCTGGACGATGGACCTGGCCGGCGATTCGCTGTTCGAGCATACGATGCCGGCCGATGTGGTCAACGGCGTGCTCGAGCTGGGGGAACCCATGAAAGCGGCTGCCCCGGGGTCGCCTTACTTCGGCTCGGTGAAGGGCATCGCGCTCGACGAAGACGGCACGCTGGTCGGCGCGGCCGACGACCGGCGCGACGCAACCGTGCGGAGCCTGTCATGAAATCGCCTGCTGCCGGCGCGGTGCCGGATCTCGTCTTGCATGGCGGCAAGATCATCACCATGGACGGCGCGTCGCGAGTGGCCCAGGCCATTGCCATTCGCGGCGACACCATCGTGGCGGTGGGAAGCGACGATGACATCCTGGCGCTGGACACGCACGCCTGCCGCAAGATCGACCTGCAGGGCAAGACGGTGGTGCCGGGCTTGCACGACGGCCATGCGCACATGGACCGCGAGGGCCTGAAAGACATTTTCCCGTCCCTGGGCAAGGTGCAAAGCATCGCGGACATCCAGCGCGCCATCGCGGAACTGGCGGCGCGCACGCCTGCCGGCGAATGGATCGTCACCATGCCGATCGGCGACCCGCCCGCCTATGCGGGCATGCCGCAGGCGCTGGCCGAAAAGCGCTTTCCCAACCGGCACGACCTGGACGCGGTAGCCCCGGACCACCCCGTCTATATCCGGCCCATCTGGGGCTATTGGCGCCATACGATGCCTCTGGTCTCGATCGCCAATACGCGCGCCCTCGAACTGGCGGGAATCGGCCGCGACACGCCGTCGCCTTCGCCCCTGGTGCAGATCGAAAAAGACGAACAGGGCGAACCGACCGGCGTGTTCCTGGAAGAGACGCTGATGCCCATCGTCGAGCTCGAGTATTTCCGGGATGCCAGCCGGTTCCGGGTGCCTGCCCGCACGGATTCCGTGCCCAGGTCCCAGCACGCGTACCATCGATACGGCACGACCAGCGTGTTCGAAGGGCACGGCGTCGCGACGGAAGTCGTGCGTTCCTACAAGAACCTGCATGCCCAGGGCCAGCTCAGCATGCGCGTGGCGCTGGTGCTCAGCCCCAACTGGAAAAGCGCGCCAGTGCCGGACATCGACGCTTTCGTCGAAGCCTGGTGCGGATGGCTGAGCGGACCCGGGCTGGGCGACCCTCACCTGCGCATGGCGGGCATGTTCGTGGACATGGGCCCCGATCCGGCCAACGACATCCGCGCTCAGGCGTACCCCAGCACCGGGTGGGCGGGATTCAACTACGACACCGCCCGTTCGCGCGACAAGGCGCTCGAACTGCTCAAGGCCTGCGCCCGCCACGGGATCCAGGTGGTGGCGATCTGGCCCAACATGCTCGAGCTTTTCTACGCCGTTCACCAGGAAATTCCGCTGAACGGGCTGCGCTGGGTGCTGAGCCACATTTCGACCCTGACCCGCCAAGAGATCGACATGATCCGGGAAATGGAGCTCATCGTCACGACCCATACCAACCGGTACCTTTTCAAGGAAGGGCACCTGCTGCAGGACAAGCTCGGCCGCGAGCGCGAGCACGACATCGTGCCGCTGCGTTCGCTGCTCGATGCCGGCATCCCGGTCGTCCTGGCGTCGGACAACGTGCCCGTTTCGCTGTTCCATCCGCTGTGGCATGCCATCGGCCGCGAATCCCGGGCGACCGGCGCCCCAGTCTGCGCGGCGCAGCAACTGACGCGCGAAGAGGCCCTGCGATGCATCACCGCCAACGGCCCCTTGCTGACCTGGGAAGAAGCGAAGAAGGGTTCGCTCGAGCCGGGCAAGCTGGCCGACCTGGCCGTCCTGACAGCCGATCCGCTGACCTGCCCGGAAAGCCAGATCAAGGATATCGAGGCCGTGATGACGGTCGTGGGCGGCCGGGTGGTCTACGCGACGTCGAATCAATAAGGTAGTTCCCGTCAATCAAGACATGCCGAAACAGGCAACTAGGAAGGGGTAAGTGATGGTCAAGTTTCAAGGGAAATTGGCGCACGTGCTGTTCGGGGCGCTGCTCTGCATGCCACCGGTCGTCGGCAGCGCACAGCAGGCCGAAACGGTGCATCTGATCCACGGGCAGGGCACCGGGGGAACCACCGATGCCCTGGCCCGCCTGCTCGGTAGCGAATGGGACAAGCGCCTGCACAAGAACGTCATTGTCGAAAGCCGTCCCGGCGCCGCCACGTCGCTGGCGGCGGCGCTGGTGGCAAAGGCGCCGCCCGACGGCAAGACCTTGCTGTTCACCGCCAGCGGGTTCACCGCCAACCCGTTCCTGCTGAAAGACCTGCCCTTCGATACCGAGAAAGATTTCACCGGCATCGGGCTGGTCGCCACCACGCCTTATGTGCTGGTGGTGACCCCCTCGTTGCCCGTTTCCACCCCGAAAGAGCTGGTCGAATACCTGAAGCAGCATCCCGACAAGACCACGGTGGCGGTCACCAGCATCGGGTCGGCACAGCATGTGTCGGCGGCCCTGTTCAGGAAGATGTCCGGGGTGGACATGGTGTTCGTGCCGTACAAGGGCAGCGCCGGGCAGATCGCCGACGTCGCCACGGGGCGGGTGCCGGTGGCGTTCGACAATATCGTGGCGATCGCCAGCCAGATCAAGGCCGGCACCTTGAAGCCGCTGGCCATCACCACCAAAGAGCGCTCGGAAATGTTTCCCGATATTCCCACCCTGGATGAAAGCGGCTTTCCCGGTTTCAATATCGTGGGTTGGTTCGGCGCGCTTGCGCCCAAGGGCGTGCCGGCATCGGTGGTCGAGACTTACGGAAACTCGGTCAAGGCGATGAAGAGCGACCCTGAATTCGTGGCCAAGGTGCGCACGCTGGGCGCCACGGTCATTCCGGGCGGGCATGTGGAAGCCCAGGCATATATCCAGGAAGACCTGAAAAAGACGGGCGCGCTGATCAAGGACTTGAACATCACCCTCGACCAATAGGCCCTGCCGGGCCGCCTGGCCGCCGGCATGGGCGCCGTCCGTATCAGGGGCGCCGGGCCGGCGTCCTGGTGCCCGCCCGCCCGGCGCCCCGGGCCTTGGCGGGCGCTTCATCGTCTGCTTCCGCAAGGCCCAGCATCGCATCGGCCTGGCGGGTAAGGATCTCGAGCGTGTGCTCGAATTCCGTGAGCTGGCTGCGGGTCAGGCAACTGGTCAGCTTTTCTTGCCGGGCCAGGCTCAATGGCAGCCCCCGCTCGTAGATCTTGCGGCCGCTGGCTGTCAGGCTGACCGTGACCCGGCGCGCATCCTGTTCGGCGCGTTCGGCGGTCACCAGTTTTTTCTCGACCAGCTCGGATACCGCCCGGCTGACCTGGCTTTTGTCGTAGCGCCAGAACGCGGCGATGTCCTGGGGCGAACGGGGGCCATGGCTGGCCAGCAACAGCAGGATGCGCCATTGGCGCACGGAAAGCCCCAGCTCGTCCTGCAAAACGATTTCAATGCCGCGGTACAGGCGCTGGCTGAAGGCCAGCACCCGGTAGGCCAGGAGCTTGGCTGGGTCGGTTCCCCGGTCTTCGGGCGCCGGATTTCTGATAGACATTTTTTCCATTGAAGGCCTGTACGACGCGCTTGCCCGGCCGGAGCGCGCGGGCCGCGCGCGTTCGTGGCGGTTCATCCGTTTTCCTGCCGCGAGCCTGGGCGGCCCGGCGGCCACGGCTTCCCCGGGCCGGGGCGGGTGAACCGCCTGTTATCGCCGCCGGCCTTACAGCACTTTGGTTTCGTGGTGCACTTGCGGCGGCTGGGCAAAATGCGGGCCCACCAGCTTGCGCCATTCCTGGAAATCGGCCGATTCGCGGAAATCCACCATGTGGTTCTCCAGGGTTTCCCAGTCGACCACCAGCGTGTATTGCTGCGGGTTCTCGATCGAGCGGTGCAGCGCCACGCCGTGGCACCCGCGCGCACGCAGGAACAGCGGCTTGGCCTGGGCGACGCCCGCCTCGAACTGGGCCTCGCTGCCCGCGGCGACGAGAATACTGGCAATTTCCTGGATCATCGGGATTCCTTGAGTAGATGGAAAGTAGGGGCGGCAAGTATGATCGAGCCGTTTCGTGACTTTAGCGCAGGAGCGGCCATGCATTATCTGATGTTCTACGACCTGGTTCCCGAATATCTCGAGCGTCGCGGCGAATTCCGCGACGCCCACCTGGCGCTGGCCCGCGAGGCCGTCGCGCGCGGCGAGCTGGTGCTGGGCGGCGCCCTGGCCGAGCCGGCCGACCAGGCGGTGCTGTTGTTCAAGGGCGATTCGCCCGCCGTGGCGGCCGCCTTTGCCGAGGCCGACCCCTACGTGAAGGCGGGGTTGGTCAAGCAATGGCGCGTACGCCGCTGGACGACCGTGGTGGGTGAACAGGCCGAGCACCCGGTGCCGGCCTGAGCCGGCGCCCCGCGGGGCGGGAAGCGGCCGGTGGCCGGCCGCCTTCCCGGCAAAGGGTATGATGCCGCCTGGCTTCCGACCCCGCCCCACCTGATTCATGCCGCTGTCCCACCTATTGCTGGCGCTGTCCGTCGTCTTCATCTGGGGCACGAATTTCGTCGTCATCAAGTGGGGGCTGGCCGAGTTCCCCGCTTTCCTGTTCGCCACGCTGCGCTTCCTGCTGTCGGCGTTGCCGTGGGTATTCCTGTTCCGCCGGCCCGCGGTGCCCTGGCGCGCGCTGGCAGGCGCCGGCCTGCTGCTGGGCGTGGGGCAGTTCGGGCTGCTGTACTGGGCCATGCGGCACGACATCTCGCCGGGCGTGGCCTCGCTGGTGGTGCAGTCGCAGGTGTTCTTCACCATCCTGATGTCCATGGCCTTCAGCGGCGAACGCGCGCGGCCCCTGCAGGTCGCCGCGCTGCTGCTGGCCACGGCGGGCTACGCCGTGGTGGCCTGGCACGGCGCCACCGATCCCGGCGCCGCCGTCACCCTGACGGGCCTGGGCCTGGTGCTGACGGGCGGGTTCGCCTGGGCCTGCACCAACATGATCATGCGCGGGGCAGGGCGGGTGAACATGGTGGCCTTCACCGCCTGGAGCAGCCTGTTCGCCATCATTCCGCTGGCGCTGATCAGCCTGATGGTCGACGGCCCGGGCCGCGTGGCCGCCGCCCTGTCGCACGCCAGCGGCTGGGCCTGGCTGGCGGCGCTCTGGCAGGCGGTCGGCAACACGGTGTTCGCGTTCGGCGCCTGGGGTTGGCTGCTGGCGCGCCATCCGGCGATCACGGTGACGCCCATGGCGCTGCTGGTGCCTGTGTTCGGCATCCTGGCCTCGGTCGCCTTGCTGGACGAGCCGTTGCCGTCCTGGAAAATCATCGCCGCCGGGCTGGTGCTGGCAGGCTTGTCATTGAATGTCTATGCGGGTCGCGCGGGAGGCAGGCGGTAGCGGTATGCGGCGCGCCGGTGCGCGCTCGCGGCGGTTGTCGTAGTGTTGGCATGACGTGGTTTGATCATTTGCTGTTCCTGGGCTGCGTGGCGTTGGCCACCTATGCCCAGACCATGACCGGGTTCGCTTTCGGCCTGGTGCTGTTGGGGCTGACGGGCCTGTTCTCGCTGGCGCCCCTGCCGGAAATCTCCAATGTCGTCAGCTTGCTGACGCTGGCCAATGCGCTGGTCGCGTTGGGTCAGGCGCGTTCGCACCTGAGCTGGAAACTCATCCGGCCGCCCCTGGCAGGCAGCCTGGCGGGCGTGGTCCTGGGCGTGTTCCTGCTGGAATGGATCAGCGGCAACACCGCCTTGCTGCTGCGCTGGCTGCTGGGGCTGACGATCCTGGCCTGCGCCATCCTGCTGGTGGCGCGCACGCGGCCGCTGGCGCGCGTCTCGTCGCGGCTGTCGTTCATTCTGTTCGGTGGCCTGTCCGGCGTGCTGGGCGGCCTGTTCTCCAGCGCCGGGCCGCCCATGGTGTATCAGATGTACCGCCAGCCGTTGCCCCTGCCGGTGGTGCGCAACAGCCTGCTGGTGCTGTTTTCCGTCAACGCCGTGCTGCGGCTGGCATTGGTGGCCGGGCACGGCAGCCTGGGCACGATGTCGCTGTGGCTCAGCCTCGAGGCGCTGCCGGTGGTCGTGGTGCTGACCTGGTTGGTGCGGCGCTACGTTTCGGCAGAGTCCGTGCGTACCGTCAAGCGGCTGGTGTTCGTGCTGCTGTTGCTGGCGGGGCTGGGGTTGCTGATCCCGGCCACGCGCGCGCTGATCGCCTAGCGCCGGCCGTGGCGCCAGGCCCGTTCATGCGTTATCGTCCGGCGCACCGGGCGCCGGCGGTTCGGCCGCGCTGATCTCGGGCTTGTCGGCGCCGCGCGCCGGCGGGCGCGCCAGCACCAGCGTCGAGGGCGAGGCCAGCGGCAGGCCGGCCTCGGCCATGCGCTGCAGAATGTCGTACAGCAGCGCGCTGCGCACGCCGTACGCATTGCGCGGCGAACTGACATAGCCGCGCGCATTGAACAGCAGGTGGCCGTTGTCGATGCCTTCCAGGAACACCTCGGGGGCGGGCGTCTCCAGGATGCCCTCGTGCGCCGCGAACGCTTCCAGCATCAACGCGCGCACGCGTTGCGCATCGGCATCCAGCGGCATCGGCAGCTTCACCTGCACCAGCCCCAGCGGATTGGCATGGGTGACGTTGCGTACCGTCTTGGTCACGAATTCCGAGTTCGGCACGATCACGGTCGAACGATCCGGCATCTGGATTTCGGTGGCGCGCACGTTGATGCGCTGGATGTCGCCTTCGACGCCGCCCAGCGACACCCAATCGCCCACTTTCACGGGCCGCTCGGCCAGCAGGATCAGGCCGGACACGAAGTTCTGCACCACCGCCTGCAGGCCGAAGCCGATCCCCACCGACAGCGCGCTGGCGATCCACGCCACGCGTTCCAGCCCGATGCCCAGCGCCGACAGGGCCAGCGCCACCGCCACCACGAAGCCCGCATAACCGAACAGCGTGGCGGCCGACAGCTGCATGCCCGGGTCGAGTTCCGTGGTGGGCAGGTAGCGGTTCGCCAGCCAGCGCCGCAGCAGCCGCACGCCGACCAGGCACAGCGCCAGCACCACCAGGGCCTGCATCAGCGCGCCGGGGCGCAGGTGCACCTCGCCGATCTGCAGGCCGCTGTGCAGCTGGTTCATGCGGTGCATCAGGTCGCTCGGCCCTTCGCCGAACGGCGCCAGCAACAGGGTCGCCGCCAGCAGGCCCACCGCCACCCGGCCGACGCCCGACAGCAAGACCGCCGCCTGTCCGCGGGTGCGATTGCGTGCGTCGTCCTCGTCGCGCGCCGCGGGGGCCAGCAGGGTGCTGAAGCCGTCTTCGATCAGCACCGACAGCAGGTACGCCGAACACAGGATCGCCAGCGTCCACAGCACCTGCTTGACGATGAAACTGCCGAAGGCCACGTATCCCGCCAGCAGGCTGATCACGCTGGCCACCAGCACGGACCAGGTCACAGCCACCAGCACCGATAGCCAGAATGGGCGCGGCGGCACGCGGCCGTCTTCGGCGGCCTGCCGCACCTGCTGCTGCAGCCGCGTGCAGCGACGCAGCCCCCACGCCAGCGTGGCGGCCAGCACCAGGGCGGCCAGCGACGTGACCGAGATCGTGGTGGTCAGGCTGGCATTGAGCAGCACCGGCAGTTCGTCGCCCAGCCAGATCGCCACCACCAGCACGCCCAGCACCACGGGCAGGTGGCGCAACCCTTGCGCCACGTCGTCGTGAATGGCCGGCAGGCGCCAGCTGGAGCGGTCCGGCGACAGCAGCGCATGCCCCAGCCCGGCCACATAGCCGCCAAAGCACACCACCGCCACCAAGCTGCCCAACAGGTCGGCAGTATCATCCGACAGCTTCGCATCCCACGTCAGGCCGATATGCAGCAGTTCGGCGATCAGGCCCGGCGTGGCCACCGCCAGCACCACCACGCTGACCGCCAGGAACGAGCGCCGCAGCCGTCCGGGCGGCACGCGCGTGGCGGTCAGCCGTACCAGCAGGCGGCTGCACGCGGCCCGCAGCAGCAGCACCGCCCCGATGGCCAGCGCCAGCACGATCCAGATGCCGGTGGGTGTGCTGTCGGCAGCCTGCCGCAATTCGCGGTTCAGGTCCGTCAGGCGGCGCAGGTCGCGCGGCAAGTCGCCGCGCAGTTCCGACCAGAACGGCGTGCCCAGCAGCGAATCGCGCCGCTCGCCCAGGCGCGCCTGGAACTGGTTGCGCCGCAAGGTGGATATCTGCTCGGCCGTCTGCGCCGCCTCCACCGACAGCAGGCGCGCCAGCTTGGTCTGCGAATCCAGCGCCCGGTTGTCTTTCTGCAATTGGGCGCGCTGCGCCGCCACGTCGGGCGCCTCACGGGTGCCCGCGGGCGGTTCGCCCAGTTCGGTCAGGCGCGCCGTCACGCTGGCCAGCTGGGGCGCCAGGGCCTCGGCCAGCGCGTCGGCGCGCGACTGGATATCCAGCACGTCGGCGCGCCAGCGCACCAGTTGCGAGTCTTCGCCGCCGTCTTCCAGGCGCTGGCGGATCTCGTCTATCTGCTTGCGGGCGTCGGACAACGCCGATTCGGCCTGGGCCGCGTCCGGCGGGCGTTCGGGCTGGGCGCTCGCCTGGGCGGCGATGCCCAGCCACAGGCATAACATCAGCCCCACCCACAGGCGGGCAAGGCAGGCGCGTCTGGCGCGCTGGAGCAGCATCATGATGGAAGAACCTCGCGCTCCTCTTTCCGTCGGCGCAGCATAGCAAGCCTGCGCTGCCGGGGGTGCAACAAAACCTGTATGCGGGGCCGCAGGGACATACGCGTTTACGGGCTCAACGTTTGGATTCAGTTTTGTCCGGGATGCCGTCGCACGAGGTCAGGATTTCGCGCGAGCGTTCCAGCTCGTCACGTATCCATTGACGCAGCGCCAGCAGCGGCGGCCAGTCGCGCAGCCCGGGCGGATACACCAGATGATAAGTATCGGCCGGCTCGAAATCCACGCTGATCGGCGATACCTTCACCAGCCGGCCGGTACACAGGGCGTCGGCGGCCAGCAGCTCGCGCCCCAGCGCCAGGCCCAGATCCTGTTCCACCGCCTGCAGCATCAGCCCGGCGTCGTTGAACGTGGCCACCGGCGTCACGTTCACGGTCAGGCCAGCGGCCGCGAACCATTGCCGCCATAGTTCCTTGTCGCCCAGCAGGGGCTGGCGCGCCAGGGTCTCGGGGCGGTTGTCGGCCAGCCGCCCCGCCGTGGCGGGCGAGGCCACCACGATCATGGGCATCGGCGCGGTGAACAGCGGATCGGACACCACCCCGGGCCAGGGGCCATTGCCCGAGCGCAGGGCCGCGTGCAGGCCTTCGCGCTGCAGGTCGGCGACTTGCTGCGAAGTCTCGATTTCCAGTGTCAGGCCGGGGTGCCGCTCGTGCCAGCGCGTCATGCGCGGCAACAGCCAGCGCTGCGCGAACGACGGCAGCACCGATACCCGCAGGCGCTGGTTGGCGCCGCGCGCCACCGAAGCGGCTGCCTGCACGCCCTCGTCCAGGGTGGTCAAGGCGCATTGCACGCTGCGCAGCAGGGCTTCGCCGGCGGTGTTCAGCACCACGCGCCGGCCGCGCCGGTCGAACAGTTCGAAACCCAATTGTTCTTCCAGCCCGCGAATCTGCTGGCTGACGGCGCTGTGGGTCAGATGCAGGCGGTCGGCGGCGGCGCGCAGGTTCTGCAGTTCCGCCACGGCGCGGAAGGCGGGAAGGGTATTTAAAGGGAGTCGGCTCATGCTGGTAAGCATAGTCGACCAAGCTGGGGAGAACAATGCGATTCACAGGGGTCAATTGTGCTCGTACGCTAACCAGTGTGGCGTTCAACTCAACTGGGAGGCAATCATGCAATCGCAATGGACACTCGACCCCGTACCGGCCGCAGCCCAGCCGGCCTGCCTCGCTCCGCCGTCCCCTCGCGGCATCAACCTTGCCGCCGCGGTGCGCGATGCGTGCGCGGCGTGGTGGCAGGCATTGCTGACGCGCCGCGCCGGCCGGCAGGCCGCCGTCGCTTTGAGCGACCTCGACGACCACCTGCTGCGCGACGTCGGCGCGCCCGGTTGGCTGCTGCAAGAGACCCAGGTACTGCGCGAAATCGAGCAGAATCGCCTGGCCCACTGGCTGCGCACATGAAGTCCAGGCCCGCGGTTTTCGGGCTTTGGCCAGGGAGCTGGAATTCGTGTATAGTCTCGCCTTTTCGCGGATCGGTCGGCGCAGCCGGCAAGGCCCGCGGGAAGGCGGTAGTAGCGGCAGCAGATCAGAAGTTGATGATTTGACAGGTTAAAAAAAAGGCCTCATAATCTCGTTTCTGTGCTGCTGAGACAGCAAGCCAGCAAGCAAGACGCAGTACCTGTTCTTT
>Ga0182736_1001591_pt1 | contig 20995 bp, 17 predicted proteins | sample eDN5th30CKraftBY_FD_128882 | JGI IMG/M metagenome (GOLD analysis project Ga0182736, IMG submission 128882) | Enriched backyard soil microbial communities from Emeryville, California, USA - eDNA 5th pass 30_C Kraft BY (version 2) (version 2) | ecosystem: Environmental > Terrestrial > Soil >... | reverse complement strand
CGGACAGCGACGAGATTCGCGAGCAGGCGAAGGCCGATTCGCTCGTGTTCTACATGGGCCGCGACAGCGCGCCGGATATCGCGCAGCAGTTGATCGATGCGGGACGTGCCGGCTCGACGCCGGTGGCGATCGTCGAGGCGTGCAGCACGCCGCGCGAACGCACGCTGACGTTGACGCTCGCGCGCATGGCGCTGGGTGAGGCGCAGGAGTGGCTGGATCCGTCGCAGCCGAGCTTGCTGATGATCGGTGAGGCGTTTCGCGAACGGGCGTCGGCGGTGAAGCCGAAGGTGCACTTGAAGGGGATGCAGGCGGCGGCTTGATGTCGTTCGACAGGCTCAAAGTAAGGAGCGCACCGGAGACGGTGCGCTCCTTTTGCTTTGGATCTCGGAATTCAAAAGTCGACGAGCTTGATTTTCTTCTTTTTCGAGTTGCTGGCGCGGGAATGCGTACTGCGAGGCTATTGCCCACTTGGAAATGAGCAGATTCATACGGAGCCCAATCGGATATACGGAAAAGTCAATCCAAGTAGAGGCGCTCGATTCGGAGGGTGCCATTCGGCCGAACGGCCAGCGTTGATCTACGCGCCCATCTGCCGCAAACAATACCCCGCGACCGCTTCCAGCACCGCGTCATCTTCCCCGACTGCCGTCGCGCAGGAAATCGCAACGTCGGGATGTGCCTTCCGGCACTTCTCGACGATCTCCGGCAAGTCGCGACGCACATGCCCGCCTTGTCCGAAAAAAACGGGCACGACCGTAATGGCATCGCATCCATCGGCGGCTTGCCGCGCCACTGCGGCCGGCAAATCCGGCGACATCAACTCGAGAAACGCCAGCGCCACCGGCTGATCGCCGCGCGAACCACGCAACTTCTGCGCGAGCCGCTCGAATGGCTCGGCCCAGCGCGGATCGCGCGCGCCGTGACCGAACAGGATGATGCCGTGCTTCTTCATCGCGCGTTCTCCGTCAGAGAAGAAACGTCAGTGCCGCTCGACCCACTTCAGTCCGATCAACCCGACCGCCAGATAGGCGAGCGCGGGCGCGGCCGCCGTGAGCGGCGCGGGCCAGGTATTCAGATTGCCGATATGCGAGAACAGCGTGTTGAACAACTGGAAGCTCATGCCGATCATGATGCCGCCGAACACCTTCACGCCGACCACGCCCGCGCGCGTATGCAGGTACGCGAACGGCAGCGACAGAATCAGCATCACGAACACCGCGAACGGATAAAGAATCTTGCGCCAGAACGCGATCTGATAGCGCTGCGCGTCCTGATGGTTCTCCGTCAGATGCTGGATATAGCGAAAGAGGTTGAACATCGACATCCGGTCCGGCGACACGAGCAGCACCGACAGAATCTGCGGCGTCAGCTCGGAGCGCAACGAGTACTCCGGCAGCGTGGTCTGCGTCGCGCGATACACCGGATTCAACGTGTCGCCGGGATTGACGGCCTGCGGCGGCGCGTCGTTCAGGCGGGTGTCGGTCACGCCGGTGAGCTTCCAGTGGCCGGGCGGCGCGTACACACCCGTCTTCGCGATGCGTACGTTGGTCAGGCGGAACTTCGAATCGAACTCGTAGATTCGCACGTTGGCGATCGTCGTATCGGGATTCAGCGTGCCGACGTTGACGAAACGCGTGACCTGTTCGCCGTTCTCTTTCGCCGTCAACGTGTCCTTGACCCACACGCCCGACTGAAAATTCGATGACACCGACGATCCGAGCGCCTCAAGCCGCACGCGCTCGGACAACTGGTCCGTGTATGGCCCGATCACTTCGCCGATGAGGTACGTGATGAACACCAACGGAATGCCGATCTTCATCAGCGAGCGCAGCGCCGCGCCGGTCGAAAGCCCCGACACGCGGAAGATCGTGAATTCCGAGGCTGCCGCCATCTGCGCGAAGACGTAAATGGCCGAGATGAGCGCGGCGACGGGAATGATCTCGTAGAAGCGCGAAGGCGTCTGCAGCCCGACGCGCAGCACCGCGAGCATGAAGTTGTATTTGCCGTGCCCGACCGTGTTCAGCTCGTTGATCAGGTCGAAGAAGAAGAACAGCCCCGAGAACGCGAACAGGATGAAGATGAACGCGAGGTAGATCTGGCGCGCGAAGTATCGTTCGTAGATGCGCAACATGTCAGGCCCCCTTTGAACCCGTCAGCGACGAGAGCCTGAAGAGCGGCCGGTTGCGAATCCGCAGCCAGAAGATGAACGCGACGAGCGCCCCCACGACGAGGTGCAGCCCGACGAGTCCCACGCCGAACGACAGCTTGCCTTGCTCGATCCACGACTGCACGACGTTCAGCAGGTTCGAATACGTGAGATAGATGAGCACGGCCATCACGAGATTGATCGTGCGGCTGCGGCGCGGGTTTTGATACGAAAGCGGAATGGCGAGCAGCATCAGATTGATGGCGATGATCGGCAAGCCCGCGCGCCACGCGAACTCCGCGAGATTTTCCTTGGTCGGATCCGCGAGCAGATCGGGCGTGTAGATGCCCGTGGTCGTCGGCGTGTTGACGACCTGGCGGCTCATTATCTTCACACCATAGCGCTCGAATTCCATGATCCGGAAGTTCGGCTGGCCGGGCTCGCCGTCGTAGCGGCGGCCGTTGTCAAGCACGATGAAGCGGTCGCCGTCGGGACGCGTTTCGGTGTGCCCGTTCTTCGAAACGATCACGTTGACCTTGCCGCCTTCCGTGCTCGTGACGAACACGTTCTCGACGTGCCCCTGATCCTGCGACATCTTCTCGATGAAGAACACGCGATGGCTCGCCGGCGATTCGCGGAACTGGCCCGGCGCGAGCAGCGACACTTCATCGCGCTGCTGAAAGCGCTGCTTGATGAGCTTGCTCTGCTGATTCGACCACGGCCAGCCGACGAAAGCGAAGAACATGATGAGGATGATGATCGGCGTCGAGAACACGGCGATCGGCTTGATGAGCTGCGTCTGACTCACGCCCGACGCGAGCCACACGACCATTTCCGAGTCGCGATACCAGCGCGTGAGCACGAAGAGGATGGAGACGAACAGCGTCACGATCAGCATGACCGCGAGATAGCCGATGACGGTGAGCCCGATCAGCACGACGACGTCTTTCGGGTCGATCTGACCTTGCGCCGCGAAGCCGACGATGCGGATCATCATCGTCGTGAGCATGATCGTGAGCAGGACCATGAACACGGCGCCGGCCGTATACGCGAGTTCGCGCTGCAGGGAGCGTTCGAAGATCATTGAATTTTGCGATTTGCCGGCGGGGATGCGGAATCATGCACGCATCTTGTGGCGAAGGGGAAGGGCATCGTGCTCATCCTCGCTTTGCGCCTGTGACCGCCGCGGAAAAAATAGCGGATAATTGCGGCTTTCATCCTTCAGCCTAGATTTTATCCGAGGATAAGCGCGATGGACTTTAGCATAAAAGCCTGTGATTGGAGCAAAGGCGAGGCAAATGGTTTCCTTACCGGAAAGTCGGATGTCATCGTGCTCGGCATCTTTGAAGCGCAGACGCTCACGGGCGCCGCGCGCGACATGGACGTCGCCACCAAGGGCCTCATTTCGCGCGTCGTGAAAGCCGGCGACATGAGCGGCCGCGCCGGCACGACGCTGCTCGTGCCCGAAGTGACCGGCATCGGCGCATCGCGCGTGCTGCTCGTCGGGCTCGGCAAGCAGGACGCCTTCAATCAGAAAGCCTATGGCGAAGCCGTGCGCGCCGCGTGGCGCGTGCTGCTCGGCTCGAAGATCGGCCAGGCGACCTTCACGCTCGCTCAACTGCCGGTCCAGGAGCGCGACGGCGTGTGGGCCGTGCGCGCCGCGATCCTCGCGCTGCGCGAGCTGACCTACAAATTCACGCAGATGAAGAGCAAGCCCGACAACGGTGCGCGCTCGCTCAGGAAGATCGTGTTCAGCATCGATTCCGCGGACGAGAAAGCCGCCAGGGTCGCGGTGAAGCAGGGCGTCGCGATCGCGAACGGCATGGATCTCACGCGCGATCTCGGCAATCTGCCGCCGAACGTCTGCACGCCGGCCTATCTCGGCCAGACCGCGAAGAAGCTTGGCCGCGACTTCAAGCTGAAGGTCGAGGTGCTCGGCCAGAAGCAGATCGAGGCGCTCGGCATGGGCTCGTTCCTGTCGGTGGCGAAGGGTTCGGTCGAGCCGCCGCAGTTCATCGTCATGCATTACCAGGGCGCGGGCGTCGAAGCGAGCAAGACGAAGGGCAAGAACGCACCGATCGTGCTGGTCGGCAAGGGCATCACGTTCGACTCGGGCGGCATCTCGATCAAGCCGGGCGAGGCGATGGACGAGATGAAGTACGACATGTGCGGCGCGGGTTCCGTGTTCGGCACGATGCGCGCGGTCGCCGAAATGGGCCTGAAGCTCAACGTGATCGGCGTGATCCCGACCTGCGAGAACATGCCCGCGGGCAACGCCGTGAAGCCGGGCGACATCATCACGGCGATGAACGGCACGACCATCGAAGTGCTCAACACCGACGCCGAAGGCCGCCTGATCCTGTGCGACGCCTTGACCTACGCGGAGCGCTTCAAGCCCGCCGCCGTGGTCGATATCGCGACGCTCACGGGCGCGTGCATCATCGCGCTCGGGCATCACAACACCGGTCTCTTCTCGAAGGACGACGCGCTCGCGGGCGAGTTGCTCGACGCATCGCGCGAAGCGTCCGATCCGGCATGGCGCCTGCCGCTCGACGACGAGTATCAGGACCAGCTCAAGTCGAATTTCGCGGATGTCGCGAATATCGGCGGACGTCCGGCCGGCAGCGTAACGGCGGCGTGCTTCCTGTCGCGCTTCGCGACGGCGTATCCGTGGGCGCACCTCGATATCGCCGGAACCGCGTGGAAGAGCGGCGCGGCGAAGGGCGCGACGGGCCGTCCCGTGCCGCTGCTTTCGCAGTTCCTGATCGATCGCGCGGGCGCATGACACGCATCGACTTCCATACGAATGTCGGCGATCCGCTCGCCTACGCCTGCCGCCTCGCGCGCAAGGTGTATGCGAGCGGCAAGCCGCTCGTCGTGCTCGCCGAACCGCAGCGTCTCGCCGCGTTCGACGAGCAGTTGTGGACCTTCCAGCCGCTCGAATTCGTGCCGCACTGCATGGCGAAGAGCGCGCTCGCGCAGGACACGCCTGTCGTGCTCACGTCGAATCTGGATGAAGCGCCGCATCATCAGGTGCTGGTGAATCTCGGCGCGCCGGTGTCCGCGCAGTTCGCGCGCTTCGAGCGGCTCGTCGAGATCGTCGGCAGCGAGCGCGACGAACTCGCCGCGGGCCGCGAGCGTTATCGCTTCTATCGCGATCGCGGCTATGCGATCGAGACGCACAATCAGGGCGGTTGAGCGAACAGAAAGCGCGCGTTGCGTGCGCTACGCTGGCAGTGACAAAGGAGACCACCCGAGATGACCGACAAGCCCGAATCCTTCGATTCCTCCATTCCGACGCTGACCGATGTCGTCGTGCCCGGCAAGCCGGAATACGCGCGCGCGCCGTCGATCAACGCCGCGATCGAATACGACGCGGACCAGATCGCCGAGCGGCTGCGCGGCCGCTTCACGAACTTCCTGACAGGCGATGCGCGCGCGCTCATCGAAGAACGCTGCCGCGAAGTGCTGCGCGAACATTCGACGCAACTCGTCTCGGCGATCACGCGCGAAGTCGCGATGGCGCTCGAAGGCCGGATGAGCGAATGGGTGCGCGATGCAGTCGAGGAAGAGTTGCGCCGTCAGCGCGGCGAATGAGTTCTATCGCGGCGACGGTATCTCCGCCCGGCACGCGATAACCTGATCCCGGCGACACCCTGTTTCTCCAGTCGAACGCGCGCGTTCGATTGTTGCGCTATTTCTTTTGGCGAACTGATCATGTTCGCCTGCCACGCATATCGTTACAAAGAGGATGACGCCGGAATTCGACGGGCGTTTACCTATACTGCCAATGCTTCGACCAGATACAGCGATGAGCGCGTGACTCGCAGTCGTGATGCACGCCTTGGGACGTCGGTGGAACGGAGTCGTCCAGCGCATGAGCAAACAACGATATCGCGGGCGGGACCGGCAATTCTTTACTGAACGGCGTCCTCATTCCGCCGCCGTGCTCCTTCTTTTCGCGATGTCGGCGCACGCCGTCACGACACTCGGGCCAAGCTCGGCCACGCAGACGGTTTCCACCGACACGTCCTACCTGATCAAGCCCGGCACCGCGATCACGACCTCATCGGGCAACGCCATCAACGTCGAGGGCATTGCGCCCGTAACCATGTCGAACGCGGGTTCGATCATCAGTTCTACGGACAACATCGCGGCGGCAGTTGTGTTCGACGTGCCCGGATCGCTCGTCAACCAGGTGTCCGGCGCGGCGCTGGGCCATACGCACGGCATCCTCTTCAACAACAACGGTGCAGCCAACAATATCGTCAATCGCGGCGATGTCAGCGCGCGTATCAGCCATGCAATTACCTACTTGGGCGCGGCGAGCGGGACCGCCGACAACTTCGGAACGCTCAACGCCAACTCGGCGGTGACGGCCAGCACGGACGGCATTCTCCTCGGATCGACGGGCAACGTGACCGTGAACAATCACGCCGGGGCGGTCATCCGCTCGGGTATGGGCGATCACGATAACGGCAGCGGGATCCTCGTGAGTGCCGGAACGGCGGTGATCCACAATGACGGACTCATCGATGCCTATCACGAAGGCATTCTCGGCAGAAGCGGCCTTCCCATGGAGGTACGCAATGGCGCCACGGGCGTGATCCGCAGCACGATCGGGGCGGGCGTGCGGCTCCAAAGCGGGAGCACGCTCGATAACGCCGGCGTCATTGCCAGCGGGTCGGAAACGGCCATTCTGCTATTCGGCCCGAACAACGTCGTGACGCTCGGCGCGGGTTCGCGGCTGATAAGCGGCAATGGCAACGCCATCACCAGCCAGAGCAGAGACAATTCGATCATCCTGACGGGCACCAACACGGAGTCGGGGAACTTCTTCGCAAGTCCCGAACATGGCTTCGTCCGGCTGAACCCCCGCGCGGGCAGCGACTGGACGCTCAACGGCACGGTGCTGATGGGCGGGACATCCTCAGCGGCGCTCGATGTCGAAGGCGCGCTGACGCTCGGCGGCGCGGTCATTCAGAACGGCGGCGGCACGACGGTAAGGTCTTCGGGCTCGCTCACGCTCGGCACGGGCGGCGCGGCCGGCATCGTGACGGGCAATGTCGTCAATGACGGCCTGCTTCGGTTCAATCGCAGCGACGCCTTTTCGTTCGACGGCGCGATAACGGGAACGGGCACGCTCGTGCAGGCGGGCAGCGGCACCGCCGCGCTGACAGCAGCGGGATCGTCGCAAGGCGCGGTAAACGTGCAAGCGGGCACGCTCGCGCTGAATCAGCCGGGCGCGTTCAATGCGGGCAGCCATGCGACGCAGCCTGGCGCGACGACCGCCATCGCTGCGGATTCGACGCTGAACGTCGCGACGAAGTTCAGCCAGGCGCCGGGCGCAGCGCTGACGATCGCCATCGGACAGGCCCAGCCGATCATCACGGCGGCGAGCGCGAGTCTCGGCGGCGCGCTGAACGTGAGCGGCTTCGGCGCGAGCGCGCCGGATTCCGCGAGCGCGCTCACGAGCACGCGCTTTGACATCATCCATACGAGCGGCGGTATCGCAGGCGATTTCGCGAGCGTCGGGTTCGGCGGCACGGCGAGTCCCGTCGATTATCTGACGCTCGCCGGCGCGAAGACCAACAACGGGCTCGACTACGAAGTCGGCTTCGGCCTGCGCTGGCTCGCAGGCGCGGCACAGGGCGACGGCGCGTTCACGCTCGCAGGCGCGGCGGATACCTTCCATGCCGATGTCGCGCTCAACGACCAGACTGGCCGGTTCGCGAGCGGCTGGGACGGCCGGACGTTGACGAAGAAGGGCGCGGGCACGTTGATCCTGTCGGCGGCGAACGGCTATACCGGCGCGACACTGATCGACGCCGGCACGCTCGCCGCGGGCGCGCGCGACGTGATCGCGGGAAGTTCGCAGCTCGCGGTGGCGGCGGGCGCGACCTTCGATCTGCGCGGCTTCGATCAGCACGTCAGCGATCTCGCCGGCGCGGGCAATGTGACGCTCGCCGGCGGTGCGCTGAGCGTGAACAGCGCGGCCGATTCGACGTTCAGCGGCACGATCGGCGGCGCAGGCAGTTTGACGAAGAGCGGCGCGGCCACGCTGACGCTGAGCGGCGACAACACGTTCACCGGCACGACGACGATCGCTTCGGGCGCGCTGCGGCTCGGCGCGGGCGGGACGACGGGCAGCGTCGCCGGGAACGTCGTCGATGACGGCGCGCTCGTCTTCGACCGCGCCGACAACGTGATCTTCCGCAACACGATCAGCGGCACGGGCGATGTCGTTCAGCAAGGCAGCGGCGTCGTCACGTTGACCAACGCGCAAACCTACAGCGGCGCCACGCGCGTCGATGCCGGCGCGCTGGTGTTGACCGACGGCGCGCGGCTCGCGAATACGTCTCAGGTAAGCGTGGCTCCGAGCGCGACCTTCGGCGGCTATGGCTCGGTGGGCGGCGCGGTGCTCAGCAACGGCGTGCTGGCCATAGCCGATGCCGCGCCGGGTTTCGCGGGCGGTCCGGCGGGACAATTCCTCATCGGCGGCGCGCTCACGAACAACGGCGAGATTCGCATGGCGAGCGCCGCGCCCGCGAGCACGCTGACCGTCGCGGGCGATTACACCGGCAACAACGGCCGGATGGCGCTCTCCACGGTGCTCGCGGGCGACGGATCGGCGACCGACAGACTTGTCGTACACGGCGGCACGGCGGGGCAGACGCGCGTCGCAATCGCAAATGCGGGCGGCGCGGGCGCGCAAACGGCGAACGGCATCGAGATCGTCCAGGTGGACGGGCAATCGAACGGCGTGTTCACGCTTGACGGCCGCGTGGTCGCGGGTCCGTACGAATACAGTCTGCGGCAAGGCGGCCTGGCGACGCCGGGCGATGGCGACTGGTATCTGCGTTCGGCGCCGACGCCGCGCCCGGAGCCGGGCGCTTACCTCGGCAATCAGCGCTCGGCCGAAACGATGTTCACGATGACACTGCACGATCGCGCAGGCTTCGCCGATTCCTACGCCGCGCTACCGCCGGACGCCGATAACGCGACGGCCTGGGCGCGCACGAGAGGCGCGCATACCGACAGCGACGCGGCCAGCGGGCGTATCGGCGAATCGACGGACACCGCGCTCGTGCAGGCGGGCATCGACCTGCTGCATCGGGTGTCGGACGGGCATCGCTGGCAGGCGGGCGTGATGGCGGGCTACGGCTCGTCCACCACCGATGCGACCGCGCAGAACAGTTCCGCGACCGCGCGCGGCAACGTCAACGGGGCGAGCGCGGGCGTCTACGCGACGTGGCGCGGCAATGCCTGGTCAGCCGATGGCCCGTACGTCGACACCTGGCTGCAGTACGCCCATTTCGACAACACCGTGAAGGGCGCGGATCTGCCGGGCGAGAATTATTCGAGCAGCGTGTGGGCGGGATCGCTCGAAGGCGGCTGGGCCTTTGCGCTCGGGCAGACATCGACGGGACCGGTGCTCGTCGAGCCGCAGCTTCAGTTGATCTACACGAACTATCACGCCGGCGATCACGTCGAGCACAACGGAACGGTGATTCACAGCGACGATGGCGGCGGATTCACGACGCGCGTCGGCGTGCGGATCTTTCACGCGCCCGGCTCGGCGGCGTCGCCCGGATGGCTGCCGTTCGCGGAAATCAACTGGTGGCACGACACGCAGCTTTCCTCGGTTTCGTTCAACGACGTGCGCGTGTCGCAGGACGGCCCGAGAAATCGCATGGAGTTCAAGCTCGGCGCGCAAGGCCAGATCGCGAAACAGTGGCGCGTGTGGGGCAATCTCGGCTATCAGCAAGGCGACGGCGGTTATCGGAGCTACGAAGGGCTGCTCGGCGCGCGCTACATCTGGTGACGCGCGCGCCGCTCGCGCGTCAACCCGTCACCGCGCCCTTGTTCGCCGGCCCCGCGAGCGCCGCGAATTTCGCCAGCACGCCGCGCGTGTACTTCGGCGCGGGCTGCTTCCATGCGGCGCGGCGGCGCGCGAGTTCGGCGTCATCCACGTTCAGTTGCAGAAGCAGCTTGTGCGCGTCGATGGTGATTGAATCGCCTTCCTGCACGAGCGCGATGGTGCCGCCCGCGAACGCTTCCGGCGCGACGTGGCCGACCACCATGCCCCAGGTGCCGCCCGAGAAACGCCCGTCGGTGATGAAGCCGACGGATTCGCCCAGCCCCTTGCCGATGATCGCCGATGTCGGCGCGAGCATCTCCGGCATGCCCGGACCGCCGACCGGCCCCAGATAGCGCAGCACGAGAATGTCGCCAGCTTTGATCTTGTCGCTGAGAATGGCGTCCATCGCGCTTTGCTCGTCGTCGAACACGCGCGCAGGACCCGTGATGACCGGATTCTTCAGGCCCGTGATCTTCGCGACCGCGCCGTCTTCCGCGAGATTCCCGCGCAGGATCGCGAGATGCCCTTCCTTGTAAAGCGCCTGCTCGATCGGGAAGATGACCTTTTGATCCGCGCGCGGCTTGCTCGGCACGTCCTTCAGTTCTTCGGCCATCGTGCGGCCGGTGATCGTGATGCAGTCGCCGTGCAAGAGACCCGCGTCGAGCAGGATCTTCAGCACTTGCGGAATGCCGCCGGCTTTGTGCAAGTCCGTCGCGACATATTGACCGGAAGGCTTCAGATCGCAGATGACCGGCACTTTCTTGCGCATGCGCTCGAAGTCGTCGATGCTCCATTCCACGTCCGCCGCGTGCGCGATGGCGAGATAGTGCAGCACGGCGTTCGTCGAGCCGCCCGTCGCCATGATGAGCGCCACCGCGTTCTCGATCGACTTCTTCGTGATGATGTCGCGCGGCTTCAGATCCCTCTTCACCGCTTCGACGAGTACGCGCGCCGATTCGGCCGCGGAATCGACCTTTTCCTGATCCGGATTCGCCATCGTCGACGAATACATCAGCGACATGCCGAGCGCCTCGAACGACGAGCTCATCGTGTTCGCCGTGTACATGCCGCCGCACGAGCCGGTCGACGGGCACGCGTTCTTCTCGACGCCCTTGAAATCCTCCTCCGACATGCGCCCCGCGGTGAACTCGCCGACCGCCTCGAAAGACGACACGATCGTCAGATCCTTGCCCTTCCAGTTGCCGGGGCGAATCGTGCCGCCATACACATAGATCGACGGCACGTTCATGCGCGCCATGCCGATCATGCCGCCCGGCATGTTCTTGTCGCAGCCGCCGATCACGACGACGCCGTCCATCCACTGGCCTTGCACGGCGGTCTCGACGCAGTCCGCGATTACCTCGCGCGACACGAGCGAGTACTTCATGCCTTCGGTGCCCATCGACATGCCGTCGGAGATCGTCGGCGTGCCGAAAATCTGCGGATTCGCATCGGATTTCCTGATCGATTCGACGGCGGCGTCCGCGAGGCGCTGCAAGCCCGCGTTGCACGGCGTGATCGTCGAGTGGCCATTGGCGACGCCGATCATCGGCTTGTCGAAGTCCTCCTCCTTGTAGCCGAGGGCGTAATACATCGAGCGATTGGGCGAGCGCGCGACGCCCTGAGTGATGTGCTTCGAGCGGCGATTGAAGGCCATGGTGTGCTCCTGAGGGGATGTTCTTGATTTGATGCAGCAAGAATGCAACCGCGCTATGTGCCTGTCCAATATATTATTCAGGGCTTACTAGGTCGCAAAACATATCAATGGAACTACGACTCCTGCGTTATTTCGTGACGGTCGCCGAAGAGATGCACTTCGGCCGTGCCGCCGCGCGCCTCGCGATGACGCAGCCGCCGCTCTCGCAGGCGATCCGCGCGCTGGAAGAATCGCTCGGCGTCGCGCTTTTCGTGCGCACGAAACGGACCGTGGAGCTGACGCCCGTCGGCAAGGATCTGTTGCCGGAAGTGCGCCGCCTGCTCGCATCCGCCGATGCGCTGCGTCCGCTCGCGCAATCGCTCGCGCGCGGCGAGGCGGGCGTGCTGTCGCTCGCGTTCGTCTCCACCGCCGATTACGGGCTTCTGCCGGCGCTGCTGCGCGATTTCGGTGCGCGTCATCCCGGCGTGCGTCTGCAACTGACCGAAGCGACGAGCGACGTGCAGATCGACGAACTCGTCGCCGGGCGCGTCGATGCGGGCCTCGTCATTCCGCCGCTGCCGCCGCGTTACGCGTCGTCGCTCGAGTATGTGCCGATCGCGCGCGAGCCGCTGATGATCGCGATGTCCGAGAAGCAGGCGCAAGAGCTGAATTCGAGCGAAGGCGAACCGGTCGACCTGCACGATCTCGCCGCCGCGCCGCTCGTCGTCTTTCCGAGGCGTCTCGCGCCCGGCTTGCACGACATCATCATGGGCTGCTATGGCGCGGCCGGGCTCACGCCGCGTATCGGCCAGGAGGCGATCCAGATGCAGACCATCGTGAGCCTCGTGTCCGCCGGCATGGGCGTCGCGCTCGTGCCGCAATCGCTGCGTCATCTAAGGCGCACGGGCGTCGTGTATCGTCCGCTGCTCGATCCCGGTCCTTTCGTGGAAACGGGGCTCGTATGGCGGATCGCGGAAGTGAGTCCGGTGCTCGCCGGGTTCATCGAAATCGTGCGTTCGAGGGCCGAAAGCGCCGGTTCTGTATGATTCGCCCCTGTAGCCCGCTTAAAGATTCCCACATCAGAATGCTCATACATCCCAATTTCGATCCCATCGCGATTCATCTCGGACCGCTCGCCGTGCGCTGGTACGGCCTCATGTACCTGGTGGCGTTCGTGTCGGCCATCGTCATCGGCCGGTTGCGGCTGCGGCTGCCTTATGTCGCCGCGCAAGGCTGGACCGTGAAGGACATCGACGACATGCTGTTCTACGGCGTGCTCGGCACGATTCTGGGCGGGCGCATTGGCTACGTGCTGTTTTACAAGGCCAGTTATTACGCCGCGCATCCGCTCGATATCTTCAAGGTATGGGAAGGCGGGATGTCGTTTCACGGCGGCTTTCTCGGCGTGACGCTCGCGATGGTGCTGTTCGCGTATCACCGCAAGCGCACGTGGCTGCAGGTGACGGATTTCGTCGCGCCGATGGTGCCGCTCGGTCTCGCGGCGGGGCGACTCGGCAATTTCATCAACGGCGAGCTGTGGGGCCGCGTGACGGACCCGAACGCGCCGTGGGCGATGCTCTTCCAGAACTCGACGAACGACGACGCCGTGTGGCTCTCGAAGAATCCGCAGCTCGACGCGCAGTATCACCTCACTGAAATTTTTCAGCGTTACCACATGCTGCCGCGTCATCCGTCGCAGTTGTACGAAATCGCGCTGGAAGGGCTCGTGTTGTTTATCGTGATCTGGACGTTCTCGCGCAAGCAGCGTCCGGTCGGCGCGATTTCGGCGCTGTTCCTGATCGGTTATGGACTCGCGCGCTTCACCGTGGAATTCGCGCGTGAGCCGGACGATTATCTCGGCTTGCTCGCGCTCAATCTCTCGATGGGCCAATGGCTTTCGCTGCCGATGATCGTCGCCGGCGTGGTAATGATGGTGTGGGCCTACAAGCGCAATCTGCGCCTGCCGCCCGAATCCGCAAAGGCTTGAGGAAAGAGCGGGGCGGTCGAACGCCGCCCCGCGTGAACACCGTGAACGGCGTTTAGCGTCCCATTTGTACGGAGCCGGAAACGTCGACGGTCACCGTGGTCGTGCCGGCTTCCATCGCGATCGGGGCCATCTTCGCATCGGCGCTCATCGCGCGCGATTGCATCATCATGACGGGACGCGGCTGCGCGCCGCTCCGTCCGACATTCACTTCCCGAATCGTGAAATTGCTGTAGCCGAAGCCTTGCGCGGCGCTTTGCGCCTGCTTGCGGAACGAATCGATGGCTTGCGAGACGAGCTTTTGCTCGGCCGCGCGCTGCGCTTCGGGCGACAGCGAGAACGCGACGCTACCCACTTGCATCGACGAACTCATCTTGCCCGCGAGCTTCGATGCCGCCGCGAAGTCATGCGATTCGAGCACGACTTCCGTGCGCCCGCGCCACGCGGAAATCTTGCCGTCGCGATCCGTCGACGGATAGACGGTGAACGAGCCGCTCTTCGCGGTCACGCCGTCGACACCTTTGGCTTCGCGTAACGCGGCCTCGGCGCGCTGATTGAGCGTGCTGGTGAGCGACGACGGATCGGCCGCTTCCTGTTCGTAGAAGAGCGTGATGTTGACGACATCCTGCGGCACTTGCGCGCTCGCTTGTGCGGAGAGCGAGAGCACGCCCGAGGGCTGTGGCTGCATTATCACCGTCTGCGCAGCGGCGGTTTGAGACAACGTAAGCGCGGCACCGGACATCGCGAGCAGGGCGAAGGCGGCGGCGGTTTTCTTATTGAGCATCGAAGGACTCCGTGACATCGCGTACGTGCGACGGGATTTAGTCGCAGTCGTGAAGTCGTAAGTTCCTTGTTAGACGAGGTGCTCGGTAATAAATCGCCATTGCGCTTCGGTCACGGGCGTGATCGAGAGCCGGTTGCCGCGCGCGAGCACTTGCATGTCGGCAAGCTCTGGATGTTCGCGCAACGCGGCGAGCGATATGAGCGGCGTCTTCTTCACGAACTTCACGTCGACGAGCATCCAGCGCGGCGTTTCCTGCGTCGATTTCGGATCGTAGTAATCGCTCTTCGGATCGAATTGCGTGGGATCCGGATACGCCGTCGAGCACACTTTCGCGATGCCCGCGATGCCCGGCTCCGGGCAGCTCGAATGATAGAAGAGCACGCCGTCGCCGATCTGCATCTGATCGCGCATGAAGTTGCGCGCCTGATAGTTGCGTACGCCCGTCCACGGCAAGGTTTTTTTCGGCGCGTGCGCGAGATGATCGATGCTCGCTTCGTCCGGTTCGGACTTCATCAGCCAGTAGCGCATGGTCGTGTGCATGAATCGAAGAGCGAACGGCAGGGACAAACGAAAACGGCATCGGAAAAACCGATGCCGTTTCTTGAATGAGGTCCCCGCCACAGCCGCTAGGCCGGCATCCTGAACCTGGGTTCAAGATTGGTCGCGGTAAGCAACACTTCGGGTACATCGGACTAGCGACGCGCGCGCCCGTGCTGCAAGGTTCCGCAACCGTGCCAATGTAGCATTGGTTCAAGGAATATATGACCTTGGCGTACCAGGCAGGGAAACGTCACTCTACACCAATCGTTTGCCTTCTGCAGCCTCTTCACGCTACTTCGGCAGTTTCTTTTTTCGATTGACATTGCGCGCTGATTGACTCGACGCGCCTCTGCCTTATTGCGCTTCGTGTTGCGCAATGACCGCGCCCAATTGCTCGTTCATCGAGTGCATCGTGCGGCGGATTTCTTCGGCGGGGAAGGCCTCGCCGTGACGCACGCTGTCCTGCAGCTTAAGCAATTCCGACGCCAGCGAAAGCGCCGCCATCACCGCGATGCGATCCGTGCCGCGCACGCTGCTTGCATTGCGCACTTTGTTCATTTCGGCGTCGACGCGCGCGACGGCTTCACGCAATGCGCCTTCGGTTTCCGGCGAGCACGCGAGACGATACGGCTGCCCGAGAATGGATACTTCGATCTGCGTGGTCGTCATGCCTTCTCTCCCTGATGATGCTCGCCGTGCAATTCCGTTTCATGTGCTTCCCGGGAATCGGCTTCGAGGAGATCGAGTTGATTGTCGGACTCGGCATGTTGCGCGGACTTGCCGCGCGGCAGCTTTTCGAGAATCGCGTTCAGGCGGATTTGCGCGTCGTCGATTTTCGCGGACAGCGAATCGCGTTCGGACTGCAGCGTATCGCGCTCTTCGCGCACTTGCGCGAGCTCGGCCTGCACGTTCGCATAGTCGGCGCGCAGCTGTTCGAGTTGTTCCTGCAGCGCTTGATGCGCCTGCTTGTGGCGCTCGCTGATCTGGATCAGCCGGCCGATGTTTCCTGACAGTGATTCGAGTTCGTTGAGCATGTGCTGCGTCCTCTAAAGACCTCGCATTTTAGCGCGGTTCAACGGAGCTTCCGATAAATGTCTCGTTTCGAGACGTAACAACACGCGATCTAGCGCTTAATCCTTCGAATCAAGCGCATGTCGCGATGCATTCGTGTGCAGAAAACGCGAGCGCCCCGCAACGCTCGTGATGACAGGCCGGCCGCTTCTCTTTCGCTTCTCGTTCGATTCGTCATGCGCCGCGCCAGTCTGCCCGCGCGGTTTTCTTGACGGCCCCGAACCGCGCTCCTACACTTGCCGCACTTTTGGTGCTCGCATCCGCGGATCTCGTGGATGCAGTCAAACGGGAAACAGGGAGCGAAGTCGCCGCAATCGACGACGAGCCAACCTGTGCTGCCCCCGCAACGGTAAGCGACCGCAACGCAAGTTGCAAGTCGTCTCATGCGCGTTTTTGCCGCGCGAGCGTGTCGAAATTCGTCGCACGCGCGCGACTGCAAGAAACGTGTTGATGCCACTGCGCGCCATGCGCGGGAAGGCGAGACGATTGATCGCCAGCCCGGATACCGGCCGGAGTCCGACGCATCGGCGCGCATGGCGCGGTGCGTTCGTCGCGCATCGTCCTCGCGGGGAGCGGGGTCGCGCTCACGCGAAACGGAACACTTCACACATGGTATTGCCACTGGCCGCGCTCAGAAGCGGTCTCTCCCGTCATGGCGCGCTCGTTGCGGCCATCGGCGCCTTGCCGTTCGCCGGCGCTGCACAGGCGGCCCAGACGGAAGACAGCACGCAAACGCTTGCGCCCGTCGTCGTCACATCGACGCGCGCGCCGCAGCCGCTTGCCGAATCGATTCCGCAGACATCGCTTTTTGACGAGCAGGACATCGCCGATGCAAACGCAAGCGACGCGCTCGGACTCGTCGCGCTCGCGCCCGGCGTGCAGATCACGCGCAACGGCGGACCGGGCTCGAACTCGGGGCTTTTCATACGCGGTGCGGCGTCGTCGCAATCGCTCGTGCTGATCGACGGCGTGCGCGTCGAATCGGCGTCGCTCGGCGCGGCACAGCTATCGCAATTGATGCTCGACCAGATCGGGCGCGTCGAGGTCGTGAACGGCAACGTGTCGGCGCTCTATGGATCGAATGCGATTGGCGGCGTCGTGCAGATCTTCACGAAGGAAGGCGAGGCGCATCCGCCGCGCTTCAACTTCGAGGCCGAGTACGGCAGCTATCACACGCAGCGGCAATCGGCGGGCGTGAGCGGCGCGCTCGACAAGGACGGCCGCACGACCTTCAGCGTGAACGTCTCGCGCGAGAAAACCGACGGCTTCTCGTCGATCGATCCGGGAATCGCGCCCGGCGCCAATCCGAACGCGAACGGCTATCTGAACGAGAGCGTCGCGGCGACGCTGCGTCACAAGTTCAGCGACAAGTGGGACGCGGGCGTGCGCTTCCTGCAATCGAACGGCATCAACAGTTTCGACGATGCCTATGGCCAGCCGACCGATATCAACGAAACGCACGATCGCGTGCGCTCGGCGTCGGTGTTCGCGAACGGCCGCGTCACGGATAACTGGACGGCGCACTTCACGATCGCGCAGGGGCAGGACCGCGCGAACATCGAGCAGAACGGCGTCCATACGAGCCGTTTCGATTCGGAGAACCGGCAATATACGTGGCAGAACGACGTGCGGATCAGCGACGCGCACAAGCTGCTCTTCGGCTACGAGCATCTCGATCAGACGCTCGATTCCGATCAGTTCAGCGCGCCCGACCGTCATGTGAATTCGGTGTTCGCGGGTTACGTGGGGCACATCGGCGCGAACGAGTTGCAGGCGAATCTGCGCCGCGATCAGTATTCCGATTTCGGCGGCGCGAACAGCTACTATCTGGGCTACGCGTATGACTTCGACGCGCACTGGAAGGCGAGCGCGAGCTATTCGGCCTCGTTTCGCGCGCCGAGCTTCGACGATCTCTACTATCCGCTGAGCGGCAATCCGTCGATTCAGCCGGAGCGCAGTCATTCGGTCGAGGCGGCGTTGCAGTACGCATCGAATGCGCTCGGCGTGGTGCGCGTGACGCTTTTTCAGACGCGCTATTCGAATTTGATCGATTACGTGTCCGACGGCGGCTTCTACTATGTCGCGCAGAACGTCGGGCGCGCGAAGGTGCAGGGCATCGAGGGATCGTGGGCGGGGCACGTCGGCGCAACGGATGTGCGCGCGGGCGTCACGTTCCAGAATCCCGTCGACGAAACGAATCACGAGGATTTGACGCGGCGCGCGCGGCATTTCGCGACGCTGACGGCGCATCGCACGATCGGGCCGTGGCGCGTCGGTGGCGAATGGATCGTGAGCGGTCAACGCAGCGATTACGATTCGACGCTCGCGGGCTACGGCATCGTGAATCTGTCGGCGCGCTACGACATCTCGAAGTCGTGGTACGTCACGGCGCGCATCGACAACCTGTTCGACAAGGACTATGAACTTGCCTACTCGTACAACACGCCACGACGCGGCGCGTACATCACGTTGGGCTGGCATCCGTCGTGAGCCGCGTGGCTGAACGTCCGCGCGCGATGGACGCGAGCCGCGCCACCGCGATCTGGATCGCGCTCGGCGCAGCGACGCTCGTCGTGCTGGTCGCGTCGCTCGCGATGGGCAGCGTCGCGTTGCCCGTATCGCGCGCGATCGGCGCGCTCTTTCACGCGCACTCGGCGACGCCCGATATCGCCGATGACATCGTGCTGACCTTGCGTCTGCCGCGCGCGCTCGCGGGCTTCGCGTCGGGCGCATTGCTCGCGTTCGCCGGCGCGCTGCTGCAAGTGCTGTTGCGCAATCCGCTGGCGGAACCGTACGTGCTCGGCGTATCCGGCGGCGCGGCGACCTTCGCGCTTGCCGCGATGCTCGGGTCGCTGCCGTGGTGGGGCGTCGATATCGCGGCTTGCGCGGGCGCGTTCGCATCGATCGTTCTGGTCCTCGGACTCGCGCGCAAGGACTTGTGGCAAAGCGGACAGGACGCATCGCCGAGGCTCTTGCTGACGGGTGTCGTGATCGCATCGGGATGGGGCGCGCTCATCACGCTGATCCTGAGCGTCGCGCCCGAGAACCGTTTGCGCGGCATGATCTTCTGGCTGACGGGCGATCTCAACGGCGCGGCGGCGCCATGGCCCGCGCTGATCGCGCTCGCCGTCGTGCTCGCGGTCATCGTTCCCGTCGCACCGCAACTGAACGTGCTCTTGCGCGGCGATACGACCGCGCGCGCGCTCGGCGTGCCGGTCGAGCGCTTGCGTCTGCGCGTGTATCTCGTCGCATCGATCGCGGCGGCGGCCGCCGTGACGACGGCGGGCACCATCGGCTTCGTCGGGCTCGTCGTGCCGCATCTGCTGCGCCTCGCGTTCGGCAACGATCAGCGCATGCTCGTGCCCGCCGCCGCGCTCGCGGGCGGACTCGCGGTGATGGCCGCCGATCTCGTCGCGCGCACGGTGATCGCGCCCGCGCAATTGCCGGTCGGCGTCGTCACGGCATTGATCGGCGTCCCGATGTTCCTGTGGATGCTGCTGCGGAGGCCGCGATGATTTTGCGGCTCGACGCCATCGTGCTTCGCGCGGGTAAGCGCACGCTCATCGACGGGCTCACGCAGTCGATCGAAGCGGGCGAAATGTGGTGCATCGCCGGGCCGAACGGCGCGGGCAAGACGACGCTCATCAACGTGCTCGCCGGGATTGCGAAAGCCGCATCGGGCAGCGTGTCGCTCGACGGCCGCGCGCTCGCGTCATGGCGCGCGACGGAACTCGCGCGCGCACGCGCTTTGATGCCGCAAGCCGCGCACGACGCCTTCAGCGCGAGCGTGCTCGATACCGTGCTGCTCAACCGCTTTCCGCATCTCACCGGCTGGGGCTGGGAGAGCGACGAGGATCGCGCCGCCGCGTACGCCGCGCTCGAAACGTTGGGTCTCGCATCGTTCGCGTCGCGCGACGTGCTGACGCTTTCCGGCGGCGAACGCCAGCGTGTCGCGCTCGCCGCCGTGCTGTGCCAGAACGCGCCGCTGCTGTTGCTCGACGAACCGCTTTCGCATCTCGACCTGCATCATCAGATCGATTGCCTGCACGCGTTGCGCGACGCGGCGCGCGCGCACAAGCGCACCGTAATCTTCTCGTGCCACGATCTGGATCTCGCGCGCCGTTTCGCGACGCACGCGCTTCTGCTCGACGGCAACGGCGGCGCTCATGCGGGACTCGTCGCCGACGTGCTCACGGCCGAACGCGCGAGCGCCGCATTCGGCTATCCGCTCGCGTTGATTCGCGATGGCGAGCACGAAGCGCTCGTGCCTTCCATCCCTCGCTCATGAAAGGAATTCCGATGTCCACGAATAACGGCATCCCGATGCCCCGCGCGCTCGACCGCGCCATCGAAGGCGAACTGCGCCGCATCATCGACACGAAGACGAAGCCGCCCGGCAGTCTCGGGCGGCTCGAAGACATCGCGCTGCAAATGGGCCTGATTCAACGCACGGCGAAGCCGCGCATCGAGCGTCCCGCGATGATCGTCTTCGCGGGCGATCACGGCATCGCGAAAGAGGGCGTGAGCTCGTATCCGCAGGAAGTGACCGCGCAGATGGTCGCGAATTTTCTGGCGGGCGGCGCTGCGATCAACGCGCTGTCGCGCTCGGTCGGCATGACGCTCGAAGTCGTCGATGCGGGCGTCGCGACGCCGATTCCCATCGATCATGGATACGAGCGTCTGTCGCTCGGGCTCGGCACGCGCAACTTCGCGCACGAACGCGCGATGTCGCGCGAGACCGCGCTCGAAGGCATCGCGCGGGGCGCGGCGCGCGTGCGGCATCACGCGTCGCTCGGCACGAACGTGATCGGCTTCGGCGAAATGGGCATCGCGAATACGTCGGCGGCGGCATGTTTGATGAGCCGTTTGTGCGTGCTTTCGATCGACGAGTGCGTCGGGCGCGGCACCGGTCTCGACGAGCGAGGACTCGCGCACAAGCGCGAGGTGCTGTCTAAAGCGCTCGCGCTGCATCG
>Ga0182736_1001590_pt1 | contig 21007 bp, 19 predicted proteins | sample eDN5th30CKraftBY_FD_128882 | JGI IMG/M metagenome (GOLD analysis project Ga0182736, IMG submission 128882) | Enriched backyard soil microbial communities from Emeryville, California, USA - eDNA 5th pass 30_C Kraft BY (version 2) (version 2) | ecosystem: Environmental > Terrestrial > Soil >... | reverse complement strand
CTACCCAAATTGCGTGTGACCGCGGGCGTATCGGAAGCTGCTTTCTTTGCTTACTTTCTTTGCAGCAGCAAAGAAAGTAAGTGCCGCCCCGCACAGGGGCAGTGCTAATAGACCACTAAGAAAACGGGATCCGGCGAAAAACCGGAGCCGACACGAATACGGGATCCGGCGACAACAAAACAAAAAACCCCCGAACCCCACCGCCTCGCGGTAAAAGCAAACCATCACCCCACCGGCGACAACGCCCCCAACTTATCCGCCGTAGTCTTCTGCAACGTAATGATCCGGCTCATAGCCGCATGATTCGTGGTCGCTTCGTCGTACATCTTCGCGAGATCCGCCTTGAGCTGCGTCCTCGATCCGCCATCGAGATAGACCATGTGTCCGGAAGGATAAAACGTCGCCGAAAGATTCTGCCGCACCGTCTTGTCGATCAGCGGCATCTGCTGCAAGTCGATGATCGTCTGATAGAACGGCGTCACGAAGTCGTACATCCCATTGGCGGCCAGCACCTTCAGATCGACGTTCAGCGCCATCACCGCGGCGAGATCGCCCGCCGTGTAGAGAATGATGTTGCCCTTCGAATCCAGGCCCTTCTGTTCGCCCGTCGGGTCCGTATGCTTGAAGTCCCAGTTGAGGAACGCCTGATCGTTCAGGTCCGTGAACGACGACGTCGACGTGAACTTCAACTGCTCGTTCAGATAGCTGTTCCACATCGTCGTGTAGACGCCGCTCACCGCGGTCATCGTCGGATCGTTGCCGCCCGAATTCGGATCGATCTTGCCCGCGATGCCCGTCGATATCGCCGTCACGCGACCATCGTAGGAGCCGAGCGATTCGCCCTTCGACTTCAAGAGCGTCGTGAGAAAAAGCGAATTCCCCCGGCTGTCGTAAGCCGCGATATCGAGACTCCACGCCAGCAACGTCGCGCGGTCGATGCCCGTGTATTCGGAGAGCTTCTCGACCACTTCATCGTCCGTCTGCGGAAATTTGCGCAGCGCGTTCAGATAATCCGTGCGCGAGAACTCCGCGACTTCCTCCACGAACGTCAGCAAGTTGGTCGGCGTCGGATGCACGCCGAGTTTCTTGTGATACCACGCGTCGGCGGCGGCGGTCGGCAACGCGCCGACAGGATTGCCCGCCTGCGCGTAATCGAGAATCGACGATTGCAGCGTGACGCCGTTCAAATCGATGCCGTCCTCATGCAGCTTGTACGCGAGCACGCAACTGCGCGCCGTGCCGTACGACTCGCCGAACAGAAACTTCGGCGAATTCCAGCGATTGTTCTTCGTCAGATAACGCTTGATGAACTGCGCGATCGACCCCGCATCCTGATCGACGCCCCAGAAATCGCGATTCTTGTTCGGCGCGATCGCCGCCGAATAGCCCGTGCCGACCGGATTGATGAAGATGAGATCGCTGCGGTCGAGCAGGCTGTCCGGGTTGTCTTCCATCTGATACGGCGCGGGCGGCGTGAAGCCCGGCATCGCCGTCTTGATGCGGCGCGGCGCGAACGAGCCGAGCAACACGAACACCGACGACGACCCCGGCCCGCCGTTATAGAAGAAGGTCAGCGGACGCGCCTCTTCCTTCGCGCCGTCTTTCGTGAACGCGACGTAGAACATCTTCGCGCTCGGCTTCGAACTGCTCGGATCGACCGTGACGAGATGGCCGACCGTCGCCGTATAAGCGATCTTCGCGCCGCCGATCGTCACGCTGTGATGCGTGATCGCCGCGTTCTCGTCGGCCTCGGTCGCCGCGACGGCGTCGTCGGGACCGTTGCCGTACGCGACCGGATCGAAATACGGCTGATCCTTCTTCGCCGTCGTGGTCTTCTTCGGCGCTTTCTTCGCGGCGGCGGTCAAGGCCGGTTCTTCCGCGTTCGCAGGTTTGTCGCTCGCTGCCAGTGGATCGGAGTTCATCGTGATCGCTCCAGAATCGTCGTCGTGGTTGTTGTTCACTGTCTTACGCCTTGCTCAAAGACTTCGCGGGTTTCAACGCGGCCGCGATCTTCGCGCCGTCGGGACTGCCCATGCCGGTGCACGCGTCCCAGCCGGCCGCCGCGGAAAAACTTCCGTTGTTGCCTTCCGTGATGTCGCGAAACGCCGTCTTCGCCGTGTAGAGCTTCGGATTGACGAAGCCCGATGGCGAACCGTTGATCGCGTTGATGCGCGCGATCAGCGCAGCCCACAACGGCGCGACCGCGCTCGTGCCGCCGACGACCGTATCCTCGCCGTCGATCAGCACCTCATAGCCGGTCAGCGGCGATGCGTCGCCCGCAACGTCCGGCACGCCGCGCTTCGCGAGCACCGTCTGCTTGCCGTTACGCATCACCGACAAACCCTTCTGCCATGCCGGCAGCGCGAACACGCCCGACACGCCGCCGCCGCCCGAGCCGCCCTGATCGCCGTCGTTCCAGACGACTTCCTTCGCGATGCCCGTCGCCGACGCCTTCAGGCTCGTGCCGCCGCAGCCGAGCACATACGGGCTCGACGCCGGAAAGTCGACGTGATCCGCGCCGTCGCCCGTGCCATCGGACGAGCCGCTGTCGCCCGATGCCGCGCACACCGTCACGCCGAGCGCGGCCGCGCTTTGCAGCACGTCGTTGAACGCGCCGATCGATTGCGACGACCAGTTCGCCTCCGGCCCGCCCCAACTGATGGATATGACCGAAGGCTTGTTGGTGGAATCGTGCAGCGCGCGATTGACGGCATCGACGAAACCGGCGTCGCTGTTCGGCGCGAAGTACACGGCGATGCGCGCGCCCGGCGCCACCGCGCCCGCGACCTCGATATCGAGCGTCACCTCGCCGTCCGGGCCGTTCGGATTGCCCGTGGGCGCGTTCTTGCCGCCATCGACGCCGACCGACACGACTTGCGGCGACTTCACGCCGAGCTTCGAGAAGTACGCGGAAAGATCGGCATCGCGATAGCCGCCGCCCAGTTCGATGATGGCGATGCATTGGCCCGCGCCGTCGCCATCGGGGAAATCGTAGAGACGCGCGAGATCGACCGGCGTGAACGACGCGCTCGCCGCGCCGCGCGCCGGCTTGAACGGCGGACGGAAACGAAAGTGCGGACGCGCCTGCGGCTTGCTGTCGAGGCCGAGAACGGCGGTGACGGCGTCGTGCACTTCGTCGGGCACCTTCACCGGCCCCGAGCGTCCGCGATATTCGCCGATGTTGTGATGTTGAAAGCGTTCGAGCTTGACGTCGAAAGCCTTCTGGAATTGTTCGATGGTCCCTTTCAGCACGACGCTGCGCGTTTCGGTTTCCGCCCGCACGACCGTCAGGCCGTACTGCTGCGCGAACGCCTTCACTTTGGCGATGTCGTCGTCCGAGGCGGTGAAACGTTTGTCGAATTCCTCGCGCGATACGGCTTGCGCGGGCGCTTCGCCGGAATCGATGCGCGCCATCATCTGCTTGAAGCCCGCCTCGTCCTTGCGCCGCAGCATCACGATGACTTCGATCTGTTCGGACGGATCGCAGTCGCCGATGCATTGCGCGCCTTCGGGATGAATCTTGTCGCTGCCGCTGACCGGTTGCTTCGTCATGGTATCGATGCTCCTCGTTGGCCATGAAAATCAAAGTTTCTCGATCCTGCCGCTGCCCGCGCTTATCGTCTTATTTTCCGGGCGCGAATGCAATTGCTCGGACCGTTGACGAGAGCATGCAGTTCCAGCGAGACAAAAGCTGTCCCGGTCTTCAACGTTTCGTCTCGATGTGCGGCTCGGCGGGGAGCGCGATGCCGAGGCGCTCCATCAGGCGTCGCGCGTCGAACGGGGCGCGCACTTTCTGATCGTTGTCGAAGTAGCAGAAGACGTCGCGGCCCGCGCGCGGCCGTGCTTTCGCCGATGAAATCAGCCGCGCGTCGGCGATCTGTCCGCCCGACGCCCAGCATTCGATGCGGCGTGCCCATTCGTCGAGCGCCTCGTCCTTATAGCTGCCGCCATAAAGCGTTTCGCTGCCGTGAAGCCGCAAATAAGTGAAGTCGGACGTGAGATCTTCGGCATAGGGCCAGCCGGCCACCGAATCCGACACGACCAGCGCCGCGCCGTATTTGCGCAGCAGCCGCACGAATTCATCGGTGCAGAAACTCGGATGACGGATCTCGATCGCGTGCCGCAGCGCGCGCTTTCTTCCGGGCTCGAACCACGGGTCTTTCACGCGCGTGTCGTGGCCCTGGGCGAGCCGCGCGGCGGCGCCGTATCCTTCGGCAGCAATTCGAGAAAGCGTTCGAAGGCTTCGGGACGGAAGGAAAAGTTCGGCGGAAACTGCCAGAGGAACGGACCGAGCTTGTCGCCGAGCGCGAGCACGCCGGACGCGAAGAAGTTCGAGATCGCCGGAATCGCCGTTTCGTCGCGAAAACGCAGCATGTGCGTCAGATAGCGCGGCCCCTTCACGCTGAAGACGAAGCCATCGGGCGTCGCGTCGCGCCACGCGCGATAGCTCGTCACGCTTTGCAGCGAATAATGCGATCCGTTGATCTCGACCGTCTGGACCGCGCGCGACGCGAAATCGAGCTCGCGGGCCTGCGCGAGCTTTTTCGGATAGAACACGCCGCGCCAGCCGGCATAGCGCCAGCCCGAAATGCCGATGCGGATGCGCCCTGTCATCGCGCGCCTAGTGCGGACGGCCTTCGTCGTATTCCGCCCGCGCGCCCTGCGGCAGCCACGGCTCGCGATGCTTGCACCAGAGCTCGTAAGTCGGCTCGAAGACGCCGGTTTCGTCGAATGCGCCGATGGGCAGATCGACTTCGTCGCGCGTCGTGAATTCCATGTACGCGACCGAGCCGCACGCCGGGCAGAAGTGCCGCCGGCCATCGTCGGAACTCTTCCACGTCGAAAGGCTGCCGCTCATCATCACGTTGCCGCGCGCGTAAATCGCATAAGCTCCGAAGGCGGAGCCATGCACTTGCCGGCACGTCGTGCAGTGGCAGATGCAGACGCGAATGGGCTTGCCCGTCGCGCGAAAGCGGAACGCGCCGCACGCGCATCCGCCTTCATGAACCGTAGCCGCCCGCGTTTCGTCCTTTTCAACGCTCATCGATCTCTCCCGTAAATACGATGGTTTGTTACGATAACCCTTCACGATCGGAGATGGCACTCATGAGCACACCAAGCACGACCGGCACCACGTATACCGCGAGTACCTTGTCCCTGCTGAAGCTGCTTCCCGGCGCCGGATCGGAGTTCGGTCCGGCCGCATCCGACCTCGTCGCCCACGTGCTGTCGCATGATCGCTTCGACGCGGTCGCGAATGCGAACGCGCCGCGCGAAACGTTCCGCGGCGTCACCGTCGACGACGTCATGAACGACGAGTACGTGTTCCCGCTCGGCCGCACCGGCCAGTCGATCGTGCTGACGGGCTATCGCATCGCGGCGGGTTTCATCGCCGAACGCGCGGCCGACGAATGGCTCGAACTCGCGCACAAGGAACGCGTTGCAAAAGGCTTGCCCGCCGAGCCGCAAGGCAGCGAGCCGCATCTCGCGCCCGATCCCGCCGAAGCCGATCAGCTGCTCGACCGCGCCTACGAGTGCGCCCAGCGCATTCTCGATCCGGTCGCGGGCGAGCCGGTTCTTTCGCTCTTCGAGACGCACTATCGCGGCGGACGGGAGTTTTTGCGTCTGAGCTGGGAAGGTTTGCCGGAGGATCTCGTGCCGGAATCGCGCCGTCCGCTCGCGGCGCTCGCCGCCGCGCAAAACGGCGAGCGGCGAGAAAAGCGCGATTACGATCCGTACGGTCTCGACGGCGTCGACGATTACGACGTCGACAGGCCGCTCGCGTATCGCGAGAAGATCGGGCCGTTTCTCTTCACGATGACCTATCGTCACGAATACCCGCAGGTCGACGACGAGCGGCTCGGCACCGCGTTCGCCGTCTTCCACGAGGCGGGCAGCGATATCGTCGCGGCGGCGGTGCGGCTGAAACTCGTCAAGGTGCCGCCGCTCACGAGCAGCGCCGATCTCGTCTACACGCTCGACACTTACTCGGGCGAAATGCTCTCGCTCGCGCTCGCATCGACGGAAGCGCTCGGTCCGGAGAAGCTGTGCGAGGTCTACAACGCGCATCGCGTGATTTACATCAGCCTGTGGGAAGTGAGAAAGCCGTGGCGCGGCGAGGGCCTCGGCGTCGCGCTGCTGCATCAGGCGCTGGAACGCCTTCCCGTCGATGTCGATGGCCGGCCGAACGCGCTGTGCGTCGCGCCCGAGCCGTATCAGACCGACATGCGGCACTTCGAGAAGCTGCCCGGCGTGCTGCGCGAGGAACTGAAGACGCCGGCGAAGCGCCTCGCCGCGCATCTGACCAACTGGCTCGAACGCTCGAAGCTGCCGATCGCCACGCACTTCTTCGTGCCGATGGCCAAGCATGCGGGCATCGGCTCCGCGGGCGAGAACGCGCGGCTCATCGACCGGATCATGGAGAGCGAGGCCTGACGCGATGCTCGTCATCGTCGACATGCAGGCGCGGCTCCTGCCGCATCTGGATGGCGCGCAACGTCTGACGGAGCGCGCCGGCACGCTCTTGCGCGCGGCGAACCTGCTCGACGTGCCGGTGCTTTTTACGGAGCAGAATCCGCGCGGGCTCGGCGGCACGGTCGAAAGCCTGCCCGTCGATCTCCGGTCTGCGAAAGTCGTCGAAAAGCACACATTCGATGCGACGCTCGAACCCGCGTTCGTCGATGCGCTGCCGCCCGCGCCCGCGACGCTGTGGGTCGCCGGCGCGGAGGCGCATGTGTGCGTGCTGCTGACGGTGCTCGGAGTGTTGCGGCTCGGCTATCGCGTGGAATTCGTGGCGGACGCGGTCGCGTCGCGGCGAGCCGCGGATCGCGCCGTCGCGATCGAGCGGGCGCGGCAGGACGGCGCGCGGCTCACGACGGTCGAAACGACGATCTTCGGATGGATGGGCAGTTGCCGGCATCCGCGCTTTCGGGACGTGCTTGCGCTGATCAAGTGACGTGGGTTTCGAACCAGACCGTTAGTTTTACGCGCGCATGCAGCATTTACCCGCACGGCCCGCTCATAAGCCAGCCAGCGTCCGTCCCGAGCGCATGGCACCCCACTTGCTGTAGTCTGCGATTGCGGCTCGACGAACGTTCGGTTCCCTTACAGTTGCCGAACGATCGCGAACCGCGCCTCTTGCGCCGCCCCGAGGACTCGAGCATCGGCGCTCCGCCCGATCCGTCGCAATCGGCTGCGAGCGAATCCCCGTGAAGACTTGAGCCCGTCGACGCCCTTCCGAACGAGCGAGGAGCAACCGATCGCCATGTCCCCAGCCGATACCCATCCTCACGACGACGCCAGCGACGCGGCGCGAAAGCCGTCGCGCCGTCGTTTCCTGCAATCCGCCGCCGCGGCCGCAGCAGTGACCGCCGCGCCGCACGCGCGCGCGCAGCAACCGGCCGCGACGCCGGCCTTGGCGCCGCCGCCCGCCGCCACGCCGATGTTGCCCGTGAAGCTCACCATCAACGGCCATCCGTATGAACTGCAGGTCGAGGCGCGCACGACGCTCCTCGACGCGCTGCGCGAATATGCCAACCTCACCGGCACGAAGAAAGGCTGCGACCGCGGCCAGTGCGGCGCGTGTACGGTGATCGTGTCGGGCCGGCGCATCAACTCGTGCCTGACGCTCGCGGTGATGCACGACGGCGAATCCGTCACGACCGTCGAAGGCCTCGCGCCCGACGGCGACACGCTCGCGCCGATCCAGCGCGCGTTCATCGAGAAGGACGCCTTTCAGTGCGGCTACTGCACGCCGGGGCAATTGTGCTCGGCGACGGCGCTCATCGCCGAATATCGCAACGGCGACGCGAGCGCGGTCACGGCCGACGTGCGCTTTCGCCCCGCGCAACTCTCCGACGACGAAATTCGCGAGCGCATGAGCGGCAACATCTGTCGATGCGGCGCGTATCCGAACATCGTCGCGGCGGTAAAAGCCGTCGCGTCGGGCAACGCATAAGGAGACGCACATGGACGCGATCTCCTATCAGCGCGCGCCGGATATTGGCGCGGCGCTCGCGGCCGCGAGCCAGCCGGGCACGATGTTCATCGGCGGCGGCACGAATCTGCTCGACCTGATGAAAGGCGGCGTCATGCGGCCGATGAGGCTCGTCGACATCACGCACATCGACGGCCTGAATGGCATCACCGCCCTGCCCGATGGCGGTCTGCGGCTGGGCGCGCTCGTGCGCAACAGCGACGCCGCCAATCATGCGTGGGTGCGCGAACGCTATCCGCTTCTGTCGCAGGCGCTGCTCGCGGGCGCATCGGCGCAACTGCGCAACATGGCGACCGTCGGCGGCAATCTGATGCAGCGCACGCGTTGCGCGTACTTCTACGACACCGGCTTTCCTCAATGCAACAAGCGCTCGCCGGGCAGCGGCTGCGCGGCCATCGACGGCAACAATCGCATGCACGCGATTCTCGGCGCGAGCCGTCAGTGCATCGCGACGAATCCGTCCGACATGAGCGTCGCGCTCGCGGCGCTCGATGCCGTCGTGCGCGTCGCGGGCCCGAACGGCGAGCGGACGATTCCGTTCGCGGAGTTTCATCGGCTGCCGGGCGACAGGCCCGAGCTCGACACGACCTTGCACGCAGGCGAGCTCATCACGTCGGTCGATCTGCCGCCGCCGCTCTTCGCCGCGCACTCGAAGTATCTGAAAGTGCGCGATCGCGCGAGTTATGCGTTCGCGCTGGTGTCGGTCGCGGCCGCGTTGCAGATGGACGGCAACACGGTGAAGAGCGCGCGCATCGCGCTCGGCGGCGTCGCGCACAAGCCGTGGCGCGCGAACGCGACCGAACGCGCGCTCGTCGGCCAATCGCTCGATAAAGCCACGCTGCAGAACGCCGCCGCGCTCGCCGTACAGGGCGCCCAGCCGCAGCGCGACAACGCGTTCAAGATCGTGCTCGCGCAGCGCGCGATCGTGCGCGCGGTTCAACAGGCCGGAGGTGTCGCATGACTGTCATCGGAAAACCGCTCGATCGCACCGACGGCGTGCTGAAAGTCACCGGCCAGGCGCGCTATTCCGCCGACAACACCGACGCCAAGCTCGCGCATGCGGTCATCGTCACGAGCACGGTCGCGCACGGCCGTATCGCGTCGATCGACACGAGCCGCGCGCAATCGATGCCCGGCGTGCTTCTTGTGATGACGTATCGGAACGCGATGCGCCTGCCGAACAACGGCGTCCCCGACGCGCAGCCGCCCGCCGTGCGCAAGCTGACGCTCTTGCAGACCAACGAGGTGCGCTACAGCAACGAGCCGGTCGCGGTCGTCGTCGCGGACTCGCTGGAGCACGCGCAAGGCGCGGCGCGTTACGTCGACGTGCGCTACGAAGCCGCGATGCCCAACGCGGATTTCACGCGCGCGAAGGCCTCGGCGTATCAGCCGGAAAAGATGATGGGCCGCGCGATCACGACGAAACGCGGCGACGTCGACGCCGGTTTGAAACAAGGCCCGACGCGCCTCGACGCCGTCTACACGACGCCGTACGAACATCACAATCCGATGGAGCCGCACGCGACCGTCGCGCGCTGGGACGGCCCGAATCTCACGCTCTACGACGCGACGCAAGGCGTGTCCGGCGCGAAAAGCGCGGTCGCGAAGTTCTTCGGCATCTCCGATGAGAACGTGCGCGTGATCTGCCCGTTCGTCGGCGGCGGCTTCGGCTGCAAGGGGTCGGTGTGGTCGCACGTCGTGCTGGCGGCGATGGCGTCGAAGCAGACCGGCCGCCCCGTCAAGCTCGTGCTCGAACGGCCGCAGATGTTCGGCATGGTCGGCAACCGGCCATTCACCGAGCAGCGCTTTCAGGTGAGCGCGCGCGATGACGGCATCATGACCGGCATGCGTCACGACGTCGTTTCGACGACATCGACGTTCGAGGACTGGACCGAAAGCTCCGCGATCCTCACGCGCATGCTGTACGCGGTGCCGAACCAGTCGACGTCGCACAAGCTGGTCAAGCTCGACATCGGCACGCCGACCTTCATGCGCGCGCCCGGCGAGACGAGCGGCTCGTTCGCGCTCGAATCGGCGATGGACGAAGTGGCGTATCGACTGAACATGGATCCGCTCGCGTTTCGCATCAAGAATCACGCGAACATGGAGCCGCAGGAGAAGAAGCCGTGGTCGGAGAAGGCGCTGCTCGAATGCTATCGGCGCGGCGCGGATACCTTCGGCTGGTCCAAGCGCAACCACGCGCCGAAGTCGATGCGCGAAGGCAATACGCTCATCGGCTGGGGCGTGGCGACGGCGACGTATCCGGCGAATCGCAGCGAGGCGTCGGCGGTGGCGCGCATCCTGCCCGACGGCACCGCGATGGTCGCGTCCGGCACGCAGGATCTCGGCACCGGCACGTACACGATCATGACGCAGGTCGCCGCCGACGCGCTCGGCTTTCCGCTCGATTACGTGCGCTTCGCGCTCGGCGATTCGTCCTTGCCGAAGGCGCCGGTCTCGGGCGGCTCGCAATCGGCGGCGAGCGTGTCGCCGGCGGTGCGGGCGGCGTCGATGGAGGCGCGCGATCAACTCATCGCGATGGCGCTCGCGGATCGCGGATCGCCCGTCGCCGGTCTCGCGCGCGAGGACGTGACCGTGTCCAACGGCTGGGTCGTGAGCCTGTCGAATCCTGACAAGCGCGATCCCGCGGCGGCGATCATCGCGCGCAACGGCGGCAAGCCGATCGAGGCGATCGCCACGACCCGGCCCGGCGACGAGAAAAAGCAGTATTCGTTTCACTCGTTCGGCGCGGTGTTCGCGGAAGTGCATGTCGATGCGGACCTCGGGATCATCCGCGTGCCGCGCATCGTCGGCGTGTACGACGTCGGCACGCTCTTCAACGAAAAGACCGCGCATAGCCAGTTGATGGGCGGCATCGTGTGGGGCGTCGGCTCGGCGCTGCTGGAAAAGAGCGAGATGGATTCGCGCTACGGGCGCTATACGAACGCGAATCTCGCGGAATATCACGTCCCGGTGAACGCGGATATCGGCATGCTGGATATCGCGTTCGTCGGCGAGCCGGACCCGCATATCAATCCGCACGGCGCGCGGGGCATCGGCGAGATCGGCATTACGGGCGTGGCAGGCGCGCTCGGCAACGCGGTGTATCACGCGACGGGGGTGCGTGTGCGCGATCTGCCGATTACGCTCGACAAAATCCTGCCGCCGACGATGGCGTGAAGTGAAACGACGCACACGGCGGTCCGCCCGGCCGCCGTGTGTTTTTTTATGCTTGCGACGCCGTTCGATGCGCCGCACAATCGCGATTCATCCCCACACGAGCACCCGCGATGACCTATTCGTCGAACGCGACCGGCATTCTGCTGGCGGCGGGTCTCGGCACCCGTTTCGACCCGTCCGGACTCCACAACAAGCTGCTCGCCACCCTGCCCGACGGAACGCCCATCGTGTTCCAGTCGGCGCGCAGGCTGCTCGCCGTGTGCGCCGAAGTGATCGCGGTCGTGCGTCCCGGCGCCGAAAAGCTCGCCGACGTGCTCAACGAAGCAGGCTGCAACGTCATCTTCAGCGTCGACGCCGAGCGCGGCATGGGCGCGACGCTCGCCGCGGCCGTGCGCGCGACGTCCGAAGCCGATGGCTGGCTCGTCGCGCTCGGCGACATGCCGTGGATCGAAGCGTCGTCGTATGAAGCGGTCGCGCGTGCGCTCGACGGCGGCGAAGCGCTCGTCGCGCCGTTCCATCGTGGCAAGCGCGGGCATCCGGTGGGCTTCGGCATCGCGCATCGCGAGATGCTCGCCACGCTCGACGGCGACGCGGGCGCACGCGCCATCTTCACGACGCACAAGCCGTTCATCGTCGAAGTGGACGATGCGAACGTGCTGCGCGACGTGGATTTGCCGAGCGACCTCGGGCAGACTTGAGCGCGACCTAAGCCGCGATCGCCGCCGTTTCCGCGGAATCTTCGGCGTCGGCGCCGATCGGCAGATAGCGCCGGCTGACGTCGAGCAGCGTCGCGCCGAATCCCTTCTTCGCCCGGAAATCCGTCCGCGCGCTCGTCACCACGCGCGGCGACGCACTCCACTCGATCCGTGCGCCGGTCGCCATCAGCGCTTCGACGAGCGCCACGTCCTCGCTCGTCTCCAGCGGCGCAAATCCGCCCGCCTTCACGTACGCGCTCGCCGACACGCCCATGTTCGCGCCGTGAATATGCCGATGCCCGTCCGCATCGGTATAAGTGCGCCCGAAGTGCTCGCGCACCGCGCCGATATGCGGCGACCAGTCGTGCACGCCGATCACGCCGCACACCGCGTCCGCGCAGCAGTCGAGCTGGCGCACGAGCCAGTCTGCGGCGACGGTCGTATCGGCATCGGTGAATGCGAGCCAGCGCGCGCCCAGCGCCAGCGCCCGCTGTGCGCCATGCGCGCGCGCGACGCCGACATTGCACGCCTCGATGCACGTCACTTCCGCGCCCAGCGCCCGCGCGATGGCGGCGGTGTCATCGCTGCAACTGTCGGCGACGACGATCACGCGCGCCGCCTCGCCAAGCAGTTGATGATGATCTGCCGCGCGACGTGCAGCCGCGACGCACGCGCCGATATGCGCGGCTTCGTTGTGAGCAGGAATGACGATGGCAAGCATTGGCGGCTCCGTGTGTGAGTTTTTTTCCGTTGGCAATCGAGACGGCGCGATGGATGAATTTCAGCAATGGCCGTTCCCGTGAATGGCGGGCCGCTCCGCCGTATAAGGGCGCGATCGTCTCTAAATAGTTGCTGAAAAGCGGCGGGAATCGCTAGAATTACTGTATGGATATACAGTGCTTTTATGATTCCGCTCGCCGATGAAAAGCGTCACCATCGATCCGTCGTTCGCTGCCTGGCGTACCGAGGCGCGCAATCTCCTCATGGAAGACGCGCGCCCGGAAGACGTGGAATGGCTCGAAACCGATGCATCGGCAACGGTGTTCGGCTCCATCGTTGCGTCGCGCGGCCCGTCGGATCCGAATGCGAAGAAGCCGGTCAAGATCGCGCGCGAATTCCTCGCCATGCTCGAAACGGCGGCGTGCTTTCGCGCGCCCGACCGCTGGCGGTTTCTCTACAAGGCGCTGTGGCGCTGGACGCAGGGCGACCGCGCGATCGCCTCGCCGGAAGATCCGGACGGGCATCGGCTGCGGCGCATGATCGAATCGGTCGAGGCCGAAGAAAGCGAAATGCGCAGAGTGCTGCGTTTCCGGCATCGCGATTCGTCGCTCGGGCCGCCCGAGTTCATCAGTTGGTTCGAGCCGGTGCACGATGTGCTGGAGCACGCCGCGATGCACTTCGCCACGCGCATGGGCAGCGCCACGTGGATGATCGCCACGCCGCACGGCGCCGCGTTCTGGGACGGCGCGCTCCTGCGCGTGGACCGCACGAGCGAGCCGGAAGAAAAGCCGATGGATTTCGGCGACACCGCGATGAGCGGCGAAGCCATCAGCGGCGACGCCATCGAGGCGCTCTGGCTCGCGTATTACGAGAGCACGTTCGCGCCGGCGCAGGAAAACGCCGCCGAAATGGCGTCGCATATGCCGGTGCGCTACTGGAAAAGCCCGGAGAACGCGCGCACCGATCCCGCGCTGATCTCCCGCGCCGATCCCTATTCGCGGCGCGACCGTCATCCGCGTAATGTGCCGCCCGACATGGAAGTCGCCATCAACACGGATCTGGAGCCGATCAAGGGCACGATGCTGATCGAGCCGCCGTCGCTCGATGCATGCAGGCGCTGCGCGCTGTGGCGCAACGCGACGCAGGCGGTGCCGGGCGTCGGTCCCGGCGACGCCCGCGTGATGCTGGTCGGCGAGCAGCCGGGCGATCAGGAAGACCGCGAGGGCAAGCCGTTCGTCGGTCAGGCGGGCAAGCTGCTCGACGAAGCGCTCGCCGAGGCGCAGATCGCGCGCGAATCGCTCTATCTGACCAACGCGGTGAAGCATTTCAAATGGGAAGCGCAAGGCGAGGAGCGCGCGCATCTCGCGCCCGCGCAGCGCGAACGCGAAGCCTGCCGCTACTGGCTCGACGAAGAACTGAAGCGCATCGGGCCGAAAGTCGTCGTCGCGCTCGGGGCGACGGCGCTCAAGGCGCTCACGGGGCATCGCACGGCGTTGTCCGAGTATCTCGGCAAGACCATCGAGCATAAGGGGCACATCATCGTGCCGACGTATCACCCGTCGTATCTGATGCGCCTCGCCGACGACAAAGTGCGCGCGGAAGTCTTCGGGACGATCGTCGAGGCGCTCGTTTTCGCGCAGCAGATCGCCGACGGCACCGCGACCATCCGCACGCCGGTGAAGGACCCGACGCGCTGAACGAGCCGCAGATGCAACAGGACGAAACAGGACGAAACAGGACGCAACAAGACGAAAGCGTCGTCAACGTTCCTGTAAGCCGCGCGTTATACCGGTGTCGCGCCGACTGGCGCTCACCGATGGTCCACATCACACCCAAATGGCCGCTCTCCCGCTCGAAGAACTCCGCCGTCAACAATCGCAGGGCTTGCACACACGCGCGCTCGTGCCGAAATCGGCCGGGCAACTGAAGACCGAACGCGAGCGCATCGTCGCGCGTCTGCAATTGCTGCTCAACGTGACCATCGCGGTGGCGCTCGCGGGCGTCGCGCTCATCGCGTGGCTGCCGTTCTCGCCTGTGCCGCACGCATTCCGCTTCGGCGTGCAGGAAGTGCTCGGCGTCGCGGTGTTCGCGTCGTGCCTGTTCATCCTGCACGAGCGCGCCGAACTGGAGCTCGGTCTTTACGACTACGAGCCCGTCGAGCAGACGACGCAAGGCGAATTGCGCGCGCTGCTGCATCGCGTGCCGGAAGGCGTGTCGTATCAGGAAGCGCTCGCCGCGGACAAGCGCACGTTCGTGACTGGCGAAGTCGACGGCATCCGCCGCCGCGCCGAAGCGTTCACGCCGAAGACGCTGCCCGCCGCCGACGGCAACACGGAAACCTGAGCGCCGCTCGACGCCGCATCCAAGCCGCCGCCTCGCCATCGCGAGGTGGCGGCTTTTTTACATCGACGCTGAAAACTTCGCGCCTTGACGAGCGCCGCCGCGCCTCCTTCAATACGTGACAGATGCCGCAATCGACGCTCAAACTGTCACGCTTCGGAACGCAATCTGTGTCCAACGCGGGCATTTTCAGGCGGAACCTGCCGCAAACGCGCCGGGCATGGCGGGTGCTTGCCAAGCGCGCGGCCCCGCGAGTTGCGCCGAATCGAGCGAGGCCACGCCACTTGCAGGAGCCAAGATGCGAGCCAATCCCCTTTCCACGTTGAGCGACGACCTCACGACAACGCTCGTCCCCGACGCGCCGAGCGCCCCGCCCGCCGCCGCGCGTGACGGGAGCGACGATTACGACACGCTCGCCGCGTTCCACGGCATCGAGCGCGAGCGCCTGGTGCTGATCCATCCGGGCAGCCATCACGCCGCGCCCGCCTGGCCCGCCGAACGATATGCCGATGTCGCCGACCAGCTCGCCGCCGATGGCTGGCAGATCGCGATCGTCGGCGATTCGCCCGATCCCGAGCGCACCGCCGGCGTGCTCGGCGCGATGCAGACGGCCGCGCTCTTTCTCGCGGGCGCCGTCGCGCCGGCGACGCTGCCGCGCCTGATCGCCAATGCGCGGCTGCTCCTGTCCGACGACGCCGAAGCGTCCTCGCCCGTCGCCGCCGCCCGCGCGCTCGGCACGCCGCATATCGTGCTCGACGAACATCCGCGCGACACCGGCAGCGACGCGATCGCCGCACACGCCCGCGACGCGCTCTCGCACACCGGCGGCGCGCATCCGGGCGAGCCGTTCACGCTGCACATGCCGGCGGCGCACGAATCGGCATAGACGAAGAGCCACCTTTCGGGGGACATCATGAAATTCGACATGCAAACCAATCCCGTTCCGGATCCCGTAGCGGACCCGAACCGCGATCCGGAAGCCGATCCGCTCACGCCGCCTTCGCCCGGTCATCGGCCGGAGGAGCCGCAGCATCCCGACGCGCCGCCCGACAAGGATCCGATCCGGCGTCTCTGATCCGACGCTTCCCTACGGGAATTCCCGCCCTACATTCGCCGCCCATGCCTGCCGTAAAGCGGGCATGCGGCGGCGTGCGCCGTCGCAAACGACAACGCGAATACAACGCAAACAGGCGACGGGCGCAACATGAACAGAATGACGTTGAACAAGAAGCTCGGCTCGTTGATCGCCGTGCTGTGGATCGGCTTGATCGCGATCGGGATCATCGGGGCATGGCAAAACCGGACGTCGATGATCGACGACCGCAAGGAGCAGTTGAAGACGCTCGTCAACGAGGCGCACTCGATCACCGCGCACTACGCGGCGCTCGCCGCGAACAAGACGCTCACCGAAGACGAAGCGAAAAAGCGCGCGCTGGAAGTGGTCGGCGCGATCCGCTACGGCACGGACGGCTATCTCTCGATCAACGACTCGCATCCAAGGATGGTGATGCACCCGATCAAGTCCGCGATGAACGGGCAGGATCTGTCGAGTTATGCCGATCCGGCGGGCACTCGCCTGTTCGTCGATATCGTCAAGGCGGGCGATCAGCCCGGCGGCGGCTTCATCAGCTATCTGTGGCCGAAGCCCGGCAGCGACAAGCCAGTCGGCAAGCTCTCCTACTCGCAGCGCTTCGGGCAGTGGGACTGGTACATCGTCACCGGCATGTACATGGACGACGTGCAGAGCGCGTTCTGGGCAAGCGCGCTGCGCTGGCTCGCGATCACGGCCGTGCTCGGCGGCTTCGCGACGGCCGCGATGCTCATCGTTCTGCGGAGCATCAAACGCAATCTCGGCGGCGAGCTCGAACTGGCGGTCGACGCGGCGCATCGCATCGCGCGTGGCGATCTGACGAGCAGCGTCGACGTCCGTCCGAACGACACGACAAGTCTGTTGCACGCGCTCAGCGTGATGCAGAGCGGTCTCGTCGATACCGTGTCGCGCGTGCGCAGCGGCACGGACAACATCAACGTGGGCGCGTCGGAGATCGCGGCGGGCAACACCGATCTGTCGCAGCGCACCGAGGAACAGGCCGCGGCGCTCGTGCAGACCGCGTCGAGCATGGACCAGATGACCGCGAACGTGAAGAACAACGCGGAGAGCGCCGCGCAGGCGGCGCGTCTCGCGGAGCAGGCGGCGGACGTGGCGACGCGCGGCAGCGGCGTGGTCGACGACGTCATCGACACGATGACGCGCATCACCGCGAGCTCGCAGCAGATCGGCGACATCATCGGCGTGATCGACGGCATCGCGTTCCAGACGAACATCCTCGCGCTGAATGCGGCGGTCGAAGCGGCGCGCGCGGGCGAACAGGGACGCGGCTTCGCGGTCGTGGCGGCGGAAGTGCGCAGTCTCGCGCAGCGCTCGGCGACGGCGGCGAAGGAAATCAAGGCGCTCATCGAAACGTCGACGCAGACGGTCGAGCAAGGCGCGTCGCTCGTGACGAACGCGGGCGCGACGATGACGGAAATCGTGCAATCGGTGCGCCGCGTGAACGAGATTCTCGACGAGATCAGCCACGCGTCGCGCGAGCAGAGCGCGGGCATCGAGCAGGTGAACCGCGCGGTCGTCGAGATGGATCAGGTGACGCAGCAGAACGCCGCGCTCGTCGAGGAAGCCGCCGCCGCGCATTCGCTGAAGGATCAGGTCGATGTGCTGCGCGAGGCGATCGGAAGTTTCAGGCTGCCGGCGTGATTTCGGTCACGCCAGGAATCGTTCGACGAGGCGCGCCCAGTAAGCCGCGCCGACCGGCAGATTCTTGTCGTTGAAATCGTAGTGCGGGTTGTGGACCATGCAGCCGTCCTCGCCCGCACCGTTGCCGAGGCGCAGGAACGAGCCCGGCCGCTGCTGCAGCATGAACGCGAAGTCCTCGCTGCCCATCAGCAGATCGGCGTGCGCGACGACGTTCTCTGCGCCGACCAGTTCGCGCGCGACCTCCATGGCGAACTCCGTTTCCGCGTCCGAATTCACGACGACCGGATAGCCTTCCAGATACTTCACCGTCGCGCTCGCGCCGTAGCTCGCCGCCTGCGATTCCACCAGTTCCTTGATGCGGCGCCTGAGCAGTTCGCGCACTTGCGGGTCGAAGGAGCGCACGGACAGTTCGAGCGTCGCGCGATTCGGGATGACGTTGTTGACCGTTCCGGCGTGCATCGAGCCGACAGTGACGACGGCCGGCTGCGCCGGATCGACGTTGCGCGCGACGATCGTCTGCAGCGCCATGACGATGCTCGCCGTCACGACGACCGGATCGACCGACAGATGCGGCCGCGCCGCGTGCCCGCCGACGCCTTCGACCACGATCGACACCTGATCGCCCGCCGCCATGAACGGCCCCTTGCGGAACAGGAACGTGCCGGGCTGCGCGCCGGGATGGTTGTGCACGCCGAACACGGCGTCGCAATGAAAGCGCTCGAAAAGACCTTCCTCGATCATCTTCTGCGCGCCGCTCGGCACGCCGTGCTCTTCCGCCGGCTGAAAATACAGATGCACCGTGCCGTTGAAATTGCGCGTGCGCGCGAGATGGCGCGCCGCGCCGAGAAGCATCGTCGTGTGGCCGTCGTGGCCGCACGCGTGCATCTTGCCGTGCGTCTCGCTCGCCCAGGGCTTGCCGCTCTGCTCGATGATCGGCAGCGCGTCCATGTCCGCGCGCAGTCCGATGCTCTTCGTGCCGTCGCCCACCTTCAACGTGCCGACGACGCCCGTCCCGCCGACGCCGCGCGTCACCGTCCAGCCCCACTCTTCGAGCCGCTCCGCGACGAGCGCCGCAGTGCGCGTCTCCTCATACGACAACTCCGGATGACGATGGATATCGTGGCGAATTTCGCGCAGCGAAGGCGCGTCGTCGGAGAGATCGGCGATGACGGTGAAGTGGTGGTCGGACGAGATCGTCATGGAGAAGCCCTTGCGGTTGATCGGAAAACGGCGCACATGATCCTCCACATGCGCCGCGCTTGCCAGTTCCGCGCGCGTTTTTTTCGCTGACCGTAAGCGAATCGTGAAATTTCGACCGCTTTTAGCGCAGAAACCGGTCGATCACGTCGGCGAGCGTGGCGAAAGCCGGCGCGATGTCGTCGTCCGGCACGCATGCATATCCGATCAGCAAGCCGGATTCCGCGTCCGGCCGATGCGCGTAATACCCCGACAGCGGCCGCACGACGATGTTCTGCGCGAGCGCGGCGGCGGCGAGCGCGCGATCATCGACGTGGCGCGGCAGTTTCAGCACGAGATGCAGCCCGGCATCGCCCCCGGCGATCGAAAGCGTGTCGCCGTAGCGCGCGGCGATGGTCGCGAGCATCGCGTCGCGGCGCTGGCCGTAGAGCGCGCGCATCCGCCGGATATGCGACGTGAAATGCCCCTGCTCGATGAATTCCGCGAGCACGGCCTGCTGCAGCAACTGCCCTTCGCGATACAGCTCGGCGCTCGCCATCGCGAAGCTCTCCGCGAGCGCTTCCGGCACGACCACATAACCGATGCGCAGCCCCGGAAACAGCGTCTTGCCGAAACTGCCGACGTAAATCACCTGCCCCGTCGTGTCCATGCCCTGCAGCGACGCGAGCGGCCGGCTGCCGTAGCGGAATTCGCTGTCGTAATCGTCCTCGATGATCCAGCAGCGGTGCTGGCGCGCATATTCGAGCAACATGCGGCGGCGCGCGAGGCTCATCACCATGCCGAGCGGATACTGATGCGACGGCGTGACGAGCATCAGCTTCGGCGGCGACGCGAGATCGGCGGATGTCGGCGCGATGCCTTCCGCGTCGACGGGAATCGCCTTCAGATCGAGCCCCGAAACCTGCAGAACGCTGCGCACGCCCCAGTAGCACGGATCCTCCGTCCAGATCGTGTCGCCCGGATCGGCGAGCAGGCGCGCGGCGAGATCGATGGATTGATGGATGCCCGTCGTCACGACGATCTGCTCCGGCGTGCAACGCACCGAGCGCGACGTGCGCAGATAGTGCGCGAGCGCGTGGCGCAGTCCCGCGTGGCCGCCGCCCGGCGCGTAGGTGAGCAGATCGGGCAGCGGCTTGCGCCAGTATTTCGCGTGCAGCCGGTTCCACACGCGCGACGGAAACCGCGATACGTCCGGCACGCCCGGCATGAACGCGCCGCCCTGACGCTTCGACACGCCCGCGCCCGAAATCAGCCGCGCGCCGCGCGTGGAGAGCGTCGATTGTGCATCGGATGGCGCGATCGCCGCGGGCGGCGCGTCGTCGAACACGATGTCGTCGGGCGTGCTGTCCGCGACAAAGGTGCCGCGCCCCGTCGCCGACGACACGTAGCCCTCGAGCGCGAGTTGCTCGTAGACCTGCGTCACCGTGTTGCGCGCCACGCCGAGCTCGGCGGCAAGCAAGCGCGACGACGGCACTTTCGCGCCCGCCGCGAGCTCGCGCGTGAGGATGGCCTGCTGTAGCAGCCGATGCAATTGCCGGTAGATCGGCTGGCCGTTCGTGCGATCGATGCGCTGCGCCAGCCAGTCGGACAGCACGCTTGCGCGCGTCGACATCGAATTGGCTCCTATAGATTTATTGAAATGGCTCTGAACTTGAGGGCCAAATCTTACTATAGTCGTCTCTATATTCAGTCGGCCGATGCGGCCACCAACGATCCAGGAGATTTCCGTGAGCACCAACCTCAAGAACGCCGATCTGCACGCCCGCAAGAACGCTGCGACGCCGCGCGGTGTCGGCGTGATGTGCGATTTCTACGCGGCGCGCGCCGAGAACGCGGAACTGTGGGATGTCGAGGGCCGCCGCTTCATCGACTTCGCGGCGGGCATCGCGGTGTGCAATACGGGGCATCGCCATCCGAAGATCGTCGAGGCGATTCGCGCGCAGCTCGACTGCTTCACGCACACGGCGTATCAGATCGTGCCGTACGAGTCGTATGTGTCGCTCGCCGAGAAGATCAGCGCCCGCGCGCCGGGCTCGCACGCGAAGAAGACGGCGTTTTTCACGACGGGCGCGGAGGCTGTCGAGAACGCGGTGAAGATCGCGCGCGCCGCGACGGGCAGGCCGGGCG
>Ga0182736_1001589_pt1 | contig 21058 bp, 20 predicted proteins | sample eDN5th30CKraftBY_FD_128882 | JGI IMG/M metagenome (GOLD analysis project Ga0182736, IMG submission 128882) | Enriched backyard soil microbial communities from Emeryville, California, USA - eDNA 5th pass 30_C Kraft BY (version 2) (version 2) | ecosystem: Environmental > Terrestrial > Soil >... | reverse complement strand
CCGGACCGATGCCCATGATGCGCGGCGCCACGCCCGCCGTGGCACCGCCGACCACGCGGGCAAGCGGCTCGAGCCCATACTTCCGCACCGCCTCCTCTGATGCGATGATGAGCGCCGCCGCACCATCGTTCACACCGGAGGCATTGCCGGCAGTTACCGTGCCATCCTTGCGGAACGGTGTCGACAGCTTGGCAAGCTGCTCCAGCGTCGTGTCACTGCGCGGATGCTCGTCCTTATCAACGATCACCGGATCGCCCTTGCGGCGCGGGAGCGTCACCGGAACGATCTCCTGTGCCAGACGACCATTCTCCTGCGCGCTCGCTGCCTTATGCTGCGAGCGCAGGGCGAAGGCGTCCTGGTCGGCGCGGGACACACCGAAGTCCTCGGCTACGTTCTCTCCGGTTTCGGGCATGGAATCCACTCCATATTGCTGCTTCATCAGTGGATTGACGAAGCGCCAGCCAATGGTGGTGTCGTGGATCTCGGTTACGCGAGTGAATGCCGTCTCGGCTTTCGGCATGACGAAAGGCGCACGCGACATGGATTCGACGCCGCCCGCGATCATCAGATCCGCCTCGCCTGCCTTGATAGCGCGGGCCGCAGCGATGACAGCATCCATCCCTGAGCCGCAAAGGCGGTTGATCGTCGTGCCGGGCACGGAGCCCGGCAAGCCCGCCAGCAGCACGGCCGTGCGGGCAACATTGCGGTTGTCCTCTCCGGCTTGGTTGGCGCAGCCATAGATCACGTCGTCGACGGCCTCGTAATCGACATTCGGGTGACGCTCCATCAGGGTCTTGAGCGGCACAGCGGCAAGATCGTCTGTACGCACGCTGGACAAAGCACCGCCGTAACGGCCGATCGGCGTGCGTAAATAGGCGCAGATGAAAACCTCGGTCATCTTACAACTCCGGAACGATCAAATCGGCCACAGGGCCATGGATCAGAAGCTCAGCTCCGGTTTGTGCTTGCAGCTCCCCAAGAGAGAGGGTGGGCACCTTCTCACGAAGGACGAAGTGCCCGCCTTCGATGTCGATAACGGCAAGGCTGGTATAGATGCGTGTGACGCAGCCCACGCCAGTCAAAGGTAGGTTGCAACGCTTTACCAGCTTGGGCTGGCCATCCTTCGTCACATGGTCGGTGATCACCGCGACGCGCTTCGCGCCGTGGACAAGATCCATCGCTCCGCCGACCGCCGGAACCCCTCTGGGCCCGGTGCTCCAGTTCGCCAAATCACCATTCTCGGCTATTTGATAGGCGCCAAGGATCGCTACATCCAAATGACCACCGCGCACCATGGCAAAACTATCAGCGTGGTGGAAGAAAGCAGCTCCTGGGTTCAACGTGACTGCCTTCTTGCCCGCATTGATCAAATCCCAATCTTCACTTCCTGACGATGGTGCCTCACCGAAATTCAGGATACCGTTCTCCGTATGGAAGATCGCTTGGCGACCGAGGGGTTGGTATTGCGCCACCATCTCAGGGAACCCAATGCCAAGATTGACATAGGCACCATCCGCAATGTCCTGCGCGGCGCGCCAGGCAATTTGTGCATTGGAAAGCTTGCTGGTCATGGATAATGCGCTCCTGCGCGGTTCAGGACCTCCTCCTGCTGTGGGTTGGCAACCTCGACTAGGCCTTGCACGAAAATCCCGGGAGTAATGACGTGCTCGGGGTCAATGGCTCCTGGATCGACGATGCGACTAACTTGTACAATGGTTATAGCTGCAGCAGCGCACATTAGTGGATTGAAGTTCCGCGCGGCCTTATTGTAAATGAGGTTGCCGTGACGATCGCCGAGATGGGCCTTCACGAGCGCAAAATCAGCCTTCAGCCAACGCTCCTGCACATATGCCCTGCCATCGAATTCGGCGACTACTTTCTTGTCTGCAAGATCAGTACCATACGCAGTGGGTGTGTAGAATGCTGGAATGCCCGCTCCGCCTGCGCGGATACGTTCAGCAAGCGTGCCTTGCGGAACCAACTCTAACTCGATCTCGCCGGCAAGAAACTTTTCCGTGAAGACACGGGGATCCGACGAGCGTGGGAAGGAGCAAATCAGCTTGCGCACCATCCCATGCTCGATCAGCGCAGCAAGGCCGACATGGCCGTTCCCTGCGTTGTTGTTCACCACTGTTAGATTTTTGGGTGAACCTGTGACGCGGAAGCGGTCAATCAACGCATGAATCAACTCGATCGGTGAGCCTGAGCCGCCAAATCCGCCAATCATTACCGTCGCACCGTCGCCGATCCCTGCCACGGCCTCAGCTAGGCTGGGAATTATTCTGTTCATCGGGAGGCTCCTTTAGTACGCTCGTCTAAGTGACGTCTGAATAGAAATTCTTGCCTTGACTGGATTCGAAACGCTCTGTCAGAGAAGCCAGGTGTCGTGACCTCTGGTGACCATGCACAGGCCTTGCCCAACTTCGGAACGCCGGGGAATCGATGGATGGCCTGTTCATAGGAGGGACATCGCAGGAGATTTAGGGTTGCTCTCCACGTCTGCTGAGACTTGTAGCCCATCGTTCTAGCCACCATGCATAGTTGAGATCCCATGAGCGGAAATCGACATCGGGGACTAAGGTACGTTTCGCGTGGTGCGCCCAAAATGGATTGTAAAGCATCTGCCGCCCAATAGCGATCAAGTCAGCGGTGCCGTCCTCTAGAAGCTGTTCCGAGAGTTGGGGTGTGCGTATCAGACCAACAGCTTGGGTTAACATGCCGGTCTCCATCCGTACCTTCTTAGCGAAGCCTGCTTGATAACCTGCACTCTGCGGAATTTTGGAGCTGTTGATACCTTGAGCAAGATTGCCCCCTGACGAGCAATCAATAACGTCGATACCTATGGCCTGCAGCTCACGACAGAGCACAAGCGTATCTTCCATACGCCACCCGCCCTCGATCCAATCCACTGCTGAGATTCGGGCAAATAAGGGGACGTCTGCCGGTAGAATCTCACGTATCGCGGCTACGACCCGCAATGGGAAGCGCATTCGATTCCCAAGGCTCCCGCCGTAGTTGTCATCACGCCTATTGGCGAGCGGAGATAGGAAGCTCTGCAACAGATAGCCGTGTGCCATGTGGAGTTCGACCACCTTAAAACCGACTTTGACGGCTCTGTGCGCCGCGGCAGCGAAAGCCTCGCATACTTCACCCATATCCCTTTCGCTCATCTCCCGCGGCTTATGCCAACCGTCGCCGAATGGTATGTCAGAAGGCCCGACTACACCCCAAATCTTCTCACCTTTCGCGACATCTATATGCGTAAGTGGACCATTCCCGTCATAAGCCCTTTGAATGTTGGATTTGCGACCAGCATGACTTAACTGGATACCTGGCACACTGCCATGCTCAACAAGAATTTCTGCAATCGGACGGAGGGCTTCAGCTCGGTCGTCGGACCAAAGACCAAGGCAGCCATTGCTTATGCGCCCCTCCGGCAAGACTGCAGTTGCTTCAAGCAACACCAGTCCTGCGCCACCCATAGCAAACTTTCCATAATGGATCGCATGATAGTTGGTCGCAAAGCCTTCGGTAGCGGCGTAGGTGCACATGGGCGATACCACAACCCGGTTCGACAGGGCGACGCCCCGCATGACCAGGGTTGCGAATAGCAGAGGCATGGAACATCCAGTGTCCAGATTAATCATAGCCTGCGCGACCGAAAAGGCGATCCAATATCACGCCAGCTGCACGCTCGTCGGCAACTTCGCTCCCCCTCCAGCCTACATGCTGATCGGGGCGCACGAGGATCAAAGGCGCCTGATAGATCGGTGCGATTTCCGGTGCCCACACTTCCACCACATTCAATGGGATTTCCCGAGCAGCTGCCGCAGTCTCAAAGTGCCGCGCGGAATCAAGAGAAGTGAAGCACACTAGGGTCAACCAAGGGCCGAGATGATCAAATAGAGCCGATCCATCGGGAAGGAAGGTGCTGGGCAGGCGCGCACCGGGTATCGTTGTAGGTTCGTATATTGCTGGATTTGTGCTGAATGTAGCATCAGTCTCCTCAGCAACTACAGGAGAACCTGCATAAACATAGCCATGTTCAATACCCCACGCCTCATTTTCAAGATTGCCGAGGCGTCGAATTTCGGCAGAGGTTTTCTGGCGGGCCATGTCACCTAGGGGCCCTTCGGCAAAAAGGTCATCGGTGTAGAGACTACCAATTGCTCGGCGCACATCGTTGTTGCGTTCGGCAGCATCGCAATTTCGTTTTCCGATTGGACGGCGCTCGACATCATAACTGTCGAGGAGCTTCTCTCCTGCAAATCCGTGCAGTACCGCTGCGAGCTTCCAACTGAGGTTAGTCGCATCGCCGATACCAGTATTCATGCCATAGCCACCGGTTGGAATGTACTGGTGGGCAGCGTCGCCAGCGAGAAATACACGACCTTGCGAGTAGCGTTCTGCCACCAGCAGATGTGGTGTCCATGGGTTCGAGACTAAGATCTCTGCGTCAATGTCCTTCCCAATGAAGCGACGCAGCAACGCGCGTGGATCAACCTCTCCCACCTCTCCTTCAGGGAAACGAGAATGGAGCGTCCAGACATCCTCATCGTTCTGAGCGATCAGAGTGCCGTAAGCGGATTGGTAGTGCCATGAAACACCCCAGCGTTGCAGCAACTCTTTCTCAGGAGAGCGAAAATGCGTCATGAATCTCTCCATCACCCGAGGTTTGCCCTCGAGAGTGATACCAAGCTCCTGGCGAACCTGGCTCCCGCCGCCGTCGCAGCCGACGAGGTATCGGCAAGAGACAACTTGGGTCTTCTCAGTGATCATGTCCCGCAGCACGACAGTCACGCCACTGTCAGTGTGCTGGAGGGATTCCAGACGTGTGCAAAAGCGGAGATCAATCCTCGCGTCGCGCTCTAGGAGCGCCCGGAGTACCGGTTCGATGACGACCTGCGATACCCGCATCGGCGGTTCAAGCGGCTGGGTTCCGTCATTGGTCTCACGGATCTTGGCATACATCTCTTCGACCGATGGATATCGGAAGCGATGAAGCTCGACGCCGGTAAAGTCAGTGATCCACGAGACGTCAAAAGGATGTGAGGGCGGGACTGCGGCCGTGCGCAGCTCGTCGGCAATTCCCATTGCACGGAACAGCTCCATACTACGGGAGTTGGTGATGTCCATCTTCGGATGTTTCGTCGTCGTGGCGTTGCGTTCGACGACCAGGCTGCGGATCCCGCGTCGCGCAAGATCCAGTGCAAGTGTCATCCCAACGGGCCCAGCCCCTGCAATGATGATTGGTGCTTCAGTCATTTCCTTAGTCCTCGCTGGCTCGCCGGCCGGCATCTGAATGCCTTACATTCTAGAATTCTAGTTAGTTCGTAAAAGTATAATGCACTCTTTGCACGGCTATACTTTCAGCAAGAGATTATTATCCGGCGTATCTTTTGGCGGCGGTAGCGCCACGAATACGCTCCTCTATATGGAGAATGTGCTGCTTCATCACCGCACGCGCACTTTCCGGATCCTTATTGCGAACCGCAGCTATTATGGCCTCGTGCTCTGCGTGAGCAGCTTCGAGACGGTCGGCGAAAAGGGGCTTCCGCGATGCAGCAATAAAGAAGTCACTTCGATCGCCTAACGATTCAACAACCTCAGCAACTGGCACTGAACGGGAGGCGCGTCGCATTTCGAAATGCAACTTTCTATTCAGCTGACGGTACTGCTGACTAATTTCTTCGGCAGGTGCATTTGATCCCCGCAGTTCGCCAATTTGCGATGAGATAGCAGAAAGCATGGCTATGTCGCTCCGATCCGCCCGCTCTACAAGAAGTTCGGCAATGAGTGCTTCTCCTTCAGCAAACAAGCGGAAGAAATCACTCACTTCCTCCGGATGATATTCCCTTACATGGCAGCCGACCTGCGGTTGTATGACTACGAAGCCTTCCAGTGACAGACGCTTGAGAGCATCCATTACTGGCTGCCGGCTGACATCGAGCTCGCTCGCAAGTGTATCAACGGGAATAGCCACGGACACATCAAACCGGCCATCCAGGAGCAAGTTCTTGATATATCCGTATACGTACTCTGCCAGTCCCGCACGTCGTGTAGTGTGCTTGACAGAGAGGATCTCGGTTCTCTGGATCATTTGTTACTCATGATGAGGTTTGATTGAGCCTAGCTTACTCAGCGCGTCAAGTGAATTTCATGATTATTCATCTTCAACTGGGTTCTTAAGTGTACCGATGCCTGTGATCTCTACCTCAACGACGTCCCCAGGCTTCATCCACAACGGGGGCTCTCGGAAGAGGCCGACGCCGCCAGTGGTTCCGGTTACGATGACATCGCCAGGCAAAAGTGGGGTGAATACTGAGCAATACGCTACGAGCTCAGCGACGCCAAAAACCAGATCTGATATCGGCGCATGTTGCATGACCTCGCCGTTGAGCCGAGTGGTTAACACAAGCGTGGATGGGTCAGGTATTTCGTCCGCCGTCACCATCCAAGGTCCGAACCCCCCCGTGTGGAAAAAGTTCTTCCCAGGAGCGAATTGGGACGAGTGCCGCTGCCAATCCCTAATCGAGCCGTCATTGTAACATGCGTAACCCGCGACCACATCCAGCGCCTGCTCCACTGGTATGCGGCGAGCGGGTTTCCCAATCACGACCGCGAGCTCACCTTCGAAGTCGAGTTGGTGCGACTCCTTCGGGCGCAAAATTGGTTCCTCGTGGCCAACTTGAGATGAAGGGACGCGCATGAAAATCACCGGCTGTGATGGCGTTGGACGGCCTGTCTCCGCAATATGCGAGGCGTAGTTGATGCCGACACAGAAGATTTTATCTGGGTTCGGAATCACTGGGAGAAATGTAACCTCCGAAAGCCCGAAAGTCGGGGCGGAAGCAACCAGGCTTTGGTCGAAGCCAAGAGCCAAAGCACTGCGCAGATCGCGTCTTTCATCGCCAGCAACGGCACCGACGTCGATGATGCGATCATCTTCGACAATACCCCAGCTATTCCGATCGGCCTGAGAAAAACTCGCAAGTTTCATGATGTTCCATATTCGGGCCAGCGGGCCCTATCCTTCGTTCGTTGTAGTTATGCGTCCCCAAAACGCGCAGGTCATGGAGTCAGTTTTAGCAGGCCTTCCGGCTCTCAGAACCCATAGGGCCCCCCTAGCGAACGCCCACCGTCGACCAGAAGCATTTGGCCCGTGATGAACGACGCCGACGGTGAGGCAAGAAACGCGATAGCGGCAGCGATATCCTCAGGTTCGCCGAGACGCCCAAGAGGTTGGTGCCTTAGAAATTCGCTCTCCGGCATGTCATCACGCAGCTTCAACATCGGGGTTCGAATGGCGCCAGGTGCAACCGCATTTACGCGGATCCCCTTCCCGGCAAATTCCAGTGCCATGGCACGATTAAGCCCTGCGACTGCCGATTTAGCTGCGATATAGTGAGCATAGTTCACTGCTCCAAAAATCGCGCGTGATGCCAGGTTTACGATCGCGCCGCCGCGAGGCATTTTAGGCACTACTCTGCGGCTGATTTCGGCCACAGCAATGACGTTTACCTCGAACATCCGCCGGTAATCGTCGGGCCGAAGCTCTTCAAATGCCTGAACCCCGAGGATTCCGGCGTTGTTGACCAACGTGTCGACGCGGGGGAGGTCCGCGACCAAGGTATCCAGTGCAGCGCCATTAGTTACATCAAGCGTCACCGCCCTTGCTCGCGCTCCAGCTGAAACGATTTCGTTTGCAACGCGTGCGGCGTTCTCGCCATCACGCTCCGCAATAATGACTTCGTCGCCTCTCTTCGCGAGTTCGTGTGCAGTCGCTCGACCAATCCCGGAACCTGCGCCTGTCACGATGGCGATACGGGCTTCCAACATTGATTATCTTTCCTTATTGTTAAGTGATTGCCATAGCCAGGGGCAATCAACGATCGGGGGCGCCTGCACCCCGCGTCGAGCAGCATCCAGCCGCATATCGCGCAGCCGGGCTCGTGGCTCTTCTTCCATGTAGAGACGCTCGTGCCCCCAGAAGCTCGGGCCATCAAAGGTTTCATGAGGCTCCCACGTTGCCGGATCTATGTGGCGGCCTCCCCACCCATTTTCGACGAAGAACCCCGAGGGTGTATGGGCGTAGAACGAAGTCATGTAGTCATTGGTGTGACGACCTAGCGTGTAGGCAATGCGCCCCTCTTCGAGGCTAGCGAGGTCATAACCCTGCCCAACGTCGTCAAGTGAGCCAAACTCTACCATAAAGTGATGGAAGCCCGTCCTCCCGGTACCAACCATCGCAAAACTGTGGTGTCGTGGATTCAAGTGGAAGAAATACAAAGGATAAGGCGTCAGCCCGTAATCCGAGACGCCGAAGCCAAGCAAATCGCGATAGAACGGGAGCAGCAATTCAACAGAAGGCACCTGAAGTACCGCATGTCCCATTCCAAGAGGTCCAGTCTTGAAGCCAGAGATCGGGCGCCCCGGAACAAAAGGTTCATCCGCCACATGCGCGCCATGGAAGAGCTCAATTCTGTTCCCAGCGGGATCGTGAACAACGATCAAGTCATTAACAAAACGCCGGTCTGCGAGAGTTCGGCTACCTCGCCTTACCTCGAACCCAGCGGCCTCAAGTCGCCGGCCGAAAAGCTCCAAGTCATCTGGGCTTTCCACCTCAAAGCCAAGGAAGGCGAGTGTTTCGCCAGGCTCATCAGACACGAGGAGCCGCTGTTTACGGTCGTCCATGCGGAAAGACTTCTGCTTCCCACCACGGTCAACAAGCTGCATTCCGAGCAAACCAGATGCGAATTGCCCCCAATCCTCCAGACGGTCAGATCTGACCCCAAGATAACCCAGTGCGATCACGGCCATCGTTGCTTCTCCTCAATGCTTTCGCCAGTCCACGTCGACTGATTGCATCAGATAGTGATCAGCATGGCCGAGGATGCACCTGCCTTCTGCATGAATCTCTTCGGCGTGATGAGCTGCTAACGCGGGATCGCTTTGAATGGCAGACTGAGCCCGTTCCCATGTCGTCGAGTCCTCCCACCGGAGGAGACTGACTAGGCCCGGCAGGCGTGGCCCCGTTATTGCTTCGAAGGCGCCTACAATCGAAGCGCCCGCGCGACTGCTTGCCGGAAGTTTGTGTTTGACTAGACTTTCGCGCATCGCAATCGCGCGTCCATTCGCCGCCGGGTGAAGTGCCAGTTCGAATATGCCTTTGCCATCCAGAGGGATTGGCTCAGAGAGCCCCGAGCTATCCAATGCTTTAAGAAATTGAATGTCGTAATGCTCGACAAGCTCAGATGGTCCATTCGTTCGAGCTCGGGCGGCCTGCCAATCTGGGTCAGCGACGAAGCTGCCGAATGCTGCTGTACGCTCCTCGAAACTCGACCAGCGCATGAGATAGACAAAGGTGGGCATCTTCGGCCCGGCAATCGCCATCCAGCTTCCAAGGATGCGAATTCCGTGGCGCGGGAACAGTATACTGAGGTCATCGCGGAAGCGGCGCGCCATGTCTGAAAGTCGGCCAGGTGCGATAGCATAGATGCGCAGTTCGTAGATATGCGAGTCAACTTCAGTCATTACTCTTTCGTCCCTTCGAGCTCGCTGGAAAGGCCCGCCACTATTGTGGCGGGCGTAGCGTTACTGAAAGCCCAGCCTATTTAGCGAGCACCCACTTGCCGCCCTTGACCGTCACAAGGAAAGCGGCGTCATCGCCGACGCCCCACGGCCAGGCAGGATCTGCAAAGGTGTAAATGCTGTGCGTCCCTGGAATGCGGTTCAAGTCACGCATGCCTTGCGCGACGGCCGCGCGGAATTCAGGTGTCCCCGGCTTAGCCTTTGGAAGGGCCTTCTCGATGGCCTGGGTGACTAGGATACCAGAGTCATAACCAAACCCTGAGATCGCATCTGCTTTCCCGGCGCCATGAGCCGCGTTATACTTCTCTACGAACTCCCTCACGACAGGTTTGCGCGGCTCGGTGTCAGGTAGACCTTCACCAACAGCGATTGCACCGATGGTTCCATAGACGCCCTCAAGCGCTGCGCCGCCGAGCTTCAAGAAGTCTCCGTTGAATACACCATTGCTGTTGTATATCGGGCCAGCAAATCGGCGCTCGCTCACTGCCACGTTAGCCAGGACGCCTGCCGTGCCAGATACGCCAAGGAATATGGCGTCCGGTTTCGCCGCCATCAGCCGCAGAACCTGCCCAGTGACTGACGTATCGGCACGGGCATAGCGCTCCTCGGCGACAATCTTGTAGCCTCCCTCTTCGGCATAGGCTTGAAGCGCCTTAAGGTTGATATCGCCCCAAGCATCGGAGAACCCGAGGAAACCAACTGTTTTGACACCGCGGTTCTTCATGTCTTTGACGGTAGGGATGATCCACTTCATCGGCGGCGGCGGTACATTGAACAGCCATTCATCACGAGCGTCGCCTAGGCTCACCGGGGCGGCAGGCAGCAGGGCGATCTTCGCCGATGACGCGATTTGTGCCATCGCAATGGCACCAGGTGTCGTGGTTGGACCGATAATGACGTCGACTTTGTCCTCATCAATTAACTTCCTGGTGCTGCGAGAGGCGATACTGGGATCTGACGCCTCATCTAGGACGACAAGCGTAACCTTTTGCCCGCCGATTTCCTTGGGTACTGCCAGCTCAATCGCCTGCTTTTGCGGGATGCCCTGGGACGCTGCCGATCCCGAGAGGGAATGGACGATCCCGATTTTAATCTGGGCCATCGCAGGACCGATCAAGGTCAGCGTGCTTAGCGCCGTCGCCGAAGCCAAAACTGCAAGTTTCGAAACCACCGTCTTTCCTCCGTGTTGATGGACCATTTCTCCGGTCCATGACTTCCCTGTCAGCACTCTGTTGTTGCGTACGTACAGGTGTTACCGTCTGGTCACTTGGCAACCTAGCCAAGGATCTCGCTCGATATCTCAAGAGGCCGACGCGCCAAGATAAGTCTGCATCACACGTGGATCGTTCAGCAGTTCGGCAGCTGGGCCCGACAAAACGATTTCACCGGTCTCAAGAACATATCCGTAATCGGCGGTCTGGAGAGCGGCTCGAGCATTTTGCTCAATCAGCAGAATACTTACATTCATTTCGCGAAGCTGAGCGATGATGCGGAAGATCTCCCGCACGATGATCGGTGCAAGTCCAAGGCTAGGCTCATCAAGCATCAGTAGCCGTGGCTGAGCCATCAATGCGCGGCCAAGCGCCAGCATTTGACGTTCGCCACCCGAAAGAGTTCCCGCCGCCTGCTTTCGCCGCTCTGCGAGTCGCGGGAACAGCGTGTACACACGTTCAAGGTCTTTGCGGATTGCAGCTGAGGCGTCGGCTCGTCGACTGAAGGCGCCTAGTTCAAGGTTGTCGCTCACTGACATCTGCGCAAACAGTTCGCGTGTTTCAGGCACCAGAATTAAGCCCCGACGAACACGAGCTTGAATGTCGTGCCGATCCAGTGGTTCTCCCATGAATTCTGCGCGACCCTGATAAGGCATCAAACCCATCAAGGCCTTTAAGAAAGTGCTTTTTCCAGCACCATTCGGGCCAATAATCGTAACGATCTTGCCTGCGCCCATGGCAATCGAGAGCTCACGAACCGCTGCAATCTTTCCGTAGCCCACGCTCAGGTTTTGCGTACTGAGGAGTGTCATTACGCCACCCCTCCGAGATAAGCTTCCTGAACCTTCGGATCGTTTCGGATTTCAGCAGGCTTGCCAATGGCCAACCGGCTGCCGAAATCAAGCACGACGATATCGTCGGCAAGATTCATTACGAACTCCATGTCATGTTCAACCAGGAGGATGGTGGCACCTGACGCTCTGAGATGGCGTAGAAGCGCGGCCAAAGCCTGCTTCTCGAGAGCACGAAGTCCCGCTGCAGGCTCATCGAGGATTACCAAAGCAGGATCCGACGCCAGAGCGCGAGCAATCTCAAGGAGCCTCTGCTGACCAAGAGCTAGGTTTCCAGCAAGTCTATATGGGTCGTCTGCTAGTCCGACCTCTTTCAAGGCGAGCAGGGCCAAACTCCGATATTTAGCCTCCTCTGCCCCATCTAATCCGAATACGCCGGATACGAAACCCGCCTTCATTCGCCAATGCGCACCCATCATGACGTTATCGAGCAGCGTCATATTTGACCGCAACTTGACGTGCTGGAATGTACGAGCAAGGCCTCTGCCAATGAGTTCACGCGCCGGTGCGCCCGTGATCGGTCGTCCGAGGAACGATACGACGCCAGACGTTGGAATCTTGAGGCCGCTAATGAGGTCGAAGGTCGTGCTTTTTCCAGCCCCGTTAGGACCGATTAGCGCGACTATTGTTCCACGGTGTACGTCGAATGTGAGATCTTTTACGGCGATCAGTCCGCCAAAGCGCTTACCGACGCCCTCTAACTTCAGGAGTGGATGAGATCCATCGCTGGCGTCCTTCATGCGCGAGAAATCGAGACGATCGGCAGATGAGAGTTTGGGCAAGCTTGGTTTTGGACGGGCGGGAAGAACGCGAGCCAGCAACGGCGACAATCCTCGGGGAGAGTACTGGACGAGCAGGATGAAGACGGCGCCAAATACGACGATCTCGAGAGCTCCTGCGTCCAGACCGAGACTCGGCAAAAGGTCCTGGATCCAGTTGCGCCCTAAGGTGACAGCGAACGCTCCAACAATCGCCCCAAGCACGTTACCGACACCACCGAGCACTGACATAAGCAGGATTTGCATACCGCTATTCAGATCGAATGAGGAGGGTGAGATGAAATGCTGCGTATGTGCGAACAGCCATCCAGCGACGCAGGCTAGTTCAGCTGCGACTACAAACAACATCAATCGAACACGGAAGGCACTGATGCCCAGACTCTCAGCAAGTAGTGCCCCTCCGCGGAGCGCGCTGATAGCGCGCCCTTGTCGGGAAGACAGCAGGTTCGTTGCCCCGACAAGTGCCAGGATGACTAAGCCCCAAATCAAGTAGTGTGCCTGTTCGGGCTTATCGAGCGACATTCCTGCGAATGATATTGAGGGGATGTCGCCGATGCCACTATGTGCCCCCAAAGTCGTGATATTGCCTAGGAGCATGTATGTGGCGACCGCCCAAGCAAGCGTCGTGATGGGGAGATAATGCCCTCCGAGATGAAGTGTGATAGCTCCCATAGCGACTGCACAGCACGCAACAAGGATCATTGCAGCAACTAGGCCGAGCCATGGGTTCAACCCAAGACGCAACGTAACAAAGGCCGAGCAATATGCCCCCAGGCCCATGAAAGCTGCCTGCGCGAAGGAGGTGACACCGCCGGATCCCGTCAAAAGGACGAGACCCAGCGTTGCAAGTGCGTAGATCCCTACAAGGTTCAGCAGTGAAATACTAAATGAGGCTAGGACGAGCGGCAGCCCTAGTAGCCCGACCAAGGACAGGGTCAATACAATTTTGTACTTCGAAGCAAACGCCAACGCGAGCGGATTGCGATCAACCATGGTAGTCATCAGGCATGCTCCTCTTCTTCCTCTTCGACTCCATGTCCCGCTGTAAGCCACCGCAGAAGGATGATCGGAATCACAGCTAAGAAGACAATGATCTCTTTATATGAGCTGGCAAAGAAGGAGGCATACGCTTCGACAAGCCCCACGAGAATTGAACCGATAGCGGCAAGAGGATAGCTGATGAATCCACCCAAGACGGCGCCAACGAAACCTTTCAGGCCGATCATCAAACCCGAGTCGTAGTAGATTGTGACCGTTGGACCGATAAGAATTCCGACAATTGCAGCAATCGCTCCAGAGAGGATGAAGGCTATGCTTCCCGCTCTGCGCGTGGAGATACCGACGAGGCGCGCGCCGTTGCGGTTATAAGCGGTAGCGCGAAGGGCTTTGCCAGTTAGCGTCGCATTGAAGAACAGCGCGAGTGAGAGCGCCAATGCTCCTGCTGCTACCACTACAGCGACCAACTGCGTCGAGAATGTAGCCCCAAGTATATCTACAGAGCCGCCGAGCAATGCCGCGGTACGGATGCCCTCAGGCCCGAAGAACAGGAGTGCTAGACCTGCAATCAGGTAGTGGAGAACCAATGCCACTATGAGGAGAGTGAGGGTCGAAGCTGTTTCGATTGGCTGAAAGACGATTCGATATAGTAGCGGTGCAATCGGCACGACTAGGGCTATCGTCAACACCGTCAGCACTGCAGGATGTAATTCGGTACCCTGCGCGAGAAGGCATAGGCTTGCAGGCAGCAATGGCAGCACAAGCCAGGTTAAAAGTGCCCACGGTATCCGCCGATACCCCCGCTCCCGTATAAGCGCAGTACATTCGACCACCGTTGCCACAATTGCCAACACGATGAGAAGGTAAACCGTGCCTGGCAGCTGCCCCTCTTGCAGAGCATGCATCGTCAGCGCCGAGAAGGCGATCAAGTCACCGTACGAGGCAAAAATGATCCGGGTTGTGGTAAATACCAGCACAAAGCCTAGCGCAAGCATTGTGTAGATTGCGCCTGATGCTAGCCCATCTTGGAACAAGATCGCTGCAATCTGGAAGTCCATTACCCACCCTCCCTTGCGCTGCTCTTTGACGGATAACCGTTAGCCCGCATTTTTATTTGATTGTGATGCAACACTTCGAACCGAATCCAGATAGATGCGAAGTTCTCCGAGGACGATTTTACCGCCACCAATCTAGCATTGAGGCTAGAACTAAAATTCTAGTATGTAAACCCCCCTGCAGGTGGGTCCGCACCAAAAATCAAGATGCATCCATTGGACATATCCCTTTCGAAAACCCTTGATCGCGGCTCTCATCCGTCACGACAGCGGGTGGCTCAGCCTATTGCTAGACCGTTCCGGTTTGCTTAGTGGGAGTAATATGAGCGAGACCCAAGCGCCCAAGCTCATCGGGCACAAAGCTGCGTACGATGTACGGGCCGAAATGCGCTACTCTGAGACCAGAGGGCCCGTACGATCCAGAAACGGAAATTATTATTGTCCAACGCGAGGTTAGTTGTTTTCACAGATACGAAACACTCGCCTTGCTGTACTGAGGCCAACAGGATCGTGCAGCGGATGTCTCGGGAAGGCCATCTGCTTCAAGGCTGAATGCCTGTCAAATTCATTGGAAGCGCGCTTCTGTGCATGCCCACATTTCTGGCGACAATGTCTTAGAACTCTAGCCGGTTTGCTGGTCAGCTGCACGGAAAGGTCCACGATCTTCACGCCCACCAAGAAACGCCTGAACCCAACGCATAATAATCACTTGATCAAACAGCTCGGCACGTCCAAAGGGATCAGCGGCGGCAAAGGCTTCGGCTTCTGCGTGTGTATCAACATCAAGAACAATCAAGCCACCAGCATAATTCCCTTTTTCATCCTGGACACCGCCAGAGGCGATGAGCCGGTGCGCGTTCTCACGAAGGTAAGCGTAGTGTTGTGCGCGATGCGCATCTCGAATCTCTGCACCGCCCGCGCGATCTCGTGTAAATATCATATATGCCATTTCAAAATATCCCTTCTGCAGTTAAGGAGCAGCACTCAGTGTGCGGCCGATGATGTATCCGAAGGTGAGGGCTGGCCCTAGCGTGATGCCCGCACCAGGATAGGTGCCAGCCATGACAGAATTCATGTCATTTCCGCAGGCGTAAAGTCCTTTGATTGGGGCACCAGCCTTATCCAACACCCGAGCGGACGCATCCGTAACCAGCCCTCGCGTAGTGCCAATGTCGCCCGGATAGACTTTGACTGCATAAAACGGTGGCTTAGCGATCGGCCCTAGGCAGGGATTCGGTTTATGCGCGAGATCGCCCTGATGTTGATCATATGGGTTCCCACCCTTGCCGAAATCGGGATCATGGCCCTCCTGGGCGTACCGATTGTGCCGCTTAACTTCGTCCGCAAGTGTTACTTCGGGGATACCAATTGTACGTGCCAGTTCAGGTATCGTTGGTGCAGTGCACAGATATCCAGCATCAATGAAACGCTTTCGCGATCCAATCCCTGGACGGATCAGCCCCATGCCATAACGGCGCAGGAAAGCTGCGTCGCAAACCAACCATGCAGGCACTGCTCCGCCGGCGGGATCAGCTAGCATACCTTGTACGAAACGGTGATAGGATGTGGCCTCGTTTACGAAACGTCTCCCCTTGCTATTAACAGCAATGAGGCCCGGTTTGGCACGATCAAGGAAAAGGTGCGGGAAGCGAACTTCAAGACCATTCTTTTCCCGCAAGATCGAAACGGGCGTATAGTTAACCGGATCCACGACGTTTCCATCGATCGTCGCGCCTAATCCCACTGCAAGCTTCTGCAGATCACCTGTGTTCCCAGAGGGTGCCATTGTGAAGTGCGCATCAGGCGTGGGAAGGTAGGGGCGCATACCGGCGCTGTCAGCGGGCGAACCACCCCCGGCAAGCACGACGCCTTTGCGCGCCCGCACTTGGACATCACGACCCTTGTGTTTCATATGAACCACGCTGACACGGTCACCCTCGCGCTCGAGTGCTGTCACAGTCACATTATTTAATAATTCAACTCCAACATTGAGCGCCGATTTCATCAACTGTGCAGCAAGTGAATTCCCCTGCATCAATCGCGTCCCGCGTCCGTGAATTGCCCGGTCGGCGGCAAATCGCGCCACCATGCCAGTCGTGGCTAGGAAGCTGCGGGGTGAATTCAACGTATTAAGTAGTTGATCAATTTCTTTCCGGCCAACCATCATGCCGCCAAACACCAAAAACTCTTTCAGCGGCCACCGCAAAGAGGAGAACCATTTCCCGAGCCGCCGCCCGTCGTAAACTTGTGGGTCGAGTGTGCGGCCGCCCATAGAAGCACCGTCAAGATCAGGATAGTAATCGGGAGCGTGAGCACGGGGTGCAAGCCTTAACTCGCTGTGCTCGTGCATGAACCGTACCATCTCTGGACCATTTTCCAGGAAAGCATCTACAAGATCATGACGGATTCTGTTACCTAGTACCTGCTCCAGGTATGCTTTCGCTGCTTGCCTGCTGTCCCTCATTCCAAGTTGGCCCATCAAAGGGTTGCAGGGGATCCAGACAACGCCACCCGACATTGAAGTGCTGCCTCCAAAGTAGGCCTCTTTCTCCAGCAATAGGACGCTTGCTCCACCATGGGCTGCAACGACGGCTGCTGCCAGCCCAGCAGCACCAGACCCAATAACGACAACATCTTTCTCGATGTGAGCTAAAGTCACTTGTTTCCTCCGACCGTGCCCCGAAGCCAATTGTGGCTTCAACAGGTGGTTCAGGTCCTATCCAAAAGATGGGCTTAACAATTCTAAAATTCTAGAATATGTCAAGTGACTATGTAGGAGGGATGTCCATGAAGATTGTACTCATCACAGGTGCAGGTCAGGGGATTGGGCGAGCGACCGCTGAGCGTTTTCTCGCTACCGGTCATGCGCTTGTGGCAAGTGACATATCGGCCGAGAGCCTTGAGGCCTTGCAAGCGATAGCACCAGACCGGGTAGCTCCGCTGGTCCAAGACATCACCGAAAACACAGCCCCTGACGAGGCTGTCGACTTTGCTATGAGCCGCTACGGGCATCTCGATGTGCTAGTTAACAATGCGGGGATTGGCCGAGCCAAGCCCATTGGTGATACGACTGATGAGGAACTCGATCGCTTCCTCGATGTGAACGTACGCGCCCAGATCCGTTTCAGCCGCTCTGCCATCAGAGTAATGAGCGAGGGCGCTGCGATGGTTAACATCGCATCGATCTTCGGACTCCGCGGCAATGCGAGGAGTGGTGGCGTTTACTCTGTGACCAAGGCCGCAATGGTCGGTCTTACGCGGCAGATGGCTGCCGACTATGGACCAGCCGGAATTCGTGTAAACGCCGTTGCGCCAGGCCTCATCAAGACTCCGCTAACGCGCGACAGAATTGAGAATGATCCTGCCTTCCGCCGCTTGATGGTTGACACAACACCTTTCCCGAGAGTCGGCACTCCCGAGGATATCGCGGCAGCAGTTTCATTCCTCGCTTCGGACGATGCGGGCTTCATCTCCGGCCATACACTAGTTGTTGATGGCGGATGGCTCGCAGCGAGTAGCCCACGTGACTAATCAATCTCCAAGGATGACCAGGATGGTTCAGAATGCCAGCGCCCCCCGACTTGAGGGGCGGCGAATTGTCGTCGTTGGCGGAGGGTCCGGAATCGGGCGGGAGACGGCACTGCATTGTGCACGGGAGGGCGCCCGGGTCGCCGTTCTCGACCGCACAGAACATGCGGCAAACGCCGTCGCCCAGCTTTGCGATGGGTACAGCTTTGCTGTGGATGTCTCGAATGATGCCTCAGTGTCGGCCGCAATCGCCGCTGCTGACAAGGCACTCGGCGGCTTTGACGGGCTGATCAACACCGCAGGAATCTTTGATGCCTCACGATTGACTGAGACTGAACCCGATCTTTGGGCTCGAGTAATCGCTGTCAACTTGACAGGCACGTACCTCTTGTGTCGGCATGCCTTGCCAATTCTGCGCCAGACGCCACGGTCGACGATTGTGACGCTTGGATCGGGAACGGCTCTCGTCCCCCCAGGACCAGGCTCAGCTGCCTACGTCGCGTCAAAGGGAGGAGTTGTAGCACTCTCGCGTGAGATCGCGGCGGAGGCATCACCGGAAGTCCGGGTGAACTGCGTCTGTCCAGGTATGGTTGACACACCAATGACGACACAGGTGATCCGGGATGGGACGGGTCAGGTCCGCTCAGAAGTTACTAGCAACTATGCTCTGAACCGGGTGGCGCAGCCTTCAGAGATCGCAGCGGCCATCCTCTTCCTCACCAGCGCCGAGTCGTCATACATCACCGGATCGACCTTGGCGGTCGACGGCGGCCGAACCTATCATTGAGGCTAGCGAACATGGGAGCCAGTAAGCGGGTTGTCCTGCTACGCCGCCAAGCGAAGCTATCACCACAGGAGTTCGCCGCTCACTGGTCCGGTCCCCATGCCCAGCTTGCGCTAGGCTTACCCGGTATCCGCAATTATCTTCAGAACCATGTGCTGAGAACCCTCTGGATGGGGAAGTCTGGAGGACCCAAAATCGACGGAATTGCTGAAATCGAATATCGCGACGAAGCCGCTTTGATTGAGGCTATGGCGTGTGATCTCGGAACCCGCCAGTTGCCAGAAGACGAATGCCGTTTCTTGGATAGCTGGACAGGCAGTGTGGTGAGACCGACAGGGTCTAAGTATGCACCAGCGCAAAGGCGCATTGTCGCTCTACTCCATCGACCTTCATCGATAGCTCCAGATGAGTTTAGTTCTCATGTAGAGCGTGCCCTCGCTTACCTACGCCCGTTTTGCCTTGGCCACCTAGAAGAGCTGCTTGAACGTAAAACGCGACCGTCTCTCAATTACGAGCGCTGGCCGGACGTTTTCCTGTATTTCGACCCTCCTGCTGATAGGAATGTAGCAGAGCTTACTGCGCCCGGATCCCCGCTGCAGACCTGTCTCAGCCAATTTTTGGGGGATACGGGAAGTGCCTTTCTTGTCCGATGCGAAGCCAAGCGTCTATCGAATGATCCAGACTGACAGGTTTGCGGAAGTGAGTACCCTGCACCTCGCAGACAAGGCTGCTCGCAGAGAAGAATGTACCCTAAGTCATCTCGCAGTTCATTAACGAAGAGAATCATCATGGAACTCCCTAAAATTGCAGTTATCATTGGAAGCACTCGAGACCATCGCTACGGAATTAAACCGGCGCAGTGGATCTATGATGCTGCCTCCCAGCGACCAGATATGACCGTTGAGCTTGTCGATCTGCGAGACTTTCCCCTTCCCTTCTTCAATGAGAAGGCATCGAATGCCTGGGTGCCGACAGAAAACGAAATTGGGCAGCGATGGCAGAAGAAGGTAGCTGAGTTCGACGGTTTTATTTTCGTCACACCCGAATACAACCGCTCAATTCCAGCGTCGCTGAAAAATGCCCTCGATTTCTCATACTTGGAATGGTGCCGCAAACCGGCTGCTGTCGTGGGTTATGGCAGCGTTGGCGCAGCACGCGCTGTAGAGCACCTACGAACTATTGCAATTGAGTTACAAATGGCTCCGACCCGGACAGGCGTACATATCCAGGGTGCGGACTTTATTAGCACATGGAAACAGGGAAAGAGCCTGTCTGAACTCTCGCATCTTGGGCCGAACGTTCAGGCAATGCTTGACGAGCTTACTTGGTGGACGAAAGCGCTAATGGTAGCGCGTAAGGTATGAGCCTCATCAATAGGCGTTCTTAAGCGAGAGCAGTCAGGCATGAGCGCATCTCCAGATAGACTCCTGCCCCCTTGCGACGATCAGAGCCTATGAAATGGCGACGAGGGGTCCAGAGTCGCACACGAGCCATCGGGCGGATTATCCGACCGAAAGTTCGCTCCCGGCCCATCGGGGCGTGGCAGCATCTCGAAGCCGCGTCTGTGTTGAATTAACCTTGGCGGTTTAGGTAGCGACGGCTAACTGAAAAGCCGCCTTGGTGTCGTTGTTCAAGCGCCGCCGCTTTTCAGTCGAGATCATCCTGTTGTGCGTGCGGTGGTACTGCAAATATGGGATCAGCTGTCGCGATCTCGCCGAAATGCTGCAGGAGCGCAGTGTCGCCGTTGATCCATCCCCGATCTTTCGTTGGGTCCAACGCTATACGCCTGAAATCGAGAGGCGGATCCGACTCTACCAGGGACCTTGCTCAGGCTCCTGGAGAGTGGACGGGACCTGTGTCTGCGTCGGCGGCAAGTGGCGGTACTTGTTTCACGCGGTCGACAAGAACGGGAGATTGATCACCTTCATGCTGTCTGGTCGCCGCACAACTAATGCCGCTTATCGCTTCCTGCGCAAGGCTCTGAAGACGATGAGCGACTATCCGCTGTCCTCAATTACAACGTACAAATTGGACTCGTAGACTCGGGCAGATCGTAGCTGCGCGGTACCCGCAATGGCTCGTCGTCGAACTCCCTTGTCCTGCTGAAAGCCACGCTTGTCCCCTCGCAACGGATGTGTAGCAAACTTTTTGTTTCAGAGTTTCCGCTACTGCGTTGAGGTCACAGTGAGGGAAGACGCAGTGTTCAAGGGCAGGCAATTCGACAAATCCGTGATCCTGCTCTGTGTCCGCTGGTATCTCGCCT
>Ga0182736_1001588_pt1 | contig 21068 bp, 19 predicted proteins | sample eDN5th30CKraftBY_FD_128882 | JGI IMG/M metagenome (GOLD analysis project Ga0182736, IMG submission 128882) | Enriched backyard soil microbial communities from Emeryville, California, USA - eDNA 5th pass 30_C Kraft BY (version 2) (version 2) | ecosystem: Environmental > Terrestrial > Soil >... | reverse complement strand
GTGCCGCCGCCCAGGTCGTAGACGGCATACGTGCCCTCGGCGGCCTGGTCCAGCCCGTAGGCGATGGCCGCGGCCGTGGGCTCGTTCAGCAGGCGCAGCACGTTCAGCCCGGCCAGCCGCGCCGCATCGCGCGTGGCCTGGCGCTGGGCATCGTCGAAATACGCCGGCACGGTGATCACCGCGCCCACCAGGTCGTCGCCCAGCACGTCTTCGGCGCGCTGGCGCAGCACCGCCAGGATCTGGGCCGAGATCTCGACCGGACTGAGGTCGCCCTGCACGGTGCGCAGCCGCACCATGCCCGGGGCATCCACGAATTCGTAAGGCGCGCCGCTGGCGCGCGCGTCGTCCAGCGAACGTCCCATGAAACGCTTGACCGACACGACGGTATTGAAGGGGTCGGCAGCCTGTTGCGCCAGCGCCTGCCGGCCAATGGCCACCTTGCCGCCGTCCAGGTAGCGCACCGCCGACGGCAGCAGGGCCTGACCCTCGGCGTCGGCCAGCACTTCGGGCGCACTGCTGCGCACCGCGGCGACCAGGGAATTGGTGGTGCCCAGGTCGATGCCCACCGCCAGCTTGCGCTGGTGCGGGGCGGGCGATTCGCCAGGCTCGGAAATCTGCAATAAGGCCATGATTATGCTTCGGATCTGAAGGCGAAGACGCGGCGCGGAAACGGCTCGGGCGCCGCGCCGGCTAAGGCTTTGCGGCCGCGAGCTCCTGTGCCAGTTTTTCGACGAACATCCATTCGCGCACCTTGGTGCCGGCGGCAGCGTAGTCGTGGCGGGCATCCAGCAGCGTCGCCAGCGTCTCGTGCATCTGCCGGCGCGCCTGGGCCAGTTCCGCCTCGAGCGTTGCGAAAGCATCCGGATCGCGGCGCGCATCGTCCAGCATTTCGCGCCATTGCATCTGCTGCATCAGGAACGCCGCATCCATCGCCGTGTTGCTTTCGGTTTGCAGGTCCACGCCGGCCTGTTCGCACAGGTAGCGCGCCCGCAGCAGCGGGTCGCGCAACTGCCGGTAGGCCTCGTTGGCGCGCGCCGCCCACTGCATGGCCACGCGACGCTCGGCGGCGCTGGCGGTGGCATAGCGATCGGGGTGCACCTGCGCGGCCACGGCGCGCCAGGCGCGTTCCAGCGCCTGGGCATCTATGTCGAACCTTGCGGGCAGGCCAAACAGGCTGAAGTGGTCGTCCGCCGCCAAGACCTACACCGTGAACGACTCGCCGCAGCCGCAGGTCGCCTTTTCGTTGGGGTTGCGGAACTTGAAGCCCTCGTTCAGGCCCTCGCGCGCGTAGTCGAGCTCGGTGCCGTCCAGGTACGCGAAGCTTTTCGGGTCCACGAACACCTTGACGCCGAAGCTCTCGAACATCATGTCTTCGGTGGCGGGGGCGTCGACGTACTCGAGCTTGTAGGCCATGCCCGAACACCCGGTGGTGCGCACGCCCAGCCGCAGGCCCACCCCCTTGCCGCGCTTCTGCAGGTAGCGCCCGATATGCGAGGCCGCCTGCTGGGTCAGGGTCACCGCCATGTCAGTTCGCCGCCGCGGCCGCGACGGCGCCCGCTGCTTCGGCCTCGGCCGGCGTCGCGTGCTTGTCCTTGTAGTCCTGAACCGCCGCCTTGATGGCGTCTTCGGCCAGGATGGAACAGTGAATCTTCACGGGCGGCAGGGCCAGTTCCTCGGCGATCTGCGTATTGCGGATATTCATCGCCTCGTCCAGCGTCTTGCCCTTGACCCACTCGGTGACCAGCGAGCTGGACGCAATGGCCGAGCCGCAACCGTAGGTCTTGAAGCGCGCGTCTTCGATGATGCCCGAAGCGCCGACCTTGATCTGCAACTTCATCACGTCGCCGCAGGCCGGCGCGCCGACCATGCCGGTACCCACCGTCTCGTCGCCCTTGTCGAAAGAGCCTACGTTGCGCGGGTTCTCGTAGTGGTCCAGAACTTTGCTGCTGTATGCCATGGTGTTTCTCCTGTGTCGGTCGCGTGGCGGCTCAGTGGGCCGCCCACTGCACGGTGTTCAGGTCGATGCCGGCCTGGGCCATTTCCCACAGCGGCGACATGTCGCGCAGCTTGCCCACGCGGCTCTTGAGCAGTTCGACCGTGTAGTCGATTTCCTGTTCGGTGGTGAATCGGCCCAGCGTGAAGCGGATGGAGCTGTGCGCCAGTTCGTCGTTGCGGCCCAGCGCGCGCAGCACGTAGGACGGTTCCAGGCTGGCCGAGGTGCAGGCCGAACCGCTGGAAACGGCCAGCTCCTTGATGGCCATGATCAGCGACTCGCCTTCGACGTAGTTGAAGCTGACGTTCAGGTTGTGCGGCACGCGCTGCTCGAGATTGCCGTTCAGGTAGGTTTCCTCGATTTGCGACAGGCCCGCCCACAGGCGGTCGCGCAGCATGCGGATGCGCTCGTTCTCGGTGCCCATTTCCTCGCGGGCCAGCCGGAAGGCCTCGCCCATGCCGACGATCTGGTGCGTGGCCAGCGTGCCCGAGCGGAAGCCCCGTTCGTGGCCGCCGCCGTGCATCTGCGCCTCGATGCGCACCCGCGGCTTGCGGCGCACGTACAGCGCGCCGATACCCTTGGGGCCGTATGTCTTGTGGGCCGAGAACGACATCAGGTCGACCTTGAGCTTCTGCAGGTCGATCTCGACCTTGCCGGTGGCCTGCGCCGCGTCGACGTGGAACACGATGCCCTTCTCGCGGCAGATCTCGCCCAGCGTCTCGATGTCTTGAATGACGCCGATCTCGTTGTTGACCATCATCACCGACACCAGGATGGTATCCGGGCGCAGCGCCGCCTTGAAGGCGTCCAGGTCGATCAGGCCGTCGTCGCGCACATTCAGGTAGGTGACCTCGAAGCCCTGGCGCTCGAGCTCGCGACAGGTGTCCAGCACCGCCTTGTGCTCGGTCTTGACGGTGATGATGTGCTTGCCGCGTTCGGCATAGAAATTGGCCGCGCCCTTGATGGCCAGGTTGTCGGACTCGGTGGCGCCGGAGGTCCAGATGATTTCGCGCGGGTCGGCGTTGACCAGCTTGGCGACTTCCTGGCGGGCATTCTCGACCGCTTCCTCGGCTTCCCAGCCGAACGCATGGCTGCGCGAGGCCGGATTGCCGAAGTTGTCGTACAGCCAGGGCACCATCTTGTCGACCACGCGCGGGTCGACCGGCGTGGTGGCGGAATAATCAAGGTAGATCGGGCGGGTGGTCATGTGTTGCTACTCCTGCTTATACGGTGGCGTCTGCGGCGACGGCGGAAGCGGAAGCCGCGGCCGGGCCGGCGGCGCCCCGCTCCACCCGCACGGCGGTGCAGCCCTGCGCCGCCTTGGTGGCTTCCTGCAGCTGGCGCAGCCGCTGCTGGTCGACCAGGTCTTGCAGGGACACGGAATCGAGGTAATCGACCATCTTGCGGTTCAGCGTGGTCCAGAGCTCGTGCGTCATGCACTTGCCCGACTTGCCGTCCTTGCCGCTGGTGCAATCGTGCTTGCCGCCGCAATTGGTGGCGTCCAGTGGCTCGTCGACCGCGAAAATGATGTCGGCCACGGTGACATTACGCGCCAGCCGGGCCAGCGAGTAGCCGCCGCCGGGGCCGCGCACGCTGTCAACCAGCTCATGCCGGCGCAGCTTGCCGAACAGCTGCTCAAGATAGGAAAGCGAAATATTCTGACGCTGGCTGATGGCCGCGAGAGTCACCGGACCGCTGTGCTGCCGCATGGCCAGGTCGATCATCGCGGTGACCGCGAAACGCCCTTTCGTAGTAAGCCGCATGGTGGATTCCTGTTGAGACCGGCTTGACCGCCCGGGGCCCGGGCGCCCAATACCTGAGTAATTGGGTCAAGTATAGCAAATTCCCGAGTAATTTGCTAAGCCATCGCAGCCGCAAAAAACCGCGCCGTAGCGCGGTTTTTCATGGCCTTACCGGCCGGTATCAGGCCGCCTGGTATTGCGTGGCCCGCTTGCGGACCAGTTCCAGGACACCCTGGCAGGCGTCTTCCAGGTAATCCAGCACCTTGCCGAAACCTTCGGGGCCGCCATAGTAGGGGTCGGGCACCGTGGCTTCTTCGAATTCGTTGGCGAAGCGCATCAGCAGCATCAGCTTGTGCTGGTACGCCTTGGGGCACTGTTGTTGCAGCGCGGAAAGGTTGTCCCAATCCATAGCCAGGATGAGATCGAAGTCGCGGAAGTCTTCCGGGGTGACCTGGCGAGCTTCGCAGTGGTTGATCTCGTAGCCGCGCTTGCGGGCGGCGGCCTGGGCGCGGGCGTCGGGGGCTTCGCCGATATGATAGGCATGCGTGCCCGCGGAATCCACGTGCACGACATCGCTCAAGCCGGCATCGTTCACCAAATGGCGAAAAACGCCCTCTGCGCTCGGCGAGCGACAGATATTACCCATGCAAACGAAAAGTACCTTGGTCATCATGGGTGTAAGTCTGAGGGAAAACCCGGAATATAGCAAGTTTTTTTTGCAATTGCGCAACCATGGAGGGTGCGTAATGCACGATTATTTTTTTAAATCAAATCAATAGATTATGGCGATGATTACATTAATTACATGAGCTATTTCGAGGGTTGCCGGTAACAAAACCGCCGGTTTGGCCGCAATGCAGCAGCGCGGGCCGCGACGCGGCCTTCGGGCTACACATTGCCGTCCAGCAGGACGCGTTGCTTGAGCGCATTGAGCGCGTCGCGCGCGGCCGCGGCCTGCTCGAATTCCAGGTTGCGGGCGTGGTCCGTCATGAGTTTTTCCAGGCGGCGGATTTCGCGCGCCACGGCCTTCTCGTCGGTCAGCACGCCGGGCGCGATGGCCGCTTCCAGGGTGTCGTGGCGCACCGGCGCCACGATGCCGTCGATGAGCTCGCGCACCGCCTTGCTGACGCCGCGGGCCGTAATGCCATGCTCGGCGTTGAACTGCAGCTGCTTGGTGCGCCGCCGTTCGGTTTCGTCCATGGCGCGCCGCATCGACGCCGTGATGGTGTCGGCATACAGGATGGCATGGCCGTTCAGGTTGCGCGCGGCGCGGCCGATGGTCTGGATCAGGCTGCGCTCGGAACGCAGGAAGCCTTCCTTGTCGGCGTCCAGGATGGCCACCAGCGACACTTCCGGGATATCCAGCCCTTCGCGCAACAGGTTGATGCCCACCAGCACGTCGAAGGTGCCCAGCCGCAGGTCGCGGATGATCTCGACCCGCTCGACCGTGTCGATGTCGGAATGCAGGTAGCGCACGCGCACCCCGTGCTCGGCCAGGAAGTCGGTCAGGTCTTCGGCCATGCGCTTGGTCAGGGTCGTGACCAGCACGCGCTCGTGGGCCGCCGTGCGCAGCTTGATCTCGCCCAGCAGGTCGTCGACCTGGGTGCGCGCCGGCCGCACCTCGACCTGGGGGTCGACCAGGCCGGTGGGCCGCACCACCTGCTCTACCACGTTGTCGGCATGCTCTTGCTCGTAGGCGGCCGGCGTGGCCGACACGAAGACGCACTGGCGCATGCGCGCCTCGAACTCTTCCAGGCGCAGCGGCCGGTTGTCCAGCGCCGACGGCAGCCGGAAGCCGTACTGCACCAGGGTTTCCTTGCGGGCCCGGTCGCCCCGGTACATGCCGCCCAGCTGGCCCATGGTGACGTGGCTTTCGTCGATGAACATCAGCGCGTCGGCCGGCAGGTAGTCGATCAGGGTGGGCGGCGGTTCGCCCGGGGCGGCGCCCGACAGGTGACGCGAGTAGTTCTCGATGCCCTTGCAGAAGCCCAGTTCCTGCAGCATTTCCAGGTCGAAGCGGGTGCGCTGCTCGAGCCGCTGCGCCTCGACCAGCTTGCCTTCGGCGGTCAGCAGCTTCAGGCGTTCGCGCAGTTCTTGCTTGATGGTCTCGATGGCGCGCAGCACCGTATCGCGCGGCGTGACGTAGTGCGACCCCGGATACACCGTGAAGCGCGGCACTTTCTGGCGCACCCGGCCGGTCAGGGGGTCGAACAGTTCCAGCGATTCGATCTCGTCGTCGAACAGCGTCAGGCGCAATGCGAGCTCGGGGCTTTCTGCCGGGAAGATGTCCAGGGTCTCGCCGCGCACGCGGAAGGTGCCGCGGGTGAAATCGGCGTCGTTGCGCGTGTACTGCATGGCCACCAGGCGCGCCAGCACCTCGCGGCGGGAAATGCGGTCGCCCGCGCGCAAGATCAGCACCATGGCGTGGTAGTCGCCAGGGTTGCCGATACCGTAGATGCACGACACCGTGCCCACGATGACCGTGTCGCGGCGTTCCAGCAGGCTTTTGGTGGCCGACAGCCGCATCTGCTCGATGTGCTCGTTGATGGACGAGTCTTTCTCGATGAACAGGTCGCGGGTGGGAACGTAGGCCTCGGGCTGGTAGTAATCGTAGTACGACACGAAATACTCGACCGCGTTCTTGGGAAAGAACTCGCGCATTTCGGCATACAGCTGCGCCGCCAGCGTCTTGTTGGGCGCCAGCACCAGGGCCGGCCGCCCCTGGCGGGCAATGATGTTGGCCATGGTGTACGTCTTGCCCGAGCCGGTCACGCCCAGCAGGGTCTGGTACATCAGCCCGTCCTGCATGCCCTCGACCAGGCCGTCGATCGCCCCGGGCTGGTCGCCCGCCGGCGGATAAGGCTGGTACAGGTGAAACGGACTACCGGGAAAATCGACGAATCCAGGAGCGGTCATGCTAGACTGTCTCAGGGTAAACCCCCCATTATCCACAGCACTGCCTTCTGCGTCCACCTACCCTCACCGAACCCCCATGAGCTCTCTTTTCGATTCCGTCGAACTTGCGCCGCGCGACCCTATCCTGGGCCTGAACGAACAGTACAACGCCGATACCCGCCCCGGTAAAGTCAACCTGGGCGTGGGTGTGTACTACGACGACGACGGTCGCATCCCGCTGCTGACTGCCGTGCGCAAGGCCGAAATTGCGCGCATCGAGGCCGCCGCCGCACGCGGCTACCTGCCCATCGAGGGCATCGCCGGATACAACAAGGGCGCCCAGGCACTGCTGCTGGGGGCCGATTCCCCGCTGGCCGCCGAAGGCCGCGTCCTGACCGCCCAGGCCCTGGGCGGCACCGGGGCCCTGAAGATCGGCGCCGATTTCCTGCGCCAGTTGCTGCCGCAGTCCAAAGTGCTGATCAGCAACCCCAGCTGGGAAAACCACCGCGCCCTGTTCGAGCGCGCCGGCTTCCCGGTCGATACCTACGCCTATTACGACGCGGCCACCCACGGCCTGGACTTCCAGGGCATGCTGGCCTCGCTGCAGGCCGCCGCGCCGCAGACCATCGTGGTGCTGCACGCCTGCTGCCACAACCCCACTGGCGTCGACCCCACCGCCGAGCAATGGCAACAGATCGCCCAGGTGGTGAAGGCCCGCAACCTGGTGCCCTTCCTGGACATCGCCTACCAGGGCTTCGGCGCCGGCCTGCAGGAAGACGCCGCCGTGGTGCGCCTGTTCGCCGACCTGGGCCTGACCATGCTGATCAGTTCGTCGTTCTCGAAGTCGTTCTCGCTGTACGGCGAACGCGTCGGCGCGCTGACCGTGGTAGCCGGCAACCAGGACGAAGCCAAGCGCGTGCTCAGCCAGCTCAAGCGCGTCATCCGCACCAACTATTCCAACCCGCCCACCCACGGCGGCACGGTCGTGTCCACGGTGCTCAACACGCCTGAACTCTACGCCCTGTGGGACCAGGAACTGGCCGGCATGCGCGACCGCATCCGCCTGATGCGCCGGCAACTGGTCGACAAGATCAAGGCCGCCGGCGTCACCCAGGACTTCAGCTTCGTGCTGCAGCAGCGCGGCATGTTCTCGTATTCGGGCCTGACCTCCGCCCAGGTCGACACGCTGCGCGAACAGCACGGCATCTACGCCGTGGCCAGCGGCCGCATCTGCGTGGCCGCCCTGAACAGCCACAACATCGATACCGTGGCCAAGGCCATCGCCGCTGTCATCAAACAGTAAGCGCGGCCCGCTGCCAGCCCCCAAAGGGCCCCTCCGCCAGGATGGGGCCCTTTTTCATGGCTTCGCGCCCATGCAAAGCCCCTGGCCGCGCAAGGGGCACTTGCTTTTTTGCCTGCCGTCGTCCAGAATCGCTGCTGTATATCCATACAGTCCGCACCGGATCATCGCCATGGCCAGCAAACTCACCGACCGCCAGCAGGAAATCCTGGATCTCATCCGGCAAACGGTGGCGCGCACCGGCTTTCCGCCCACGCGCGCCGAAATCGCCCGGGCCCTGGGTTTTCGTTCGCCCAATGCCGCGGAAGACCACCTGAAGGCGCTGGCACGCAAGGGCGCCATCGAGCTCACCGCGGGCGCCTCGCGGGGCATTCGCCTGAAAGAGGCCGCCGACGCGGCTGCCCCCGGCGCCGCGTCGGCGACCGTGGCCGGCCTGGTCGACGCCGTCGGGCGCCTGCTGCTGCCGCTGGTGGGCCGCGTGGCCGCCGGCAGCCCCATCCTGGCCACCGAACACGTCGAACGCGAGGTCGGCATCGACCCCGCCCTGTTTGCGCAAACGCCCGATTACCTACTGAAGGTGCGCGGCATGAGCATGCGCGACGCCGGCATCCTGGAAGGCGACCTGCTGGCCGTGAAGCGCGCGTCCGAAGCCCGCAATGGCCAGATCGTGGTGGCCCGGCTGGGCGACGACGTCACCGTCAAGCGCCTGCAGCGCCAGAACGGCCGCATCGAGCTGCTGCCCGAAAACCCCGACTTCTCGCCCATCGTGGTCGACGGCACCCAGGAATTCGCCCTGGAAGGCATCGCTGTCGGCCTGATCCGCACCCAGGCTCTGCACTAGCGCAGCTCACCGACCTGCGGGCGGTGCTGCGGCTGGCCGCGGAAACAGCCCCGCGCGCGACAACATCCCAGGCACGGGCCGACCCAGGCTCTGCGCCAGCCAATGTGCAGCGTCGGCCAGTGCGGCCGTCGACACCGCGCCCGCGCACTGCATCCGCTCCAGCATATAGGCGACATCCTCAGTAGGGATGTTGCCGGTGGCGCCGGGCGCAAACGGGCAACCGCCGATACCGCCTATCGAGGCGTCGAACACGTACACGCCGGCCTGCATGGCAGCGTACACGTTGGCGATGCCGGTATTGCGGGTGTTATGGAAATGGCAGCGCAGCGCCGCCTCCGGCAGCGCCTGACGCACCGCATCGATCCGCTGTGCAACATCGGCAGGAGAACCCACGCCGATCGAATCGGCCAGGACGATTTCATCGGCACCGTATGCCGCGGCCTGCCGCGCAATATGCACGACTCGCGCCACCGGGACTTCGCCTTCGAACGGGCAACCGAACGCGGCCGCCACCGTCATGGTGGCGCGCAATCCGGCGCCTCGCGCCAGAGTCGCCACCTGCTCCCAGCCGCGCAGGCTTTCGTCGCTGGGGCAACCCTGGTTAGCCTGGTTATAGCTGTCGGTCGACACCACCACGTAGTTGATCTCATCCACCCCGGCATCGACGGCCCGCTGCGCCCCACGCACGTTCAATGCCAAGCCGCTGTACGACACCCCCGGCTGTCGCGGCACCGCCGCCATCACCGCCTCGGCATCAGCCATTTGCGGCACTTTGCGCGGATTGACAAAGCTGACCGCTTCGATGCGCCGCAGCCCCGCAGCCAGCGCCCGCTCGATCAACGCGATCTTCTGTGCCGTCGAGAAGACCTCGGGCTCGTTCTGTAGTCCGTCGCGCGGAGAAACCTCGACCAGTGTCACAGTGGAAAAAGTCATTGTTGCCCTCGGATTTACCCTTATTTGTATACAACGATACTTTACATCTTCGCTTTTTAGCTGGATAGTCCGCCTAATCTCGAAATTTTTACTAGTTATTGTATGCAACAGCCAGCCAACATGGGCTCACCATCGGCAGCCACCCCTACTCGTCGGGCTGCTGGCAAGGCGGTCGAGCATGCCTACGACAGCATCAAGGCGGCGATCCTATCGCGTGAATTCCTGCCGGGCTCTCACTTGGGCGAAGCGGCACTGGCACAGCGGTTGGGCATCAGCCGCACGCCGATCCGCGAAGCCTTTCGTCGGCTGGGCGCCGAAGGTTGGCTGGAAATCCTGCCCGACCTGGGAGTACGGGTCACCGAATGGTCGGCCCGCGATGTGGACGAAGTCTTTGAAGCCCGGATGCTGCTCGAATCCCATATCGCCCGCCGCGCCGCTGAACGCGTCACCCCCGAACAGATCGCCACGCTGCGCGGCCATGCCGAGCACATGGAAAACCTGTTGAACGAACCAGTCGATGCCATCGTGGAAGAACGATCCGCGGCCAACAATGCATTCCACGACCTGTTGGTGCAGGCTGCCGGCAGCAGCAGGCTGCAACGCATCCTGCGCCTGATGGTCGAGATCCCGGTCGTGAAGTGGACATTCAAGGGATATTCGGCGGAAGAGACACGACGCAGCGTGGCGCATCACTTCGAGATCATTGCAGCGCTGGAAGCACGTGACGGCGAATGGGCCGCCTCGACCATGCGCAGCCACATTCTGTCGGCGCGCAACGCCGTACTGCGCCGCCTGGCCGCCGACGCCCCCACCCCTCCGGAGAACTGACAGCGTGGATACCCCCAGCTTTCCCCATGGCCCCCTGCACGGCGTGCGCGTTATCGAGCTTGGCCAGTTGCTGGCCGGCCCGTTCTGCGGCCAGTTGCTGGCCGATTTCGGCGCCGAAGTCATCAAAGTGGAACCGCCCGGCGTGGGCGACCCGATGCGCGAATGGGGGCGCGAAAAGGCTCATGGCAAGACGCTGTGGTGGCCACTGATCGCGCGCAACAAGAAGTCCATCACCTGCGACCTGCGCACCGACCAGGGCCAGGACATCATCAAATCGCTGGTCGCCGGCGCCGACGTACTGCTCGAGAATTTCCGGCCAGGCACACTCGAAAAGTGGAACCTGGGCCCGGATGTCCTGAAGGCCATCAACCCGCGTCTGGTGCTGGTGCGCGTATCGGGCTACGGGCAGACCGGCCCCTACTCCAGCCGCGCCGGCTTCGGCTCGATCGGCGAAGCCATGGGCGGGTTGCGCTATGTGTGCGGCGATCCGTCCACCGCGCCATCGCGCGTGGGCATCGCCATCGGCGACACGCTGGCGGCAATGCACGCAGCGCTGGGCACCGTCATGGCGCTGTTTGCCCGCGAACGCATCGGCCGCGGCCAGATCGTGGACAGCGCCATCTACGAAGCTGTGCTGAACTTCATGGAAAGCATCGTCATTGAGTACGACCAGGCCGGCTACATCCGAGAGCGCAGCGGGCCTATCCTGCCCAACATCGCGCCGAGCAATGTATACCCCACCGCCGACGGCCTGGACATTCTCATCGGTGCCAACCAGGATAGCGTGTTCCGCCGCCTGTGCCAGGCCATGCAGCGCGCCGAACTGGCCGACGACGAACGCTATGCCACGCACTGGGCACGCGGCACGCACCAGAAACAGCTCGACGACCTGATTGCCGACTGGACACGGACGCTCAAGGCGGCGGACCTGCTGGCCCTGATGGAGCAATACGGTGTCCCCGCCGGCGGCATCTACCGGGCGCCCGAGATGATGGCCGACCCGCACTTCCAGGCGCGCCAAGCCATTGTTCGGGTGAATCACCCGGAACTGGGCCAGGTCGCGATGCAGAACGTGGCGCCGCGCCTGTCCGAGACCCCGGGCTCGGTGCGCCATTGCGGCCCCGCGCTGGGCGAGCACACAGAAGAAGTCCTGACTACATTGCTGGGCATGCAGGCCGAGCAAGTGGCGCAGCTTAAAACCGCCGGTGTCATCTGACCCATCGGCCCCCAAGGAGGAGACTATGCAGAAGAAACTGAAAATCCTGGCCTGCGCCGTCCTGGCACTGGGCATTGCCGGCGCCGCACACGCCAAGGACACCTTGCGCGTGACCTTGCAGATCCCGGCCAAGCACATCCTGGGCCAGAACGTATTGGCCTTCAAGAAAATCGTCGAAGAACGATCCGCGGGAGAACTGCAGCTGGAAATCTACGACTCCGCCCAGTTATACAAGGGCACGGAAGTGCCGCAAGCCGTCAGTTCGGGGGCGATCGATATGGGTATCGTCGAACTCGGCGTATACACCGGCACCATTCCGGCCGCGGGCGCGTTCTCGGTGCCATTCCTGTTTCCGAGCGAAGCTGCCATCGCAAAGGCCACCGCGCCCGACAGCGCCGTGCGCCAGGCCATCGACGGCGCCATCTTGAAGACCGGCGCGCGCGTCATGTGGTGGCAGGCCTATGGATTGGTGCAGATGCTGAGCAAGAAAGCGCCGGTCAAGCTGCCTACCGATCTCAAGGGCAAGAAGGTACGCGTCATCAGCAAGCCGATCGGCGAATTCGTGGCCGACCAAGGCGGCGCGCCGATCGTCATCGATGGCGCCGAGCAACTTATCGCCTACCAGCGCGGCACGGTCGATATCGGCATGTCGGGCACCACCGCCACCCAATCGCGGCATATGTATGACGTCATGGACTACATCACCATGACGAATCATTCGGACGTGGAATTCCTGGTGCTGATCAACGACAAGCGGTTCCAGAAACTCAAACCCGAGCAGCAGGCCCTGCTGCAGGAAGCGGCGCGCACGGTCGAAACCGAATTGCGCAAGAACACCGAGAAGCTCAACGCCGACGCGAAGGAATTCCTGCGCACCAAGACCAAGATGCAGGTCGTGGATCTTACGCCTGCCGAAGCCAAGGCGTGGCACGATGCCGCTCAGCCCACCATCAAGCGCTTCGCGGAGCAAAACGGCCCGTTGGCCAAGCAAGTCGTCGACGCCGCGCTGCAGGCCCACTAAGGCCTGCTTGCCCGCCGCCCGGCCGTCGTTACTGAACGAACCGGGCGACGCCTGTCTTATCAAGGAACGCATCATGCCCCTGCTTTCCCTGCTCGACCGGGTGTCGGATGCCATAGGCCAATTGGCCGGCTGGATATTCTTCGCCATCGGCCTTGCGCTGACCTACGACGTATGCGCAAGGTTCCTGTTCTTGTCGCCGACGTCCTGGGCTGGCGACGTATCGACCATCCTGCAGGTATGGGCGGTTTATCTTGCCATGGCCTACGTGTTGCGCACGCGCAGCCTCATACGCATCACCGCCTTCGTACGCCTGGGCTCGCCGACGATGCGCAAAGCCGCCGATGCGTTCTCGCTGCTGCTCATTGGTGTGTTCTCGGGCTTGATGGCCTGGTACAGCCTGCAGATCGTCATGGAGTCGATCGAACAGGGCCGGCGCGCGGCAACGATGATAGAAACCCCCACCTGGGTCCCCGAAATCGCCATCCCCATCGGCTTCATGCTGCTGTTGCTGCAATGCCTGGCCGAGCTGGCGCGCGTCGCCGCGCGCCCTGCCCCGGCCTTCGATGAAGAAGAGGTATAGCGTGGCAACACTGACCATCATTGCGCTCTTGCTGGCCCTGCTGTTCGTCGGCGTGCCCGTTGCCTTCGCCCTGGGCGGCCTGGGGCTGGGAATGCTGTGGCTCAAAGGTTTTCCCCTGACCATTGCAGCCCAGAATCTGACCAGCGGGCTGGACAACTTCATTCTGCTGTCTATCCCCCTGTTCCTGTTGATGTCGAACATCCTGCTGCGCGGCGGTGTGGGACGAGACCTGTTCGGCGCCTTCCATGCCTGGGTCGGGCACTGGCCCGGGGGCTTGGCCACCGCCACGCTGATGTCCTGCGGCATGTTCTCCACCATCAACGGCAGCTCGGTGGCCACGGCGGCGACCATCGGCACGGTCGCTATCCCCGAGATGACGCAGCGCGGGTACAACCGCCCGTTCACCTACGGGCTGGTCGCCGCCGGAGGCACGCTGGGCATCCTGATCCCGCCATCGATCCCCCTGATCGTGTATGGCGTCATTACCGAACAGTCGCTGGTGGCTCTGTTCCTGGCCGGCGTGGGGCCGGGCATATTGCTGCTGGCGGCCTTCACGATATACGCGTCGCTGTATTGCCATTTCGGCAAGGGCTATACCCCCCTACCCCGGCAAAGCTGGCGCGAGCGAGGCACCGCCACCTTGCGGGCCATGCCGACCTTGGTCATCGCCATTGTGATCATCTCGGGCATCTACATCGGCATCTTCACGCCCACCGAAGCGGCGGCCATCGGTTTTTTCTGCGCTCTGGTTCTCACGGGCCTGGTGCTGCGCACCCTGTCGCTCGAAAAGCTGCAGGCCGCGGTGTCGGACACGATGCGGACCTCGGTCACCATTCTGCTGATCGTGGTCGGCGCGAAGATATTCGGCCATGCGGTCACGCTGTACCGCATTCCGCAAGAAGTCACCGCCTTCGTCACAGAACACTTCCACCAGCCGCTTTACTTCCTGCTTGCCATCACCTGCGTGCTGCTGGTGGTGGGCCTGTTCCTGGAAAGCCTGTCGATGTTGCTGATTATGGTACCGGTGCTGTATCCCTCGCTGGAAGCGCTGGGCATGGACCCGGTATGGTTCGGGATCTATTTCGTCATCCTGATCGAGGTCGCGCTGATCACCCCACCTGTCGGCATGAATCTGTTCGTCATCCAGGCGGTTACCAAGGCTCGCATTACAGAGGTCGTGCGCGGGGTAGTGCCTTTCGTGCTGATCATGCTGGGCACAGCATTCCTGCTGTACGCCTTTCCGTCCATCGCGCTGTGGCTGCCGCAGTTGCTGTAGGCCGCGGGCTGCCTCGACACAAAAAAACAACGGGTGGCTGAAAAGCCACCCGTTGTCTTGTCGGGGAATGCGCCCCGTCAGTGCTTGAACATCGGGTCGCCAGGCGCGCCCGTTTCGGCGGGTTTGGCCACCAGGGGCTCTTTCACGGCTTCGTCTTCGGCCAGCGGCTCGGGCAGGCGTTCCAGCGCCAGTTCCAGCACCTTGTCGATCCAGCGCACCGGCACGATCTCGAGGTGGTTCTTGACGTTGTCCGGGATCTCGGCCAGGTCCTTGACGTTCTCTTCGGGAATCAGCACCGTCTTGATGCCGCCTCGGTGCGCCGCCAGCAGCTTTTCTTTCAGGCCGCCAATGGGCAACACTTCGCCGCGCAGGGTGATTTCGCCCGTCATGGCGACGTCGGCGCGCACCGGGATGCGCGACAGTGCCGACACCATGGCCGTGGTGATGGCGATACCCGCCGACGGGCCGTCTTTGGGCGTGGCGCCTTCCGGCACGTGGACGTGCATGTCGTGCTTCTCGAACACGCTATCGGCAAAGCCCAGGCGGCGTGCGCGCGAACGCACCACCGTGCGGGCGGCCTCGACCGATTCCTTCATGACATCGCCCAGCGAGCCAGTGCGCTGGATGGTGCCCTTGCCGGGCATGTCGGCCACCTCGATGGTGAGCAGGTCGCCGCCCACTTCGGTCCAGGCCAGGCCGGTGACCTGACCGATCTGGTTTTCCTTTTCGGCCATACCGAAGGTGTAGCGCCGCACGCCCAGGTAATCGCTGAGGTTCTCGGCATCGACGTGCACGGGCGCAGCCGGTTGCGCGGGCTTGCCTTCCGCCTTGGCCTTGTCGGCCTGCGTCAGCAGTTCCTTCACCACCTTGCGGCAGATCTTGCCCACTTCGCGTTCCAGCGCCCGCACGCCCGCTTCACGGGTGTAATAGCGCACGATGTCGCGCAGCGCCGAATCGTCGACGGTCAGCTCGGATTCCTTCACGCCGTTGTTCTTCATCAGCTTGGGCAGCAGATGGTCGCGGCCGATGTGGATCTTCTCGTCTTCGGTGTAGCCCGACAGGCGGATGACTTCCATGCGGTCCAGCAGCGCAGGCGGAATGTTCAGCGTGTTGCTGGTGGCCACGAACATCACGTCGGACAGGTCGAAATCGACCTCGATGTAGTGGTCCTGGAAGGTGTGGTTCTGTTCCGGGTCGAGCACTTCCAGCAGCGCCGAAGACGGGTCGCCGCGGAAGTCCATGCCGAGCTTGTCGATCTCGTCGAGCAGGAACAACGGGTTGCGCACGCCCACCTTGCTCATGTTCTGCAGGATTTTGCCGGGCATCGAACCGATATAGGTACGGCGGTGGCCGCGGATCTCGGCCTCGTCGCGCACGCCGCCCAGCGCCATGCGCACGAACTTGCGGTTCGTGGCACGCGCGATGGACTGCCCGAGCGAGGTCTTGCCCACGCCCGGAGGGCCCACCAGGCACAGGATGGGCGCCTTCACCTTGTCGACGCGTTGCTGCACGGCCAGGTATTCGAGGATGCGTTCCTTGACCTTTTCCAGCCCGTAGTGGTCGTCGTCGAGCACCGTCTCGGCGTTGCCGATGGAGTTGTTGATCTTGCTCTTTTTCTTCCAGGGAAGATTGATGAGCGTATCGATGTAATTGCGCACCACCGTGGCTTCAGCGGACATGGGCGACATGAGCTTGAGCTTCTTGAGCTCGGCATCGGCCTTCTTGCGCGCCTCTTTGGGCATGTGCGCGGCGATGATCTTCTTTTCGAGCTCTTCGATGTCGGCGCCTTCTTCGCCTTCGCCCAGCTCTTTCTGGATGGCCTTGACCTGCTCGTTCAGGTAGTAGTCGCGCTGGCTTTTCTCCATCTGCTTCTTGACGCGGCCACGGATGCGCTTCTCGACCTGAAGGATGTCGATTTCGGTTTCCAGCTGCGTCAGCAGGCCTTCCAGGCGCTCGGACGTGCCCAGAATTTCCAGCATCTTCTGCTTTTGCTCGAGCTTGAGCGGCAGGTGCGCGGCGATGGTGTCGGCCAGGCGGCCGGCATCGTCGATGCCGGCCAGCGAGGTCAGGATCTCGGGCGGGATCTTCTTGTTGAGTTTGACGTACTGTTCGAACTGGGCCACGATCGCGCGGCGCAGGGCTTCGGTTTCGGAGCCCTGGACGGCATCCGGCGCGACCGGCGTCACCTGGCAGACAAAATGCGTCTCGGCGTCGTCGATGCTGTCGATGCGCGCGCGCTGGGTGCCCTCGACCAGCACCTTGACGGTGCCGTCGGGCAATTTCAGCATCTGCAGGATGCCCGCCACGCAACCGATTTCGTACACGTCTTCGGGGGTGGGGTCGTCTTTGCCGGCGGATTTCTGCGCCACCAGCATGATGCTCTTGCCCGCTTCCATGGCCACTTCCAGCGCCTTGATCGAGCGCGGGCGGCCGACGAACAGCGGGATGACCATGTGCGGGAACACCACCACGTCGCGCAGCGGCAGCAGCGGCAGGTCGATGGGTTCGGAAGGCAGGGTCTGACTGGCAGACATAAAAGATTCCTTGGTTTGACTCGGCGTATCAGGGACAGGAGGCAGGGGGTAGGACCCTTTTATCCGTATCGGTTACGTCTGATATGGGAACGATAGCCGAAAAATCAAGCGGCAGGCGGCCAGACCGCCGATGTACGCAAAAAAACCCGTTACAGAACGGGTTTTTTTCTTTGTTTTCAGGCAGCTGCGCCGCGCACCTGATTGCGAGCCGGCTTGTCGGGCGCGGCCGCCTCGTCGGCGTAGATCAGCAATGGCTTGCCGTCGCCGTCGATGACGTTTTCGTCGAGCACCACGCGGCTGACATTGCCCTGGGAAGGCAGGTCGTACATGGTGTCGAGCAGCGCCGCCTCGATGATGGAGCGCAGGCCCCGGGCCCCCGTCTTGCGCTTGAGCGCCTTGCGGGCGATGGCCTTGAGCGCCCCCGACCGCACGTCGAGCTCGGCGCCTTCCATGGCAAACAGCTTCTGGAACTGCTTGATCAGGGAGTTCTTGGGCTCGGTCAGGATCTGGATCAGGGCGGGCTCGTCCAGTTCGTCGAGCGTGGCCACCACCGGCAGGCGGCCGACCAGTTCGGGGATCAGGCCGAACTTGATCAGGTCTTCGGGTTCGACTTCGCTGAACAGTTCGCCCACGCCGCGCTCGGACTTGGCCCGCACCGAGGCCGAAAAGCCGATGCCGGACTTTTCCGTGCGGTCGCGGATGACTTTTTCCAGGCCATCGAAGGCGCCGCCGACGATGAACAGGATGTTGGTCGTGTCGACCTGGACGAAATCCTGGTTGGGATGCTTGCGCCCGCCCTGCGGCGGCACCGAGGCTACCGTGCCCTCGATCAGCTTGAGCAGGGCCTGCTGCACCCCTTCGCCCGAGACGTCGCGGGTGATGGAGGGGTTGTCGGACTTGCGCGAGATCTTGTCGATTTCGTCGATGTAGATGATGGCGCGCTGGGCTTTCTCGACTTCGTAATTGCAGTTCTGCAGCAGCTTCTGGATGATGTTCTCGACGTCTTCACCCACGTAGCCGGCTTCGGTCAGGGTGGTGGCGTCGGCCATCACGAACGGCACGTTCAGCATGCGCGCCAGCGTCTGGGCCAGCAGGGTCTTGCCCGAGCCGGTAGGCCCGATGAGCATGATGTTGCTCTTCGAGAGCTCGACCTCGTCGCCCTTGATCTCGCCGTGGCGGATGCGCTTGTAGTGGTTGTAGACGGCCACGGCGAGCATGCGCTTGGGCAGCGACTGGCCGATGACGTACTGGTCGAGGAAGGTCTTGATCTCGGCGGGCGTGGGCAGTTCGGACCGTATGGCCGCGCGCGCGGTCGCCTGGGCTTCCTCGCGGATGATGTCATTGCAGAGGTCGATGCACTCATCGCAGATGAACACCGACGGCCCCGCGATCAGCTTGCGGACTTCGTGCTGGCTTTTATTGCAGAAGGAGCAATGCAGCACTTTTGCGTCGGCCGATCCCTTTTTGTCAGGCATATGTGTTTCGTATCTCTGGTGAGAATGCGCCCGCCGGTGGCCGGCCGGCGCATTCAACGCTTACTCGGACGTGACGGCACCGCATAGGCTCGGGGTTTGCGTTCGCCTAGCCCTCGGAGCGGGATGCGAGAACCTTGTCCACCAGACCATACGATACCGCATCTTCGGCTGACATGAAGTTGTCACGCTCGGTGTCTACGCCGATGCGCTCGACCGGCTGGCCGGTGTTCTCGGCCAGGATGCGGTTCAGGCGTTCGCGCAGGTCGAGGATTTCGCGCGCCTGGATCTGGATGTCGGAGGCCTGCCCCTGGGCGCCGCCCGACGGCTGGTGGATCATGATGCGCGAGTTGGGCAGCGTGAAACGCTTGCCCTTCTTGCCCGCCGCCAACAGGAAGGCACCCATGCTGGCCGCCAGGCCGGTGCACAGGGTGGAGACGTCCGGCTTGACGAACTGCATGGTGTCGAAAATGGCCATCCCGGCGTACACCGACCCGCCCGGCGAGTTGATGTACAGCGAGATGTCCTTGTCGGGGTTTTCCGATTCCAGGAACAGCAGCTGCGCCACGATCAGGTTGGCCGTGTTGTCGTTGACCGGGCCCACCAGGAAGATCAGGCGCTCGCGCAGCAGGCGCGAGTAGATGTCGTAGGCGCGCTCGCCGCGCCCCGACTGCTCGATGACCATGGGGATGTAGCCCAGGCCCGTGGGCGTGACCGACGCCCCGCCGTGCATTGCCGCATAGAAATCGGTAAAACGCTGCATGCTTACGCCATCCCCATCAGCTGATCGAAAGGCACCTGTTCGTCGGTGACCTTGGCTTTTTCGAGCACGTGCTGCACCACGTTGTCTTCGAGCACGATGGCTTCGATTTCGGCGCGGCGCTGGCGGTCGGCGAGGTAGTAGCTGACCACCTGGGCGGGTTGCTCGTAGTTCTGCGCGAATTCCTCGATGCGCGCGCGCACCTGCTCGGGCTTGGCTTGCAGCTGCGCCTGCTTGACCAGTTCGGACACCAGCAGGCCCAGGCGCACGCGGCGCTCGGATTCGGTGGCGAAGGCTTCGGCCGGGATGGGCACGGACTCGGCGTTCGGGATGCCGCGCTGCTTCAGTTCTTCGCGGGCGGCCTGGACGCGGCCTTGCACGTCGTTGTCGACCAGCGCCTTGGGCACGTCGAACTTGCCGGCCTCGACCAGGGCGTCCATGACGCTGGCCTTGGTGCGGCCTTGCGAACGCGCCTTGACCTCGCGCTCGATGTTGGCGCGGATGTCGGCCTTGAGCTTCTCGACGTCGCCTTCGGCCTGGCCGAGCGACTTGGCGAATTCGCTGTTGACTTCGGGCAGCACGCCTTCGGCGACTTCCTTGGCGGTGATGGTGAACTCGGCCGTCTTGCCGGCGACTTCCTTGCCTTGGTAATCGTCGGGGAACTTGAGCGGGAACACCTTGGTGTCGCCGGCCTTCAGGCCCTGGGCCGCGGCTTCGAACTCGGGCAGCATGCGGCCCTGGCCCAGCACGAACGGGAAGTTCTCGGCCTTGCCGCCTTCGAACGGCACGCCGTCGATGGTGCCGGCGAAATCGAGCGTGACGCGGTCGCCGTCCTGGGCGGCGCGGCCTTCGCGCGCTTCGTAGGTGGCGCGCTGCTTGCGCAGCACATCGAGGGTTTGCTGGACTTCGGCGTCGGACACGTCGGTCTGGCAACGCGTGACCGTCAGCGCGGACAGGTCGGGCAGCGCGACTTCGGGATAGACCTCGAAGGTGGCCGTGAAGGCCAGCGTATCGTCGGCGATACCGTCGGTCTTGGGCTCGAGCGTGGGCGAACCGGCCACGCGCAGCTTGGCGCCGTCGACGGCTTGTTCAAAGGCACGGCCGACCTGGCCGTTGATCACGTCGTAGCGGATCCCGGGGCCATGGCTGCGCTCGAGCATGGCGAGCGGCGCCTTGCCGGGCCGGAACCCGGGCACCTTGGCCGTGCGGGCAACGCGCTTCAGTTGCGCCTGGACTTCCTTTTCGACGTCGGCCACCGAGACCGCCAGATCCACGCGGCGTTCCAGGCCAGATAGGGTTTCAACCACAGGCTGCATCAAAAATTTTCCGAGAAATTGAGTGAACGGACGGGTAAACAGCGCATTTTACCGGAAACTTCAAGCCCCCTGCGCAGACGGGGCGCCGGCCCTGGGGAAGTCCCCAGGGCCGGCGCCCCGCGCGCAATCCGTCGCCCGTTTTTTACTTGGCGGCGGCGATGCGGTCTTCGATGTGCTTGGCGCGCTTGGTCGAGGACGGATGCGAGCTCATCATGTCGCTCTTGCCGCCGTCGAGCTCGGCCAGTTTCTGGAAGGCAGTAACCAGGCCGCGCGTGTTGAGCTTCTTCTTTTGCAGCATGTCGAACGAATAATCGTCGGCCGCGCTTTCCTGCGATTGCGAGAATTGCGCGTTGATGAATTT